>ENA-OPCZ01001369-OPCZ01001369.1-human-gut-metagenome-genome-assembly--contig:-NODE-1369-length-12819-cov-3.212708_pt1 | contig 12819 bp, 10 predicted proteins | sample MGYA00241566_ERZ501483 | MGnify/ENA primary metagenome ERZ501483 (study PRJEB25962, sample SAMEA1965191) | human gut metagenome | biome: human gut; feature: human-associated habitat; material: faeces... | reverse complement strand
CGTGCGAAGCGGAGAATCTTCTCGGCAACATCATCGGGGATGGAATTGTCGGTGAAGAACCAGTAAGAAGCCAGGGACATATTCATGTAATCTCTCCATCCTGCAATGCATCAACCTGTGAAGTATATGAAATATGGTTAGGAGAAGCTTACATCTATATGCAAGAAACAGCAAAGGATGATCCGGGAAGATGTTACGCAGTTCATGCAAAAGAAGGAGATGTTGTGATCGTTCCGCCGGGATGGGCTCATTGCACGATCAACGCAGATCCGAAAGTACCAATGTTATTTGGCGCATGGTGTGTCAGAGATTACGGATTTGATTATGAAGATGTAAGAGGACATAAAGGTGTTGCATATTTTCCAAAAGTCAGAAATGATGAGATCATATTTGAGAAAAATAAAAATTATAAAGAAACACAGTTGGTCGTAAAAGAAGCAAGAACATATGAAGAATTTGGATTAAAAGCAGGTGTTCCGATTTATACACAATATGAGGAAAATAAAGAAATGTTTACATTCGTAACGAATCCAACAGTTGCAGATGAGATCTGGAAGAATTACGAACCTTGATAAGGAGGATGTTATGCCAAAAGAGAATTATGCGTGGTATTATCTTGGAAATGGCATTGAAACGTTCGGAATTAATGGGAAACCATCCAAATATGAAATGAAACTGCCAGGAAAAGATGAGATATTAGCGAGAGTTGATGCAGTTGCGTTGTGCGCATCAGATATCAAAATGATCCGAATGGGAAATGATTACCCATTATTTAAAAACAGAGATTTTCATAAAGATCCTGCAATTTTAGGACATGAATTATCTTTGACAATTGAAGAAGTAGGAGAGAACCTGAAAGATCGTTGGAAAAAGGGAATGAGAGTCGGGGTTCAGCCGGACGTTTACATGAGCTCTGTTCGTTATTGCATGGGAGTAAATGTAGATGGCGGAATGCAGCATTACATCTTACTGCCAAAACCTGTTTTTTATTCTGATCAGGGAGAAACGATTTTTGAGGTAGACAAGAATCTAAGCTATGCATCGGTAGCCCAGTTAGAACCAAATGCCTGTGCGGAAGCTTCTTATCGGGCATGGGGAAGGAATGAGTTTGATAAAGAGGGCTCTATTCTTATTTATATTGGACCAGAAGGAGATCAGGAATACATGCTGGATAAAGAATTAGAGCATAAAAAAGTTGTCATATTTTCCAAAGGAAACAAAACAAAGACAATCAGCAAGAACAAAACGACAAGCTACACAATTAAGAAGCTGAAAAAGAAAAAGACATACTATGTACGTATCCGTACCTACAAGAAGGTTTCTGGAAAGACATACTACTCTGGATGGAGCAGTGTAAAAAAAGTTAAGATCAAAAAATAAATATCAGATCAAATAAAAATAGTGTCAAGATCAATAAAAATCTTGGCACTATTTTACGTTAGAAAAATCTATCGTATTTTGCAATCAATTAATTTTTAATATAAGGAACCATCACTTCCAGAATCTCAAGCACATGATCTCTCTGTGATGGATTAAGTTCAGCTGCAATTTCCATCAATTGATTATTGTGATGAGCCGGGGTATCAACATCAAATATTCTTTGCCCATCACCAAATAAAAGATAATCAGCAGATACATCCAATGCAGTAGTAAGAGAAGCAAAACTATGAATAGACATGGCTTTGCGTCCAGCTTCGATTTCATAGATATAATGCTGACTGACACCAGCTTTTTCAGCAAGCATTTCCTGTGTCAGATCTTGCCCTTTTCGGGTAAGTTTGATGCGTTTTCCTAATTCTTTTAAATCGATTTTCATAAAATACCTCCATAAAAAATAGTATTACCAGGAGTTATGAAAAACCACTATCCAACAGTGACAGTGACAACTATAAATATTGCTGACAGCAACATTGAATGTTATGATAGATAGGAAAATGAGAAAAAACGAGAAAGAAGGAGTCATGCAGAGAGAAAACGAGCGTATTATCTATCATTTGATGCATTTTGATGAGAAGGATAAGGAGCGGAGTGAGAGACCATATTTACTCTTGGAAGATATGGCAATTGTTTTTGATATTCTTGATCTGGATGATCGATCCATACAAAGAATCGATCATAAAAAGGCAAACAAAGAACAATGGTCGGATCAGTTTTTATGGGAGAGTGCAAAGAAGAATACAAAACAGTTTCTGCCTGCTAAATTTGAGCCTGTATATAAAGATTTCCGAGGACATACCGAAGACAGACCGGTATTTATGGTGTCAAACAAAATACAGAGATATGGAGCAGCTGTTATTTGTTATGAAGATTTTCTGGATGATATTTCTAGAAAATATAACAAGAGTTTGTATCTCCTGCCAACCAGTATTCATGAAATGTTATTACTGTTTGATGACGGAGAAGATCAGGAAGAGGATCTATTGCACATATTAGAGAAGTCTGATCAGCAATTAAGCAAAGAAGAATTTCTGTCAGAAAATATCTATTATTATGATAAATATATGGGAGAGTTGATCAGCTTATTTTAGTGTTGAAGTTTTGATACGAATAACGTATGATAAAGAAAACTGACCAAACAAAGAAAGGGGTAGAGCTCATGATACCAGGGATCGTAATCGGAGTGATCGTGCTTATCATCGTGATATGGCTGATCAGTTCATACAATGGATTTGTAACATTAAGAAACAAGACAGAAGAGGCATTTTCAGCAATCGATGTGTCATTAAAGAAGCGTTATGACTTGATTCCAAACTATGTAGAAACCGTCAAAGGTTATGCGAAACACGAATCAGAGACATTAGAGAAAGTCGTAGCCGCAAGAAATCAGGCGATGACAGCAACGAATATCGATGATAAGATCAAACAGGAAAATGTACTGTCAGGAGCACTGAAATCTTTATTTGCAGTGTCTGAAAGCTATCCAGAATTAAAGGCTAATGAGAACTTTAATAAATTGCAGGATCAGCTTCAGAGATTAGAAGAAGAGATCGCAGCTTCCAGAAGATATTATAACGGAGTTGTAAACCGCTATAATACCAAGACAGAATTATTCCCAGGCAATATCATCGCAGGAATTTTTGGATTTAAGAGAAAACCATTATTTGAAGTTTCGAATGAATCTGAGCGTGAGAATGTACAAGTAAAATTCTAAGGAACGGACAGGGGGAAAGCACTATGAGAAAGTGGATCACCTGTACCATAATGGCAGTCATGATGGCTGCCATGATTTTTATGGGGACAGGAAACAATGTGTTTGCAAATGATGAAGTCACTTATGACTCTAATATGCAGACAAAGAAATTTGATGTAGATGTCAAAGTCGGAGAAGATGGAAGTTATACAGTAACAGAGAATATCAAAGTCAAGTTTGTCAATCCGAGGCATGGAATTTATCGTTATATCCCATACAAAGGGAAGGTGATAACAAGCGATAAAAATGGAGATCAGAAAAAACTACTTTATTATGCGGATTTTACACTGTTATCAAATGACAGTAAGACAGATGTAGATGAAGATTCTGACGGTAATAGTCAGGTATTGAGGTTTGGTTCTGCGGATTATACCGTAAGTAAAGAAAACTATAGATTTACGTATCAATTGATCCCTAAATATCAGGGAGATACCTACGATTATTTGTACTATAATATTTTCCCAACACTCTGGAGAAATAAGATTCCAGAAGGAAGTACTTTTACAATTCATTTTCCAAAGAAAACAGATCTTAAGAGTGTAAATTTCTATTATGGACGTTATGGGGAATCAAAGTATGCAAAAGATGTGATCACTTTGAAATATGATGAGCAGAAGAACCAGATCCAAGGAACATTAAAGAAGACACTGCCATTTAAAAATGGATTGACATGCTATAGTGATCTGGGTGATGGGTATTTTACAGTAAAACATGAAATCGGAGTAGATCGATGGATTTTTGGACTATCAATAGGAATTCTTGTGATCACAGCTGCCTTATTTGTTTTGTTCGGACGTGATGAAAAGATCATCCCATCGATTCAATATCAGCCGCCAGAAGGAATGGACAGTGCAGTTGTCGGATATGTTCTGGACGGTTCTGTGGATGATAAGGATATTATTTCTTTGATCCTTTATTGGGCCGATAAGGGCTACCTGAAGATGAAGGAAAAAGGTCAAAAGGACATGGAATTTATCAAACTCAAAGATATTCCAGACTCAGAACCAAGATATCAGAAAACAATGTTTGAAGCTTTATTTAAGAACAGAAAAAAAGTGAAAGCTTCTTCTTTACAGTACAAATTTGCAGATACCGTGCAGGTAGTGAAAGATGATATCAAATATGATTATAAGAAAAATATTTATGCAACATCCTCGAAAGTTGCAAGGATCGTATCCTTTGTATTGTTGCAGCTTCCAATCTGTTTATTTGCATTTATTATGATGATATTTAGTCCAGATGGGATCTTAAATCTGATCCTTCCATTGATGGCGTGGGTATTGTATTTTATAGGAATGTTTCTTGCATGTCACAGTGTAGATAAATGGTATGCAATTTCAAAGGGAGCAAGAACGGGACTTCCGATCGCATCGGCAGTATTGTCTATTCTTGGATTTATTTTCTATGGATTATATTATTATGTGAAGATACAAAGAGGAGAATTATTTGATTTCTTCCATGTGTATCTTGTGATCGTTGCAGTATCATTTATCGGAGTGATCCTGACTGCATTTATGAAGAAGAGAACCCATCAATGTGTGGAATGGATGGGATATCTAGCAGGACTTCGTGATTTTATTGAAACTGCGGAATTAGACCGAATGAAGGTATTGGCGAAAGATCATCCAGACATGTTTTATCATATTCTGCCTTATTCCATGGTATTTGGGTTGTTTGATCTTTATGCAAAGAAACTGGATGCATTAAAACTTCCTGCGCCAGACTGGTATGTCTATGGCGGCAGTGATCCTTATTTCCATTATTATATGATGGGGCACTATATGGATCATGTGGTCTCTGAGAACCTGACAGTTGTAGAACCATCAGAATCTGGAGGAGTTGGAGAATTCTTTTCTGGAGGAGATGGAGGATTCTCAGGAGGCGGCTTCGGAGGCGGAGGAGGCGGCAGTTGGTAGACCGCTTCATATAAACTATCTGGTGACACGCTCTCGCTCGGATTCGCACGTAGCGGACACTAAATCCGACTGTGGATAATTTTCTCTTTATAGAAGTTTATATTTTCTTTAGAATTGTTTAGATTTAGAATATTGAATGGAGTGGGGATTTTGGTATACTTAAGACATAGTTTTTCATATATATTTTAATCCTCTCTTTTCATTAGATTGGGCTGCAGAAGCAGCCCATTTTTTATTTCATAGGAAATTTCGATGAAGTCTCTTCTGCAAAAAAATAGCTAAAATGTTACAAAAATGTTTCATTCTTTTGATTTTCTGTTATACTAAAGAAAATTGAAAGTCAATTTGATTAGGAGGAACGATATGGATATAAAAGGGCTTACAGATAAAGAAGTAAAGGAATCGAGAGCGAAATTTGGTTCCAATGAGATTCCAGATTCAGAACCTACGACGTTTTGGCAGGAGTTTAAAGAGACGTTTCAGGATCCGATGATTCGAATTTTGCTTGCGATCGCGGTGTTGATGATCGTGATGTTTTTCTTTGGATATGCTGAGATTTATGAACCGATGGGGACGATCATTGCGGTGTTGATCGTTGCTTTTGTTACGGCGAAGACAGGGGTTGCGAGTGATACAAAGTACCGAGAGTTGAAGAAGAGTACGAAGAAGGATCAGTGTAAGGTACACAGAAATGGTGTGGTTGCAGTGATCGATGTTGATGACGTGGTTGTTGGGGATCAGGTTTTACTGCAGTCTGGGGATAAGATTCCTGCGGATGGTATTTTGCATACAGGAAACCTGAAAGTCAATAATTCTGCTTTAAATGGAGAAGCAGAGGAGTGTGAGAAGAAAGCAGCCGGAGAGGGTGTTTATCTTGCGGAGGAGATTACAGGAGATACATTTGTTGATTCATATTCTCTGTTTCGTGGAGCTGTGATCTTTGATGGTGAAGGTATAATGGATGTTCAGAAGGTTGGACTTCATACGATGATGGGGAAGATGGCTGAGGAGATGCAGGAAGAAGAACCAGATTCTCCATTGAAGGTAAAACTTTCAAAACTTGCTGATCAGATATCGAAGTTTGGATATATCGGTGCGATCGTGATCGCAGTTATGTATTTTGTATATTTCATTATAATGGCAGGTGGATTTCAGGCATATTTTTCTATGGGACCAGCAAAGGTCGTGCAGGATTTGATCGATGCAGTGTCACTTGCGGTTGTGATCATTGTATGTGCAGTACCAGAAGGATTGCCGCTTATGATATCTCTTGTATTAATGCAAAATACAAGTAAAATGTTAGATCATAATGTATTAGTTCGTAAGGCAGAAGGAATTGAGACAGCAGGATCTTTAAATATTTTATTCAGTGATAAGACAGGAACGATCACAAAGGGAGAATTGGAAGTTGTAGATTTCTTTACAGCGGATGGAACTTCAATTTCTGCAAATGAATTAAGACATCATGGGAAGGTGAAAGGGCTGTTAGATCTTGCGATCGGGAAGAATACACAGGCGATGTTTGATGTTTATCATAAGGTCATTGGTGGAAATGCAACGGATCAGGCATTGTTGAAATTTATTGGTGAAGAGACATTTTGTATGTTGGATGGGAATGACGGATGTAAGGTCAGTGCCCATCAAGGATTCAATTCTTCCAATAAGTTCAGTCAGGCGAGAATTGAGAGCATAGGCAAGACATTTTATAAAGGAGCACCCGAACGATTGCTTGCAAAAGCAACAAAATATTTAGATGGTGATGGACAGATCAAAAAGATCGATCAGAAAGCATTAAATCAAAAAATTGATTCTCTGGCAGCGAAAGCAATGCGTGTTCTTGCTTTTGGATATTCAGAAAAAGAGCTTGTGAAGAATCAGATCAACGACGACCTTGTGATCATTGGACTAGTGGCGATCAGAGACGATGTCAGACCATCAGCCAAAGATGCCATCAGGCAGGTACAGGAAGCTGGAATTCAGGTTGTTATGATCACAGGAGACCGCCTGGAGACGGCAGTAGCAATCGCAAAAGATGCAGGATTGTTAAAAAATGAATCAGATAGAGCTTTATCTTCTGCACAGTTAAATCAGATGAGTGATGAGGAAGTCAAAGCTATTTTACCGCAGATCCGTGTGATCGCAAGAGCATTGCCAACGGATAAGTCAAGAATGGTGCGCCTGTGTCAGGAAATGAATCTTGTTGTAGGTATGACAGGTGATGGAGTGAATGACTCCCCAGCATTGAAACGTGCAGATGTTGGATTTGCAATGGGAAGTGGAACAGAGGCAGCGAAAGAGGCAGGAAAGATTGTTATTTTGGATGATAACTTCTCATCAATCAAAGATGCAATCTGGTATGGAAGAACGATCTATCATAATATCTTGAAGTTCTGTAAATTCCAGTTAGTGATCAATGTGACAGCAGTTGTTGTCAGTGCAGTTGCACCTTTTTTGGGAATAGAAGAACCATTAAAAGTCACACATTTATTATTTGTAAACCTTGTGATGGACGGGCTCGGAGCAATGATGCTTGGAAATGAACCAGCACTTTCAAAATATATGAAAGAAGCACCGAGAAGACGTGATGAGGGTATTATCAGCAAAGACATGATGACGCAGATAGGATTTATGGGGATATGGCTGGTTATATTAAGTTTCTTATTCTTAAAATTACCAGTGATCACGAATCTATTTGATAATAAAGCACAGCATTTAACAGCATATTTTGTTTTATTTATCTTTAGTGCATTATTTAACGGATTTAATGTCAGGGATGAACGATTTGGGATTTTCAAAAGATTAAATGAGAACCCGGATTTTCTGAAAGTATTTTTTATTATCATGCTGGTACAGATTATAATCGTAAACGCAGCGGCAATTCCATTTCAAGTATTTATATGGATCGGAAAGATGTTTAGTTGTATTCCATTTGGAGCAAAAGGCTGGATTGTTACAGTATTGTTATCAATGACGATGATTCCTGTGGATTGTCTGAGAAAATTTCTGTTTGGTTGTGGAAAATAGGCGAGGTTTTTATGATGAAAATAGTGGTAGCGATTGATTCACTAAAAGGAAGCTTAACATCAATTCAGGCGGGAGAAGCTATAGAAAAAGGAATAAAAAAAGTCGATTTAGAAGCAGAAGTAGTCATAAAACCTCTTGCAGATGGCGGAGAAGGAACGGTCGATGCTCTGGTAGATGGTATGGGTGGTAACATGGAATTTATTAAAGTTACGGGTCCGGCAAGGAAGTCCGTGTTAGCAAAGTATGGAATTATCCGTCCAACAAAATCAGATATGGAAGAAACAAGCACAGCCATTATGGAAATGTCACAGGCAGCAGGTATCACACAGGTAACCGATAAAGAACGTAATCCATTATATACAACAACTTACGGAGTCGGTCAGATGATCGTTGATGCGATTCACAAAGGGTGCAGGCGCTTTATCATGGGAATTGGTGGAAGTGCAACCAATGATGGTGGTGTCGGAATGCTGCAGGCGTTAGGATATGATTTCTTAGATAAAGATGGAAACCAGATTAAACATGGTGCGATCGGATTAAAAGATTTAGTACAGATCAAAGATGATAAAGCCATCCCAGAATTAAAAGACTGCGAATTTCATATCGCCTGTGATGTAACGAATCCATTATGTGGAGAACAGGGCTGCAGTGTGATCTTTGGCCCACAAAAAGGTGCCACAGAACAGATGATAAAAGATATGGATCATTGGTTAGCAGACTATGCAAAAATCGCAAAAGAAAGCTTTACAAAAGCAGATGCAGATAAACCAGGAACAGGTGCAGCAGGTGGTTTAGGATTTGCATTTTTAACATTTACAAATGCAACTTTAAAATCAGGTGTAGATTTGATCTTACACGAAACAAAATTAGAAGAAGAGATTAAAGATGCAGATATCGTGATCACAGGAGAAGGATGCCTAGATGCCCAGACAGCGATGGGGAAAGCACCGATCGGAGTAGCGAAACTTGCGAAGAAATATGGGAAATTAGTCTTGGGATTCTCAGGGGCAGTGACCAAAGGTGCAACTGCTTGCAATGAAGCAGGGATTGATGCATATTTTCCAATTGTAAGATCTGCGGTATCATTAGAAGATGCTATGAAGAAGAAAAATGCACAGGAGAATTTGATAGATACGGTAGAGCAAGTGTTCCGTGTGATAAAAGCATTAAAATAAAAATATCGTAAGTAAAAAATAGTGAGATAAGAATAAATAAAAATTCTTGTCTCACTATTTTTGTATGAATATATTGCTTTTTACAAAAAATATATTTCAAAAGTTTGTTAATCATAATAAAACAAAGCAAAAAAATGCAGAAACTATATAATATTAAAAAGTTTTATACATTAATTGCATAAAACTATTGAAAACTACAAACCAAAAGGTATAAAATCGTACCTAAGACCAAAATAAACGTAACGATTGCTAACAGTTACAAAAGAATGATTTTAAGAAAAAAGTTTGGGGGATAAAAGAGATGTATAATATCGTATCAAAATTACTGATTTACGGTGATATGGAAGAAGAATCCATCTTAATGCAGTTAAGTGATATCTTTCGTTGCATGGACGATGGATCACAGACAAAGGATGTTTTAAGAACAAGAGTATTTAAACAGGTAAAGAGAATCTTAGAAGTTGCAACAGACTATGCATTTGACAAGAATCTGTGGCACAACTATTTAACATACTTACTGATCACAAATGAAAATCCATTCAGTATCACATGCGAGAAAGTCGGAGCAAGTGAAGGAAGTGTCAACCACTTTGCAAAGAGTGATTTTAAGGCATTTAAAGAATTATTTGACTTTGACTTTAGCAGAATCGAAGATGAATTAGGTGTAGATTGCTTCAGCAGAATCTCTGATTATCAGGCAATCGGTAAACCAGAATTAATGTACAATAAGAATGTCAGCGAGAAAGTTCAGGCATTAAGCGAGAGATTAGAGACAGCCAAAGATGAGAATGAATTCTTTGACATGGTCACAGACTTCTACAAAGCCTATGGAGTTGGTATGTTCGGTCTTAACAAAGCATTCCGTATCGAAGAATGTGGAGACAACAACATCCGCTTCCGTGCGATCAACAACATGGATAAAGTCGTATTATCTGACCTTGTTGGATATGAGATTCAGAAACAGAAACTTGTTGAGAATACAGAAGCATTTGTAGAAGGAAGAAAAGCAAACAATGTTCTGTTATTTGGTGACAGTGGTACAGGTAAATCCACAAGTATCAAAGCGATCGTTAACGAATACTATGATCAGGGTCTGCGCATGATCGAGATCTACAAACATCAGTTTAAAGATCTTTCCAATGTGATCGCACAGATCAAGAACAGAAACTACAGATTCATCATCTACATGGATGATCTTTCTTTCGAAGAATTTGAGATTGAATACAAATTCTTAAAAGCAGTCATTGAAGGTGGAGTGGAAACAAAACCTGAGAACATTTTGATCTATGCAACATCTAACCGTCGTCATCTGATCAAAGAGACATGGAATGATAGATCCGATGTGGAAAACAGCAACGGAATGCACAGATCCGATACAATGGAAGAAAAATTATCTCTGGTAAACCGTTTTGGTGTGACGATCAACTACTCAAAACCAAGCCAGAAAGAATACTTCGAGATCGTCTTCGAACTTGCCCGCAAAGCAGGAATCAACATGGGTGAAGATGAACTGAAACTTGAAGCAAACAAATGGGAATTAAGCCACGGAGGAATCTCAGGACGTACGGCTCAGCAGTTTATTAACCATTTGATGGGACTGCAGGCTTAAGATAATTTTTGAATCATAAAAAATCATAAGAGAATAGAAACAAAGAACTTCGTCTATCTGAGATGACAAGGATAGACGAAGTTTTTTGTTTGTTAATATATACTGAAAAAATATGGGGAAGCAAATCAAGATTTTTATAAAGCTGCTTTTTTCTGACACATTAATAAATGATCAGCAACTAAAACAGTTTCATCATTCTGATTGATGACTTCCAGACGTTCTGTGACAATTCCCATATTAGGATTTTTCTTATGATCTTCTTTGTTATGAATTGTAACTTTTGTGTGAATCGTATCACCGATAAATACAGGACGGATAAAGCGAAGATGATCATATCCATAAGAAAATGCGACAGGATTGATCACATTTGCAGTAGAACCTACAGCTACACTGAAAGTCAAAGTTCCATGGGCGATCCTTTTCCCGAATTCTGTTGTTTTTGCAAATTCGGCATCCATATGATGAGGGAAGAAATCCCCTGTCTGACCTGCATGTAAAACAATATCCGCTTCTGTGATCGTACGTCCGATCGTTGTACGAGTGCTTCCTAATTCATAATCTTCATAATAAATTTTCTGTTCCATAATAACATTTCTCCTTTATATATTTGATTAATTAATATGATATTTTGCATTGTTTGCTCCGAGAGAAGGAGCTGCTTTTTCATTTATAAATCGTTCCCCGTCAATCGTGATAGGGCATCTTGTTGTAAATAGTTGTGTTCCATTGTCACGGCTTACTTTCTGGATCATATCAAGTTCTTTAAAACCGTCAGATTCAAGTAACTTTTCCCATGTATAAACATCAGCACACCATATATCTGCAGGTTCTAACAAAGATAACCAGTGAGACGTTGTTTTAGTGATCAGATGTTTTGATAAAATTGATTTGATCTCATCTCTTTTATCAGAAAGAGAAGGATCTGTATATTTTGTCAGTTCAGAACAATGGATCAGCTCTCCTAAATAAGGGATTGGAACCATGGCTAAGGCAATATAGCCGTCCGCTGTTTTGTAAATACCATAAGGCGCATCAATATAAGCATTTGCATTGTTTACAGTGCTTCTGACAGGATTTTGATGTCCGTCATTCAGATAAGTGGTAAATACTTCAAACTGCAGATCCAGGATGGATTCCAAAAGATTTGTCTGGACATAAACAGGTTCTTTTTTTGTTTTAGATTGTATTAAACCAGCTAAGATGCCCTGAGCTAGATGCTGCCCAGCACACATATCAGCAATGGATAAACCAAAAGGCATAGGAGGTTGATTGGCATTTCCATTTAACCATGCAAGTCCAGACAAAGATTGAACTAACAGATCTTGACCAGGCAGATCTTTCCAAGGGCCAGATGTTCCATATCCAGTGATATCGCCATAAACGATTTCTGGATTGATCTTACATACAGAGTCAAAATCAATTCCAAGATGTTTGGCAACTCCAGGACGGAAATTAAGGATCATAACATCTGCTTTTTTGATCAGATCATGTAAAAGATCTTTTGAGGAATCATCTTTCAGATCAATTGTAATTCCATCTTTATTACGGTTGATCGCATGGAATAAAGAACTGTCCCCATCGATCACACAATTGGAAATATATAAAGTCCTACATATATCACCCGTGTCAGGACGTTCAATTTTAATTACATTTGCACCGAGATCAGCTAATTTTAAAGCAGCAGATGGAGCAGACAAAAACTGGCTGAAATCTAATACTGTTATATTTTCTAAAGGTTTCATATCGTTTCTCCCTCCCTATGATAATAAAAATTCCTGATTGATCTTTTCAGTGTCTTCACCTAATTCAGGTGCCCATTTTGAAGAATAGACATGTCCATCCTGGAAAGAAATAGGACATCTTGAAACAATCAGTTCATGTTTATCAGGACGTTTGATCGTCTGA
>ENA-OPCZ01001359-OPCZ01001359.1-human-gut-metagenome-genome-assembly--contig:-NODE-1359-length-12924-cov-2.463517_pt1 | contig 12924 bp, 7 predicted proteins | sample MGYA00241566_ERZ501483 | MGnify/ENA primary metagenome ERZ501483 (study PRJEB25962, sample SAMEA1965191) | human gut metagenome | biome: human gut; feature: human-associated habitat; material: faeces... | reverse complement strand
TAAAGACGCCGTGCATTCCACGTATCGTCCCGAGGTCGTGGGCGATATCGGAGGCTTCGGCGGCTTGTTCTCTGCGGCGGCATTCAAGGGTATGGAAGAGCCGCTTATGGTTTCGGGCACCGACGGCGTAGGCACGAAGCTCAAGGTCGCCCAGCTCATCGGCAAGCATGACACTGTGGGCATCGACCTGGTCGCTATGTGCGTGAACGATATTCTGGCGTGCGGCGCCGAGCCCCTGTTCTTCCTGGACTATATTGCCTGCGGCAAGAATGTTCCGGAGAAGATCGCTGCCATCGTAAGCGGCGTAGCAGAGGGCTGCCGTCAGTCAAACGCGGCGCTCATCGGCGGCGAGACCGCGGAGATGCCCGGATTTTATCCGATAGACGAATACGACCTCGCGGGCTACTGCACGGGCGTTGTCGACAAGGACAGAATTATTGACAATAAAACAATGACCCCCGGCGATGTTATAATCGCGCTCCCCTCGAGCGGCGTTCATTCAAACGGCTTCTCGCTCGTGAGAAAAGTTTTTGATGTTGAAAACCGCAATCTCACCCTCCCCGTTGACGAGCTCGGCGGCAAGAGCATCGGCGAGACTCTGCTCACGCCGACAAAGATATATGTAAAGCCCGTTCTCGCCCTGCTCGAAAAGATAAAGGTCAAAGGCATATCCCACATCACGGGCGGCGGCTTCTACGAAAACATCCCGAGAAGCATCCCCGACTCTCTCGGCGCGAAGATAGACCGCTCGGCGGTAAAAGTTCTGCCGATATTTGATCTTATCGCAAAGGCGGGAAACATCTGTGAGCGCGATATGTTCAACACATTCAACATGGGTGTCGGCATGAGCATAGTCGTTTCAAAGGACGACGCCGACGAGGCGCTCGGTATTCTCAGAGCCTCGGGCGAAGCGCCCTATATCATAGGCGAAATAGTCTCGTCTGCGGAAAAAATCGAGATATGCTGAAAAACTTTCTGAGTTCTATATGCGCGGGTGTGTTGATTTCCATCGGCGGCTGTGTATTTCTCGCTTGTGAGAACAGATATGTCGGCGCGGTGCTGTTTTCGGTGGCTCTGCTCTGCATCTGCCTCAAGGGCTACGCGCTCTACACCGGCAGGGTCGGATATATAATTGAGAGCCACAAGAAGAGTGATTTTGCCGCTCTTGCGGTTATACTCATCGGCAATCTTATAACGACATTTCTTCTCGGCATACTCGTGCGGGTCTCTATGCCGCAGCTCGGCGAGACGGCAACTGCAATTTGCTCCGCCAAGCTCACCCAAGCGTTTTGGCAGACCCTTGTCCGCGCGTTTTTCTGCGGAATACTGATGTATCTCGCGGTAAGCACATACAAAGAGAAGAACACTGTTTTGGGTATTCTCTTCTGCGTGCCGGTGTTTATTCTAAGCGGATTTGAACATTCGATAGCCGACATGTTCTATTTCGGCGCATCTGGCATCTTCTCGTTGAGTGCCGCGCTGTTCATGCTCGCTGTTGTTATCGGCAACTCGCTCGGCGGAATGCTCCTGCCGGCACTGACTCTTATCGGAGGGGAGAAAAAATGAAAGCAAGCAAAGCTGAAATCGCCGTTTTTGTCTCCGGCGGCGGAACGAATCTCCAGGCTCTTATCGACGCGCAGAAAAGCGGAATAATCGAGCACGGCGAGATAAAGCTGGTCGTTTCGAGCAACCCGAACGCCTACGCGCTCGAACGCACGGCGAAAGCGGGAATCAAGAGCGTCACGGTCAGCAAGAAAGAATTCGGCAGTCAGGCGGCTGTTGAAGAAAAAATAATTGAAATACTCGAAGAAAATAATATAGACCTGATAGTCCTCGCGGGCTACATGAGCATACTGAGCGCGGACTTCACGCGCAGATACGAGCGCAGGATAATCAACGTTCACCCGTCGCTCATCCCGTCGTTCTGCGGCGAGGGCTTCTACGGGCTTCGCGTCCATGAGGCGGCGCTGAAAAAAGGAGTCAAGGTGACGGGCGCAACGGTTCATTTCGTCAACGAGATACCCGACGGCGGCGAAATAATCATGCAGAAGGCGGTCAAAGTCAGGGACGGCGACACGCCCGAAACGCTCCAGAAAAGAGTCATGCGGCTCGCCGAATGGAAGATTCTCCCGGCGGCGACGGAAAAAATATCGGACGAAATAGTCCATAAAAAAGCGGAGGAAAAATAATGGATATTTACGCAGTCAACGACATAGCAAAGCTCATCGAGGACAATTCCTACGTAGGCAGAGGCATCGTCATCGGCAAGAGCGCCGACGGCAAAAAGGCGTGCACCGCATATTTCATCATGGGTCGCTCGGCAAACAGCCGCAACCGCATATTCACCGAGCGCGGCGGAGTGCTCTATACCGAGCCGTTCGACGCTTCAAAAGTAGAAGATCCGAGTCTCATTATTTACGCCGCAGTCAGAAATTACGAAAACAAGATAATCGTCACAAACGGCGATCAGACAGATACAATAAACGACGCGCTGAAATCAGGCGGCTCGTTCAAGAGTGCTCTTGAGACCCGCGAGTTTGAGCCGGACGCGCCAAACTTCACCCCCAGAATCAGCGGCATGCTGACCTTCGAAAACAAAGATTTCACATATGAGATGAGCATTCTCAAGAGCGCGGACGCCGCGGGCAGTGCGTGCAACAGATACACATTCTCTTATTCCCCGCTCGCAGGTCTCGGTCATTTCATCCACACCTATGTCTGCGACGGCAACCCCATTCCCACCTTTCAGGGGGAGCCGGAGAGAGTCGCTATCCCGAACGATATCGACGAGTTCACGCAGTCACTTTGGAACGCTCTCGATGCAGACAACAAAATCTCGCTCTATGTCAGATACACCAATCTCGTGACCGGTGCGGAAGACAGCAGACTCATAAACAAGAACGCTTGAAAAGGAGAATAAAAATGAAAGAATTCGAGCTCAAATACGGCTGCAACCCCAACCAGAAGCCCTCGCGCATCTATATGGCAGACGGCAGCGAACTGCCCATAGAAATACTCTGCGGCAGACCCGGATACATAAACTTTCTCGACGCTTTCAACTCCTGGCAGCTCGTCAAGGAGCTCAAAGAGGCTCTCGGTCTCCCGGCGGTCACTTCTTTTAAGCATGTCAGCCCCACCTCGGCGGCGGTCGGCATTCCGCTCTCCGACAAGCTCAAAAAAGCCTGCTTTGTTGACGACATAGAGGGCCTTGACGACTCCCCGCTCGCCTGCGCCTATGCGCGCGCACGCGGCACGGACAGAATGTGCTCGTTCGGCGATTGGGTCGCCCTCTCTGATGTCTGCGATGTGACTACCGCGAAGATGATAAAGCGCGAGGTCTCCGACGGCATCATCGCCCCAGGATATGAGCCCGAGGCACTTGAGATTCTCAAGTCCAAGCGCAAGGGCAACTACAATATAGTAAAAATCGACCCCGACTACGTTCCCGAGGAGACGGAGCGCAAACAGGTCTACGGCATAACCTTTGAACAGGGCAGAAACAAATTCAAGATAAACAGAGAGCTGCTCTCTAATATAGTCACCGAAAACAAAAATCTCCCCGACAACGCGGCACGCGACCTCATAATCTCGCTCATCACACTTAAATACACGCAGTCAAACTCTGTCTGCTACGCAGTTGACGGGCAGGCTATCGGCGTCGGCGCTGGTCAGCAGTCGAGAATACACTGCACCCGCCTCGCAGGCACAAAGGCAGACACCTGGTTCCTGCGCCAGCACGAAAAAGTCCTGAACCTCCCGTTCAAGGATTCGATAGGCCGCCCCGACAGGGACAATGTCATTGACGGCTACATCAACAGAAACGAAGAAGATGTCTGCGCCGAGGGCAACTGGCAGAAGTATTTCACCTCCCGCCCCGAGCCGCTGACCGACGGGGAAATCAAGTCATATCTCGCTTCTATAGACGGCGTATCGCTCGGCTCGGACGCGTTCTTCCCGTTCAGCGACAATATCGAAAGAGCAAAGCGCAGCGGAGTTAAATATATCGCAGAGCCCGGCGGCTCCATCCGCGACGACCTTGTGATAGAGTGCTGCGACAAATACGGCATGGTCATGGCATTCACCGGCATGCGCCTGTTCCACCATTGACGGAGGACTGAAAATGAACATTCTTGTAGTAGGTTCCGGCGGAAGAGAGCACGCCGTTATAAAAAAGCTCCGAGAGAACAGCGAAGTTAAAAAAATATACGCCCTGCCCGGAAACGGCGGCATCGCCGCGGACGCCGAATGTGTCAACATAGGCGCCACAGATATTGACGGCATCGCGGAATTTGCAAAGAACAATCAGATAGACTACGCAGTTGTCACGCCGGACGATCCGCTCGTGCTCGGCTGCGTTGACAGGCTCGAGAGCCTCGGCATTCCCTGCTTCGGTCCGCGCAAAAACGCCGCGATAATCGAGGGCAGCAAGGTTTTTTCAAAGAACCTGATGAAAAAATACGGCATACCCACCGCACAGTACGAAGTTTTTGACAGCGCGGAGGACGCGCTCGCCTATCTCGACTCCGCACCCATTCCGACCGTTATAAAGGCGGACGGTCTCGCGCTCGGCAAGGGTGTTATAATCGCCGCAACGCGCGACGAGGCGAAAGAAGCGGTCGTTGAAATCATGCGCGACAAGAAATTCGGCAAGAGCGGCGACAGCATCGTTATCGAAGAATTTCTGACGGGTCCCGAGGTCTCGGTGCTCTCGTTCACGGACGGCAAGACCGTAGTCCCCATGATATCGTCGATGGATCACAAGCGCGCACTCGACAACGACGAAGGTCTCAACACCGGCGGCATGGGCACCGTTGCGCCAAACCCGTATTACACAAAAGAGATTGCCGACAGGTGCATGAAAGAGATATTCCTGCCGACGATAAACGCGATGAACGCGGAGGGCAGAACTTTCAAAGGCTGCCTTTATTTCGGACTCATGCTGACCGAAAACGGTCCTAAAGTCATTGAATATAACTGCCGCTTCGGCGACCCGGAGACTCAGGTCGTGCTCCCGCTGCTAAAGAGCGATCTGCTCACCGTTATGAGAGCCACAACAGACGGCACGCTCGCCGAAACACCCGTTGAGTTTTCGGATAAAAACGCCTGCTGCGTCATCATGGCGTCAAAGGGCTATCCGGTCGCATACGAAAAGGGCTATGAAATCGATATCCCGGACGAGATTCGGGACAGCGTATATGTCGCGGGTGCCGCCGAGAAAAACGGCAAGCTCGTGACGAGCGGCGGCAGAGTTCTCGGCGTGACGGCAGTTGAGGACACGCTCGAAAATGCTGTCTCCTCGGCATATAAAAAGGTAGAAAAGATTCACTTTGAAAACGCCTTCTACAGGCACGACATCGGCGCGAAAGCGCTCGCCGCAAGGGAGGAAAAATAAATGGTATACAGAGTATTCGTCGAAAAGAAAAAGGAGCTCGCGCAGGAGGCAAAGTCCCTGCTCGGCGAGGCAAGAGACCTGCTCGGAATCAAGAATCTCACCGATGTGCGCGTTATCAACCGCTACGATGCGGAAAACATCACGCCCGAACTTTTTGACTACGCAAAGCGCACCGTGTTCTCCGAGCCGCAGCTCGACATTGTATCGGACAGCATCGAGATAAACGGCAGATGCTTCGCGGTCGAATTCCTGCCCGGTCAGTTCGATCAGCGCGCCGACTCTGCGGCTCAGTGCATACAGATAATCTCGCAGGGCGAGCGCCCGCTGATACGCACGGCGAAAATATACATCCTCATCGGCGACATAACCGACGCCGACGCTCAGAAGATAAAGAAATATGTCATCAACCCCGTTGAGGCGCGCGAGGCGAGCCTCGAAAAGCCCGAGACTCTCGCGGTAAAATACGATATTCCGACCGAGGTCAGAACTCTTGACGGATTTATCAATCTCGACAGAGCTGGGCTTGAGGACTTCGTCAAAAAATACGGTCTCGCCATGGACGCGGACGACATTGCGTTCTGTCAGGATTATTTCAAATCCGAGCACCGCGACCCGACGATAACCGAGATTCGCATGATCGACACCTACTGGTCGGATCACTGCCGTCACACGACATTCTTGACCGTCATTGACAGCGTGAAATTTGAGGACGAGCTGCTCCAGAGCGCATACGACGAATATCTTGCGGTCAGAAAAGAATTAGGCCGCACGAAGCCGATATGCCTTATGGATCTTGCGACTATAGCGGTCAAATATCTCAAGAAGCACGGCAAGCTCGACCGTCTCGATGAGTCCGAGGAGATAAACGCCTGCACGGTGAAAATCGATGTCGAGGTCGACGGTGTGACCGAGCCGTGGCTTCTGCTCTTCAAAAACGAGACGCACAACCACCCGACGGAGATAGAGCCCTTCGGCGGCGCGGCGACCTGCATCGGCGGCGCTATCCGCGACCCGCTCTCGGGGCGCTCGTATGTCTACGGCGCTATGCGCGTCACCGGCGCGGCAGACCCGCTCAAGCCCATTGACGAGACGATAAAGGGCAAGCTCCCGCAGAGGAAAATAGTCACGACTGCGGCGGCGGGCTATTCGTCATACGGCAACCAGATAGGTCTCGCGACTGGTATAGTCGACGAGATATATCACCCCGGCTATGCGGCGAAGAGAATGGAGATAGGCGCAGTCATCGCGGCGACTCCCGCAGAGAATGTGCGCCGCGAAGTTCCCGCTCCCGGAGATATTGTTATCCTGCTCGGCGGCTCGACCGGACGCGACGGCTGCGGCGGAGCGACGGGCTCTTCGAAGTCCCACACGGTTGAATCGCTCGAAAGCTGCGGCGCGGAAGTTCAGAAGGGCAACGCTCCCGAGGAGAGAAAGCTCCAGAGACTTTTCAGAAACAAAGAAGCCTGCCTGATGATAAAACGCTGCAACGACTTCGGCGCGGGCGGCGTATCGGTTGCTATAGGCGAGCTTGCGGACGGACTTGAGATAGACCTCAACGCAGTGCCGAAAAAATACGAGGGTCTCGACGGCACGGAGCTTGCAATAAGCGAGAGCCAGGAGCGCATGGCGGTTGTTGTTGAGCCGCACAATGTTGACGCTTTCCTCGCGCTGGCTAATAAAGAAAATCTCCAGGCAGTGCCCGTGGCGAAAGTTCAGGCTGAGCCGAGGCTCGTCATGAACTGGAACGGCAAGAAAATTGTTGATATCAGCCGCGAATTTTTGAATTCCAACGGCGCCGACAAGCATATAGATATCACCCCCGAAGCACCCGCTCTCAAAGAAAAGAAGATTTCCGGCTCGTTTGCGGAGAATTACTCGGCGCTTGCATCCGACCTCAACATCTGCTCAAAGCGCGGCCTTTCCGAGCGCTTCGATTCGACGATAGGCGCGGGCACGGTGCTCATGCCGTTCGGCGGCAAGAATCAGCTGACCCCCATTCAGGCGATGGTGCAGAAGATCTCGGTCGAGAAGAAGCATACTGACGACTGCTCACTCATGGCGTTCGGCTACAATCCGTTTGTAACAGAGCAGAGCCCCTATCACGGCGCATATCTCGCGGTTATAGAGTCGGTCTGCAAGCTCATCGCCTCGGGCGCAGAGTTCAAGGATGTTTATCTTACCTTCCAGGAATATTTTGAGCGTCCCGGCAGAGACGGCAAGCGCTGGGGGCAGCCTTTGGCGGCGCTCCTCGGTGCATTCAAGGCGCAGATGGAGCTCGGTATCGGCTCGATAGGCGGCAAGGACTCAATGAGCGGCTCGTTTGAAAATCTCGATGTCCCGCCGACCCTCGTCTCGTTCGCCGTGACAACGGAAAAGACCTCTTCAATAGTCTCGCCAGAGTTCAAATCGGCGGGTCACAAGGTTGTTTTCATCGCGCCGGAGAAAGACGAAAACGGTCTGCCGAAAATCGATTCACTTTTGGACGTTTTCTCCCGCGTTACCAAGCTTCTTCGCTCGGGCAAGGCGGTCGCCTGCTACACTCCCGGCATGGGCGGCATAGCGGAGGCCGTAATGAAGATGGCGTTCGGCAACGGCATCGGCTTTGAATACAGCAAAGATATCACGCTCGAAAAGATATTCGGACTCAGCTACGCGGGCTTCATTCTCGAGCTTGCAAACGGCGCAGAAGAAACAGGCACGCTTCTCGGTCACACGAACGACAGCGGCTGCATCAGCCTTAACGGCGAGAGCATCGCTCTTTCGAAGCTTCTCGGAATATACGAGAACAAGCTCGAAAGCGTCTACAGCTGCAATATCAAAAACGCAGGCAAGGGTGCTGAGAACTTCTCATATGAGACGACAGAGCGCAAAGCCCCGGCAATAAAAGTCGCAAAGCCGCGCGTGCTCATCCCGGCGTTTCCCGGCACGAACTGCGAATACGACAGCGCAAAGGCAGTCTGCGACGCGGGCGCAGAGCCGGAGATAATTGTTATAAACAACCTCAGCGCGGACGGCATCAGCCGCAGCGTCGAAAAATTCGCGGACGAGCTTCGCTCCTCGCAGATGATATTTATCCCCGGCGGCTTCTCCGGCGGCGACGAGCCGGACGGCAGCGGAAAGTTTATCACGGCATTCTTCAGAAATGCCGCGATAAAAGAGGGCGTCACCGACCTGCTTGAAAACAGGGGCGGACTCATGTGCGGAATCTGCAACGGCTTCCAGGCGCTGATAAAGCTCGGACTCGTCCCCTACGGCAAGATAATCGACACGGACGAAAATTGCCCGACGCTCACCTTCAACACCATCGCGCGCCACCAGTCGCGAATAGTGCGCACCCGCATTTCTTCTAACAAATCGCCGTGGCTCGCGCTGACTCAGGTCGGTGACATATATTCCGTGCCGATCTCGCACGGCGAGGGCCGTTTCCTCGCAAGCGACGAGCTCATAGCCAAGCTCGCCGCGAACGGGCAGATAGCCACGCAGTATGTTGATCTTGACGGCAACGCTTCAAATGATATACACTTCAACCCCAACGACTCCGTCTGCGCTATCGAGGGCATCACATCGCCCGACGGCAGAGTCTTCGGAAAAATGGGACACAGCGAAAGAATCGGAAAAGGTCTTTACAAAAATGTCCCGGGAGATTATAATATTCGTATGTTTGAAGCAGCTGTTAAATATTTTAAATGATGACAAGGAGAATGGAGCATGGCCTATTTATCCGACATTGAAATTGCGCAGCGCTGCAAACCCGAGCACATCGGCGTTATCGCAAAGCGCGCCCATGTTGACGAAAAGTACATCGAGCAATACGGAAACTACAAGGCGAAGATAGACCTGTCCCTGCTCTCGGAGACGAAGCGGGAAAACGGAAAGCTGATTCTTGTCACCGCCATAACCCCCACGCCCGCGGGCGAGGGCAAGACCACGACGACAATAGGCCTCGCAGACGGACTGCGCCGGATAGGTAAGGATGTCACGGTCGCCCTGCGCGAGCCAAGCCTCGGCCCGGTTTTCGGAGTCAAGGGCGGAGCCGCCGGCGGCGGATATGCGCAGGTGGTTCCCATGGAGGATATCAACCTCCACTTTACCGGCGACTTCCACGCGATAGGCGCGGCGAACAACCTGCTTGCCGCGATGCTCGACAACCACATTCAGCAGGGCAACGCCCTGGGCATAGATGTCCGCAAGATAACATGGAAGCGCTGCGTTGACATGAACGACCGCCAGCTTCGATTTATCGTCGACGGCATGGGCGGCAAGGCGAACGGTATGCCCCGCGAGGACGGATTTGACATAACCGTCGCGAGCGAGATAATGGCTGTGCTCTGTCTTTCAAGCTCGATAACCGACCTCAAGGCGAGGCTCTCGCGCATGATCGTCGGCTACACCTATGACGACAAGCCCGTGACCTGCGGCGAGCTCAAGGCGGCCGGCGCGATGACCGCGCTTTTGAAAGACGCCCTGAAGCCCAATCTTGTCCAGACTCTCGAGGGCACGCCCGCGTTCGTCCACGGCGGACCGTTCGCGAACATAGCGCACGGCTGCAACTCCGTCATGGCAACTAAGATGGCGCTCAAGATGGGCGATTACACCGTCACCGAAGCGGGATTCGGCGCGGATCTCGGTGCCGAAAAGTTCCTCGATATAAAGTGCCGCATGGCGGGACTTGCGCCCAACGCGGTGGTCGTTGTTGCCACTGTCCGCGCGCTCAAGATGCACGGCGGGCTCGACAAAAAGGAGCTTGCAGTTGAAGATATCGGCGCGCTCGAAAGAGGTATACCGAACCTCCTGCGCCATGTTTCTAACATCAAAAATGTCTATAAACTCCCCTGCGTCGTTGCGGTCAACAGATTCCCGACCGACACCGACGCCGAGATAGATTTCATCATCGCAAAATGCCGCGAGCTCGGGGTCAACACCGTACTCTCCACCGTGTGGGCCGAGGGCGGCAAGGGCGGTGAAGCGCTCGCGCGCGAAGTAGTCCGCCTGTGCGAAGAGGAAAAGGGCGATTTCACTTTCGCCTATGAAGATGAGCTTTCGATCGAGGAGAAGATCGAAGCCGTTGTCAGAAAAGTCTACGGAGGCGACGGAATAACCGTCATGCCCAACGCCAAAAAGCAAATAGCCCAGCTTGAAGCTCTCGGTTTTAGCAAATGCCCCGTATGCATAGCAAAGACCCAGTACAGCTTTTCGGATGACCCGACAAAGCTCGGCGCGCCCGAGCACTTCACCGTGACGGTGAAAAATGTCAAGGTCTCCGCGGGCGCGGGATTCGTCGTCGTTCTGACCGGCGACATTCTCACCATGCCCGGGCTGCCGAAAGTTCCCGCCGCAGAGAAAATCGACGTTGACGAAAGCGGCAGAATAACAGGTCTGTTCTGAGATAATAATTCCGCTCGGAGAATATTTCTTCTGCCGAGCGGAGTTTCTATAAATATCGGAGGTAATAAAATGGCTTATTATTTCAACGAAGTATCGCATACCTTTAATGAGTATCTGCTCGTCCCCGGCTATTCGTCGAGCGAGTGCATACCCGCGAACGTGTCGCTCAAGACGCCCCTTGTCAAGTACAAAAAGGGCGAGGAGCCCGCGATTTCGCTCAACATTCCGCTGACTTCCGCCATTATGCAGTCCGTCTCCGGCGAGAAGCTCGCCGTGGCGCTCGCAAAGGAGGGCGGCGTGTCGTTCATCTTCGGCTCGCAGAGCATAGAGGATGAGGCGGCCATGGTCGCAAGAGCGAAGAATTTCAAGGCGGGCTTCGTCATCAGCGACTCGAACATCACTCCCGACGCGACTCTCAACGACGTTATCGCGCTCAAGGAGAGAAACGGCCATTCCACTATCGCCGTGACCGAGGACGGCTCGGCAAACGGCAGGCTTGTTGGCATAGTCACGAGCAGAGACTACCGCGTCAGCCGCATGACCGGCGACGAGAAGGTCTCGTCCTTCATGACTCCCCTCGAAAAGCTCGTCACCGCTCCGGACACCACAACGCTCAAGGAAGCCAATGATATAATCTGGGACAACAAGCTCAACTCCCTGCCCATAGTCGACTCCGAGGGCAATCTCAGATATTTTGTTTTCCGCAAGGACTACGACGCCCATAAGGACAACCCCAACGAGCTTCTCGACGCCGACAAGCGCTACGTTGTCGGCGCAGGTATCAACACAAGAGACTACGCCGAGCGTATTCCCGCACTTGTCGAGGCGGGCGCAGATGTGCTCTGCATCGACTCCTCCGAGGGCTTCTCGGAGTGGCAGTCCCGCACCCTCGCATGGGTCAGAGAGCACTACGGCGACAGCGTCAAGGTCGGCGCGGGCAACGTAGTTGACAGAGAGGGCTTCCTCTTCCTCGCCGAGGCGGGTGCGGACTTCATAAAGGTCGGCATCGGCGGCGGATCGATATGTATTACCCGCGAGACAAAGGGTATCGGCAGAGGTCAGGCGTCGGCTCTTATCGATGTCTGCAAGGCAAGAGACGAATATTTCGAGAGAACGGGCGTATATATCCCCGTCTGCTCCGACGGCGGCATCGTCTACGACCACCACATGACCCTCGCGCTTGCAATGGGCGCGGACTTCCTGATGCTTGGCCGCTACTTCGCGCGCTTTGACGAGAGCCCGACAAACAAGATTTCACTCAAGGGCACTTACTACAAAGAGTACTGGGGCGAGGGCTCCAACCGCGCAAGGAACTGGCAGCGCTACGACCTCGGCGGCGACAAGAAGCTGTCGTTCGAGGAGGGCGTTGACTCCTATGTCCCCTACGCCGGCAGCCTCAAGGACAATGTCACGCTCTCGCTGAGCAAGGTAAAGTCCACCATGTGCAACTGCGGCGCGCTCACCATCCCCGAGCTGCAGCAGAAAGCGAAGCTGACCCTTGTCTCCGCAACGAGCATTGTTGAGGGCGGCGCGCACGACGTCGTGCAGAAAGAGACCTACTCCGATCTGAAAAAATAAGCCTGATTCTTTACGGCAGGGAGCGGTAAAAACCGTTCCCTGCCCTTGCATTTTGCCAAAACAGCTTGCAGAATCACCAATAAATAAGATGTTCGCGGGCAAAAGGCTGTTGAATCCGCCGTTTTTGCCAAAATCGTTTGCAAACTGTTGACACGCCGAAAATGCAATGCTATAATACAGACAATTTAAGACAGCACTTGATAGAGGATGCGGACAAGAAGAGTATCCAGCAGCAACGCCGGCAAGCGGCAGCTGGGGAAAGGCAAGTTCGCCGAAGTTCTATCGCGGTTGCCGCCGCGGTAATGCTGGGCCCTCGCCGAACAGGCGACGGACTGTCACATGACTTATGTGGAGCGCTATCATCGGTTTTTCTGCACATATAGCAGCATATACAAAGCCTGTGATACCTCTTCGGGTCGCAGGCTTATTTAATTTTTTCCAGGAGATGGTACTAATGAACAGAACGAAGAGAATTGTGGCCGCCATTCTGGCTATTGTCATGTGCGCAGTATTATTTGCAGGCTGCGGCACGAAAACCGAAAGTGCCAAGACCGGCGTTGAAGACGGCG
>ENA-OPCZ01001348-OPCZ01001348.1-human-gut-metagenome-genome-assembly--contig:-NODE-1348-length-12976-cov-2.995743_pt1 | contig 12976 bp, 19 predicted proteins | sample MGYA00241566_ERZ501483 | MGnify/ENA primary metagenome ERZ501483 (study PRJEB25962, sample SAMEA1965191) | human gut metagenome | biome: human gut; feature: human-associated habitat; material: faeces... | reverse complement strand
TACAGGACGACGGGGACGGCATCGCCGAGGAAGATCTTCCCCACATCTTTGATCGTTTCTACATGGGGCGGAGCGGCAAATCCGGCATCGGCCTTGCCCTGACGAAGGAGATCATTCACCTGCATAGAGGGACGATCCGCGCCTACAACGGAGAAACCGGCGCTGTTTTCGAGATATCCTTTCCGGTGAGCAGATAAGAAGATCACCGCACTGCCTTTGGGCACCTTTCTTGAAAAAAGGACGGATTTAGAAAAGACTTTTGTTGGTACCGGGTGGAGAGTTTCCTGTGATTTCCTCTTGTGTCCACATTGTCAGAATGGAGTACATCTATGGACTGCAAAGCAAAAAAATATCTGCATATTTATGACTGGAACTACTGGTGGGGCTATTACCGCTGCTGTAAGGACTGGGAACCTTTCCATGCGGCGGAGTTTTCTCTTTCCGAGGACGAGGCGGGAAAGGCACCCTTTTTCCACTTTGATTTCCATAACCTCCCTGCCCTTCACCAGACCATTCTGGACGGTGAGTTTGTGGAGCCGGATAACCCGGATCATCCGCACTTTCTGGAGCAGGCAAGGCGGCTCAGAAGCGGTGAACAGGACTGGTTCGTCGGGGCGCTGTACTATCCGCTTTTTTCACCGGAGATGCATTTCTGCAACGCCTCCGTCCGGAGCGGCGTCCCGCTGACACAGCTGCTTTCCCCGTCTGTACCGCCCTATTACGGGGTGATCTTTCTCCGGGAGGAGCGCCCCCTCACTCCGGAGGTGCTGACGCGTTGGGTGGAGACACTGTCCCGACCCCTGTTCGGCCAGCCGTTTTCCTGCACGCTTGCACAAGTTCCCAGCCGGCAGGAGGCGATGGAGCAGTTTGAGAATGAGATGCGGCTGACGCGATGAAATGTACGGTATCGTTTACCACTGATTTCCCGTTGAAAAGCAGCTGAGAGGGAGGCATTTCTTATGGAATTAAGACTCACGGAGCAGGAGGCTCTGACGCTGTATCGAATCATTCTGCGGTGGGATGAATTAGGCAGCTTGACCACAGAGGATGACGAGGAACGTCAGCTGCTATGGAATCTATCCTGTACGCTGGAAAAAGAACTGGAGCCGGTGGATGAAGCCGTAAGACGCAGACTGCTTTGACTGCGTAAGCTCCAACGGATTGAAGCCTTTGATGTGATGCTGGTTTCTTTGACGCTGACGGATTTTGAACTGTCGGAAAGACGCCGGTATCGCGGGATGATATTGACAAAGGGGAAAATGATGCTATAATATCTGCGAATGATTCGCAGATTGGGGACGTCTTATGTCAGGCTATAATACAAAACAGCGAAGAGCCCTGCTTGCTTTTTTAGAGGAACACCCGGACGAGCTGCTGACTGCACGCCAGATGGCGGACGCGCTGGCAGAGAAGCAGATCAGTCTCAGCGCCGTGTATCGAAACCTTGCGCAGCTGGAAGCGGAAGAAAAGGTGCGCCGCAGCGCAAAAAGCGGGTCGCACGAAGCGTTTTATCAGTATCTTGACGCCAAGGGCTGCAAGGGCGCGCTGCACATGAGCTGTGTGAAGTGCGGCAAAACCTTTCACATGGCCGACAGCAACGCCGCCCTGTTTGCAAAGCACTTGGCGCAGAGCGAGCAATTCACGCTGGACGCAGCCGACACGATCCTCTATGGGATCTGCTCGGACTGCAAGGGAAAATAACGAACAGAAGGGAGGACAGACCATGACAAAGAAGCCTTGCTTTATGACGCGCCTGCTGGCGGCCGTGCTGGCCGTTGTCATGCTGTCCTCTGCAATCTATCTTGCGGTCGAAGCCGATCATGACTGCTCCGGCGAGGACTGCGCCATCTGCCATCAGATCGGTGTCTGCGAGAATCTGCTGAAATCTCTGGGGCTTGCCGGTGCTGCCGCGGCGATCACTGCTGCGTTTACATATACCGTGTGCAAGGCGATCCTGCCCTGCGCAGAGACGATTGACACGCTGACACTTGTTTCTCTCAAGGTAAAGCTTTCGAATTAAAAACAGGATTTTTACAAGGGCGAAGTCTATCCGTTTTCGGATAGGCTCTTGCGGTTTTGCCGCTGCCCTTGTATTTTTGCGCCTATTTTTCAAAAATTCGGAGGTTTTATTATACTATGAAGAAAATGATTCCCCTGTTTCTTGTGCTGACCATGGTGGTCGGCCTGCTTGCCGGCTGCGGCAAAAAGAATGCCGCAGAGACGGGCGAGAGCGATTCCAATAAACTGAGCGTTGTCACCACCATTTTCCCAGAATACGACTGGGTCAAGGAAATTCTCGGCGACAAGGCCGAGAGCACCGACCTGACCATGTTGCTGGACAACGGTGTTGACCTGCACAGCTACCAGCCCACGGCGGATGACATCGTCAAGATTTCCGACTGTGACCTCTTCATCTATGTGGGCGGCGAGTCCGATAAATGGGTGGATGACGTGCTGAAGGAAGCCACCAACAAGGATATGAAGGTCATTGATCTGCTGGAGGTGCTGGGCGATTCCGTGAAAACAGAAGAGACCGTTGAGGGTATGCAGGAAACGGAACACGCCCACGACCACAGCAAGGAGGTTTCCACCTTTGAAGATCATGAGGTTCAGGACAGAAGCCTGTCCGACTGGGCGGGCAGTTGGCAGTCTGCCTACCCCTTTGCGCTGGACGGAACGCTGGACGATGCCTTTGCAGCGATGGCAGAGGAAGGCGAGATGACCGCAGACGAGTATAAGACTTACTATCAGAACGGCTACAAAACGGACATTACCAATATTAACATTGAAGGCGACCACATTGCGTTCACCTATGAGGACGGCAAAAAGGTCGGCTCTGACTACAAGTATATCGGTTATTACATTCAGAACTGGTCTACCGGCACCAAGGCGGCCATGTATCGCTTTGAAGCGGTAGACAGAACCTCCGGCGCACCGATCTACATCGAATTCAACGACCACATGATCGAATCGGCTGCGCCTGAGCATTTCCACATCAGAATGAGCAACGAGAGCTTTGACGCCATCGTTGATCCGGAAAAGTCGTGGCCGACCTTCTTCCCAGCTGATATGACCGGTGAAGATCTCTGCGAGCACATGGAGGGCCACGGCCACGACCACGAGGAGGAAGCTGACGAGCACGTCTGGCTGTCCCTGAAGAATGCCAAAACGCTGGTTGCCGCGATTGCCGATGCCTTGCAGGAGCTTGATCCCGATAACAAGGATACCTACGCCGCCAACGCCTCCGCCTATATCGAAAAGCTTTCCGCGCTGGATGGCGCGTACCGATCCGCCGTGGACGGCGCGGCGCGCAAGACTGTTTTGTTCGGCGACCGTTTCCCCTTCCGCTATCTGGTGGATGACTACGGCCTGAGCTACTACGCCGCCTTTGCGGGCTGCTCCGCCGAGAGCGAAGCCAGCTTTGAAACGGTATCCTTCCTCGCAAAGAAGGTAGACGAGCTGAAGCTGCCCTGCGTGCTGACCATCGAAGGCAAGAACCACAAGCTCGCGGAAACCATCGTCCAGAGTACTGCCGGGAAGAAGCAGAAGGTGCTGACCATGGATTCCATGCAGTCCATGACCTCCAAGGATGCTGCAAACGGTGCTACCTACCTTTCCGTGATGGAGCAGAACCTTTCCGTGCTGAAAGAGGCACTGGGTTAAGGGGGTAGGATGATGGCTCAGCTCACTTGTCAAAAGCTCTGCGTCGGCTACGATGGGAAGCCCGTTCTGCAAGACCTTGATTTTGAGATCTTTGCGGGCGACTACCTCTGCATCGTGGGAGAAAATGGCTCCGGCAAGAGTACACTTATGAAAACGATCCTTGGCTTGCAGATGCCCATCAGCGGCAGAATTTTGACGGGCGACGGGCTGAGGAAAAATGAGATCGGCTATCTGCCGCAGCAGACCGTTGTCCAGAAGGACTTCCCGGCATCCGTGAGAGAGATCGTTCTCTCCGGATGCCAGGGGCGCTGCGGCAGCCGCCCCTTTTACAGCAAAGAAGAAAAGAAACTGGCGGCGGACGCCATGGAGAAAATGCAGATCACGCCCCTTGCCAAGCGCTGCTACCGGACGCTCTCCGGCGGTCAGCAGCAGCGGGTGCTGCTCGCCCGCGCCCTGTGCGCCACCAGAAAAATGCTGCTTCTGGACGAGCCGGTCTCCGGCCTTGATCCCAAGGTGACGGCGGAATTGTATGCGCTCATTCAAAAGCTTAATTGCGAGGATGGCATCACCGTTGTGATGATCTCCCATGACCTGAACGCGGCGCTGCAATATGCGAGCCACATCCTGCACATCGGGGACACGGTCTTCTTCGGCACCAAGGCGGCCTACCTGAACGAGTTTTCGCAGGCATGGCAGAAGGGAGGCGCGGCGCAATGACGGCGATCCTTGAAAAACTCGCGTTCTACTGGACCTATCCCTTTGTGCGCTACGCGCTCATCGTCGGCGTGCTGATCGCACTGTGCTCGTCGCTTTTGGGGGTGACGCTGGTGCTCAAGCGATTTTCCTTTATCGGCGACGGGCTTTCCCATGTGGCCTTCGGCGCGATGGCTATCGCCGCTGTGCTGGGGCTGACAGACGATATGCCCCTGACGCTGGGCGTCACGGTGGTCTGTGCCGTTCTGCTGCTCCGCACGGGGCAGAACACGAAGATCAAGGGCGATGCCGCCATCGCCATGATCTCAGTGGGAGCGCTGGCCATCGGGTATCTGCTGATGAACCTCTTCTCCACCTCGTCCAACCTCTCCGGCGATGTGTGCAGCACGCTGTTCGGCTCCACCTCCATCCTGACGCTGTCAAAAAGCGAGGTCTGGCTGTGTGCGGGACTGTCTGTGGTGGTCGTGGCGGTGTTTCTGCTCTATTACAACAAGATCTTTGCCGTGACCTTTGACGAAGACTTTGCCAAGGCGGTGGGGACAAAGGCAGACCTGTACAATCTGCTGCTCGCCGTCATCGTTGCTGTGGTCATCGTGCTGGCGATGAATCTGGTCGGCTCGCTGCTGATCTCCGCGCTGGTGATCTTCCCGGCGCTGTCCGCCATGCGCCTCTTTCAGAATTTCCGGTCCGTGACGGTCTGCTCGGCCGTGCTGTCAGTGAGCTGCGCGGTGCTGGGCATTCTGGTCTCCATTCTGGCGGGGACGCCGGTGGGTTCCACCATCGTGGCGGCGGATATTCTGGCATTTTTGATTTGTTCGGCTCTTGGCCGCGCAAGGGGAGGGGAAACGGGATGAAACGGATTTTCTGTCTGCTGCTGGCTGCCTGCATGATGCTTTCCCTCTGCGCCTGCGGGAAAGGCCGCGAAAAGGACGCAGGAAATGACGCATCTTTTTCCAATGAAAAATCGTCTGCATCGGCTGAGAGCATTCCAACGCCGAAAGAACAGGAAACGCCGGACGAACAGCAGACCCCAGAGGAACCCGAACAGACACAAACATCTGCCGACGGCGTGGATGTGGATCTGACCGTTCTCAGCAGCACCATGGTCTACTCCGAGGTCTACAATATGCTCTACAATGACCCGGCGCATTATCTCGGCAAGACCGTCAAGGCGAGAGGGGGATTTTCCATCTATCAGCTCGTGACGGACGGCGTGCTGCAGCCTGACCCGGTGTCCTACGCCTGCATCATTTCAGACGCAGCCGCCTGCTGCGCTGAGGGGATGGAATTTGTGCTGGAAGGCGATTATACCTACCCGGACGATTACCCGGAGCTGGGGGCGGAGATCACCGTCATCGGTGAATTTCAGTCCTATGAGGAAAACGGGATGACATGGTATCATCTGGTGAACGCAAGGCTGGCGTGATGCCGCGATAGCGCTGACTACATAGTAAGCGTGACGATTTCAGGGAGCAAGGTATTCCGGTGCAGCCTGACTGCAATTTATAAGAGCCGGACAAAGGACGTCATTTATCCCGCTGCAGAAAAATTCTCATGAGGAGAGCAGTGTGTTGAATTTGAGATGACTCCTTAAAGAATAGGCAGACTTAACATAAACTTTATTCCTGTTATGATAACATAATCTATAAATACCCTGCTCTGGACGGAACACTTCTGCAAGGAACCAGACAGGCTGCAAAAACAGAAATGATCAACGATGGAGAATATGCATGACATTTGAAATTCACAGCAATATCACAAATCGATCCATGACCGTAGCTGCCCGCGCGATGCGCAAGGTGCTGCGGCGAAAGAGAAACATTATTTGGGCCATCTTCGGCTGGAGCGTCTTTTTCATCAACGCTCTGCTGCTGATCCCATTCGACGGAGAGCCTTTTACGCTTGATGCCGGCACGGTGATTTCCCTGCTGGTAGAGGTGATGCTGCTGTCCGTTCTGCTGTTTCAGGATCGGTTCAACGGCATGATCGCCTGCAAAAACACGCTGGCAGGCACAAAGGACTATCATATCGTGTTCGGCGAGGAGTCCTATACCGTCATTACGGAGGTCACCACCTCCACATTCCGCTATGAGCTGATCGACGCCATGGCGGAGTCGCAGGACTACATGATCCTTTTGATGAAAAAGCGGTTCGCGCAGCCCTTGGACAAGCGTACTCTTACCGGCGGGACGGTGGAGGAATGCAAACGATTTCTTGAGGAGAAGACCGGAAAGACGTTCCGGCGTGTGAAATGAACGAATTTTCTATAACGCCCTTTCGCGGGCTGCATTTGCTTCTGCTTTTGCTTACGGCAACGGCAGTGCTGCTCATATTCTTGCCGCTGCGCGGAAAACCGGAAGCACGGCGCTCCCGGTATCTGATCGGCGTTTGCCTTTTTAATCTCGCGCTGTTTGCCGGCTACAAGCTTTCGCTGTCCATGGACGCAGTGTATGTCCGTGCGTACTATCCCAATGGCTTCAACATTTTCAATGAGCTGCCGCTGCATCTTTGCAACATCAATCTGTTTCTGATCCCGCTGGGCGTGTGGAAGAGAAACCGCTCGATCATGGGCTTTTCCTTTTTCGTAGCGCCCCTTGGCGCACTGATGGCGCTGCTCTTCCCGGAGCCGCTGTTCTCCGGCTTTTCGCTGTTCCTGCCACGGATTTTCGGCTACTATGTGACCCACGCAATCCTTGTTGTCTGCGGCCTGAGCCTCGCAACGCTGGGCTTTTACCGCCCCGACCCAAAGGATATCCCGCGGATCCTCAAGACCTTTGGCCTGCTTGCCGTTGGCGCGCACTGTATCAATCTCCTATTGCGCCTCACGCTCTGCCCGGAGGCGAACTACTTCTTCACTTATGGCGCGGAGATTGGTGTGCTCAAGCTGTTTTGGCGTATCATCCCGGCGCCGCTGCTTTACGGGCTGCCGGCACCGCTGATCCTTGCAGGCTATATGTACGCAGTCTGTGCGCTGTCCCGCCTGAGGCGAGGAGCGGAAGAAGTGTCTTTTTCATAGATTGGATAAGTTCCACAGCAAAAAACAGGAGGATAAGACATTGCTGGATAGAAATGTAAGAGGAATCGGCATCGCTCTGTGCTTATTGACTCTCTTGCTATCCCTGTCTGGGTGCGGTTCATTGAAGGATGACACTCTTCTGACCGTCAATGCAGTGATCACGGAAATCGATACAGCAAAGCAAACCATAACGGTAAAAGACGATGCCGATGAAAGTACTTTAGGTGAAGAATGTCTGATCGACTGTTCCTCCATTCCTATGGTCTATTGCGACTTTGCCACGCAGAAGGTTACAAAGATTTCTTTTGAGGATTTACAGGTCAATGATAGGGTTATTGTGAGTATCAGAAGCTCGGAAATGGAGAACTTCCGAAGCGGCGGCAACGAGGAGAATACGCTCAAGGTCGAACAATTGCAGTTGTATACGCAAAGAGCTGGCGGATGAGCCTCTGCTATCCACCACTGTATCTGGGCTTCGAGATCGAACCGGAGAGCATGAAGTGGGTCAGCCAGCACACCAACGCTAACATAGTCGAAACGGACTTCTTCGAGACCTGCAGCACCTCTTATGCCAATAGCATGGCACCGCGGATAATCTTGTGAGGATACGCATATGAGCAATCAAAATAAACAGCTGTACATCGTAATCAGCCAGACCGGAACACTTCTGTCCCGGATCCTTAAACAAATCACCGGCGCAGAATATAACCACGCCTCCATCAGCCTGTCCAGAGATTTAGAGAGGATGTATTCTTTTGGCCGCAGGCATCCCTATAATCCGTTTTGGGGCGGCTTCGTGATAGAGTCGCCCCGTACCGGTACCTTCAAGCGTTTTTCCGAAACCAAGGTGTTGGTTCTGAGCGTGAGTGTCACAGAAGAACAACACGCAGAGCTCAAAGAAATGCTCGATGTGATGTGGAAGCGGAGGAGGAAGTACAGTTACAACTATATTGGCTTATGTCTGGCATACTTCCATGTTGTCTGGAAGCAGGAGGGCTGCTATTATTGCTCAGAGTTTGTCGGAGAGCTTCTCGCAAAAAGTCGGGTTGACGGCACGGAACAGTTACGTTCCTCCATCATACAGCCGATGCAGTTCCTTAGAGTGCCGCACACACTGCTCTACTGCGGAAAACTTCGCGAATATGTGAGCAACACCTGTTCCGAGGGCATATGTGAAGATGCAACGAACCGCACAGTGCATAGGCGACTGCCCTAACAGCAGACAAGGGAGCGCGTGATCGAGTATCTGCAAAGATGTGGTTTTGATCCGCCGACGTGACTTCTGCTTTTTGCAGTCATAATGGATATTCGTCCTGGATAAGTTGACCACAGGGGTTGTGTTCCTCATACACAAGTCCTGCGGTCATTGGATATCTCCGGGGGCTTGGGGCCGGTCATTTCGGCCGTGTGTACCCGCTTCCTTGGCCGGCGACCATGGAGATGGACCAGATTCCTGTGGAAATACCTGGTCAGATAAGATGGGCTGCCGCGACTTTGGCGTTGCTTACTGTGCCTCGGTTTCTTTTCCCATGCTGATCTATTACGAAGGAGATACAGCGGCACAGAGAGTTTGCTCTGTGCCGCTGTATGCTTTATACATTGTATAAAAACCTTACATGCTATCTGCTCTTTTGCCCTGTCGGAGTGAACGGCAGACGACATACCCTGCTGGAGCGATCATGATCAGAATAAAAATGCTGATCAGTTCATTCACTTCGGATGGCGCAAAGCCCTGCAGCATAGTAATGAGGTTGTTTGCGAAATGCACGAGGATGGGAAACAGCAGGTTCCTTTTCTTCTCGTAAAGGATTCCTGCGGCAATGCCCATGAAGGCAGCGTAGACAGCCTGCACGATATTCAGATGGTAAACGCCAAAGAGCACGGATGACATTAAAATCGCAGCCCAAGCGGGGGCGAATTTCCGCATGGAGCGAAGCACAATGCCGCGGAATAGAATTTCTTCTACAACAGGTGCAGCAATCACCGCAATCATAAATGTTCCAAATGCATTTCCGCCGGCAATATTTTCGGCACCGGCGTTCATTGCCTCAACGCTTTTTTGAAGTGAGGGAAGCTGTTCTGCCAGCATGATCCAAAGACCGGAGATCCCGCAAATGCCAAATCCCACGACCAGACTGCCAAGCACATCTTTGAAATTTGTCATTGTGCGCGGTTCGCTTATCTCTTTCCTCCAAAGCAGTTTATAGAGTATAAAGAATACGAGGATAAGAACGGCGTAGATCAAAATCTCGCCCCAATATGAGTATTTCATAAATTGCTGCGGGGGGATATGAAAAACATCCAAAACGAGCCTTTCCACAAGGAAATACAACAGATTGGACAGCAAAAAATGCAGTGCGATTGCAAGAATGGGAATAGCGAAATATCTTTTTTTCATCATACGGTCAATTTTTTCTCCTGTCTGTATTTTTGAGGGGACTGCAGCAGTATAACAGATTTAACTTAAAGTCTTCGTTAAGGGGCGAAGCCGCAATCTTTTAAAAGCAGCATCACGAAAGGACGAGGTTCATCTTCCCTGCCGAATCCTATGAATTTTGACCCCTCTCTAAAAGATGTTTTCCTCATAGTTGGTGACATGCTGAATTTGACATTAGGCTCCTTGCGTTCTGCAAAGCTTTTGAAGTTCAAACAGAAAATACCCACAGCCAAAGCGACTGTGGGTATGATCAAATCAGATTGTACGAGCTGACGCTGTCCTGCCAATCTCTACAGACCGTAGCTGCTTCTTCCATCTGCAAAACACCGACGCTCCGTGGCTGACGGGTTTATCCGCACTTGCCGATACGCCCAAAGTGGGCTTGAAGGGGAGATTCTTAACGCGCAGAAGGAGGAAGACCGTCCGTCTCTGGCGCCTTGAGAAGAAAGTGGCTTTTGTGAAAGTCGAGCAGGCCCTCATCCCGCATTTTTCCAAGCTCCATGGACAGTCCGCTGCGCTCCACACCGAGGTAATCCGCAAGCTGCTGCCTTGAAAACGGAATGTCGAACTCATAGACCCCGCGCCGCAGGGCCTCGGCGGAAAAATAGGACATCAGCTTTGCACGCGTCGTGCGCTGGCCCATGTGGGTGAGCTTTTCGTTGAGCCGCAGGTTCTTCTCCGCCAGTTCGCCCAGCAGGTTGCGGATGATCCGGCTATGGTGGGAGCAGGCGGAGGGGCACACGCTCAAAACGCGCCTTATGTGCAGAAACATCACCGTCACCGCGCTCTCCGCCTCCACGCTCACGTTCAGCACCGCCCCCGGCGCGCAGGCGAACACCTCCGCGAAGGTCTGCCCCGGCCCGGTCTTGGAGAGGATGTTGCGGTTTCCCCAGATATCCTCCTGCACGATGAGGGCGCTGCCCGCCAGCACAAGGCCGACCTCCTCCACCGTATCGCCGGCGCGGAGCAGGTGAGAGCCTTTGGGAAAGGTGTCGATCCTCGCCCCAAGGCAGGAGAGCATGGCGGCAAGCTCATCGTCGGAAATGCCGGAGAAAAGCGCTGCGGTGTGGAGTACCGGAAAAAATTCTTTCATAAAAAGTCCTCTTTCGTTGAAAATTCAACCGACTTGTTGCCTTTAGTATAGTACAATGAGCGCAGAAAAGCAACAGGAGGACCGAACATGAAACGACGGATCATTGAAATCGATCAGGATAAATGCAACGGCTGCGGCGCCTGCGCCGCCGCCTGTCACGAGGGCGCCATCGCCATGGTGGACGGCAAGGCGCGGCTCATGCGGGACGATTACTGCGACGGCTTGGGCGACTGCCTGCCCACCTGCCCCACCGGGGCCATCACCTTTGTGGAGCGGGAGGCGGCGGCCTATGACGAGCAGGCCGTCATGGAAAATAAGCAGCGGAAAATGCGGAAAGAGGGCATGACCCTGCCCTGCGGCTGCCCCGGCAGCCAGTCCCGGAATATTCAGCGAGAGGCCGCACCCGCCGTGGAAACGCCGCAAGCCCAGCAGACGAGCCGCCTTTCCCAGTGGCCGGTGCAGATCAAGCTGGTGCCGGTAAACGCCCCGTATTTTGACGGCGCGCGGCTCCTCATCGCCGCCGACTGCACCGCCTACGCCTACGCCGCCTTCCACGAGCGCTTCATCAAGGGGCACATCACCCTGGTGGGCTGTCCCAAGCTGGACAGCGTGGACTATTCCGAAAAGCTGACGGAGATCATCCGGAGTAACGACATTAAGAGCGTCACCGTTGTGCGCATGGAGGTGCCCTGCTGCGGCGGGCTGGAAAACGCGGCAAAAACGGCGCTCCAGCAGAGCGGGAAATTCATTCCGTGGCAGGTGGTCACCGTGACGGTGGACGGCCGGCTGGTGGAAGAATAACAAAATCATTAGAAAAAGAAAGGAAGAAGCACAATGAAGTATGTATGCAGTCTTTGCGGTTGGGAATACGACGAGAGCGCAGGTTACCCGGAGGGCGGCATCGCGCCGGGAACGCCATGGAGCGAGGTGCCGGAGGATTTTGAGTGCCCCCTGTGCAATGTGGGCAAGGATTCCTTCGAAGAGGCGTGAGCTTTCTGCAAGAGAGGCAAAGACTATGAGTTATGAAAACTGGAAGGACAAAATCGGCACATTTGAAGTGATGGACGTGCGGGGCAAAAAGATGGACTTCTTCCCCGCATTGAAGGCAAAGGCTGCCGCACTGAAAAACGGCGAAGGACTGCATATCATCCAGACCTTTGAGCCTGTCCCCCTGTATCCGGTGCTGGCCCTTATGGGCTTTGAGCATCACACGGAGAAGGTGAGCGGCAGCGAATATCACATCTGGTTTTATCGAGTGAAGAAAGGAGAATAACCGCATGAGCTACGAAAACTGGAAGAATAAGGCGCAGGGGTTTCAGACCGTGGATGTGCGCCATATACAGGGCAGCTTCTTTGAAGGGCTGAAGAAAAGAGCCGAGGCGTTGGAGGTGGGCGAAGGATTACACATCATCCAGACCTTTGAGCCGCATCCACTGTACGCTGTCATGGAGGGCTTGGGCTACGAGCACCACACCGAGCAGCGGGGTGAGGCGGAGTTCCATGTCTGGTTCTGCCGTGTGGAGAAGAAGGAAGGCGACAGCTCCGCTCCCTTCAAGCCGCTGGCTCTTTTGAACTATCCCATGATCGATGAAAAGCTGGGGCAGATCGCCGTGGATTTTTGGGAGACCACATGGCAGAGCGAGAAGCGCGTACTGCCCTACGAAACGCGGCTGCTGCTGTCCCTGACCAACGCTGTCGGTGCGGGCCGGATGAGGCAGGCGGCACGGGAGCTGGTAAAAGCATATATCCACGGCGTAGAGAGCGCCGCGCTGGACGACGTGTTCGAGCTGCTGGCATGGAATCAGGGCATCGGCTTTTTCAGCAGCGAGATCGGCCCCTCGGCGCTGTTTCAGGCGTACAAGCTCATTAAAAACGGTGAGAAGCAGGGCAAGTCCCGGGAGGATATCTGCAGCGCGCTGCGCGAGAAATTCGGGGAGAAGAACCCGGAGATGCAGGTTCTGAACAGATCATAAGGAGTTGTTTTGTATTATGACCATTCAAACGGTAACAGATGCCATCCGCTATGTAGGGGTGGATGATAACACATTGGCAC
>ENA-OPCZ01001324-OPCZ01001324.1-human-gut-metagenome-genome-assembly--contig:-NODE-1324-length-13123-cov-15.487068_pt1 | contig 13123 bp, 14 predicted proteins | sample MGYA00241566_ERZ501483 | MGnify/ENA primary metagenome ERZ501483 (study PRJEB25962, sample SAMEA1965191) | human gut metagenome | biome: human gut; feature: human-associated habitat; material: faeces... | reverse complement strand
ATGTTTATTAACACAAAAAACTGCTCAAAAATTAGGTTATGTCTTAGGAATCGGGTAAACATGCAGAGGATATCATTGCAGAATTCCGAGTTATCCCTCAGCCAAGTGATGTGGGACTAGTTCATCGCATTATAATAAACTCTGACGACGATTATAAATCTTGTTCTATGGCAATTACTATCGCAGGGGAAGACAAGGACACAACTCTTCGTTTCGAGCCAGTTAACAAGAATTACCGAGTCACAGGTAAAGAGATGAATATTCTTTCTGATTTTGACCTTGTCAAAGGAAAGAATTACATCGATGTAAAATTTGAGGACAATGACTATCACAGCTTAAATATCAAGGCTTATGAAAATTAATTCTAACACTTCATACCCATACCCTATATGGGGGTGGAAAGACGATTATAAGTCTACAATCAATGATGAAGATATTCTGATCACCGAAATATCGGACAAGGATAATTTCGTATATGAGTTGGAGTTACGTGCTCAGAATGAGGATATAAAAAAACTCATTGAGCAAGGGAAAGCCATCTATGCGTGTGTGGGTATTTGTCAGACAACATTCCATCACTATTACTTTACCAGTGAGAATGCTAAATTCACAATCGCCATTCCCCGTAAAGAAGTAAACAATAAGATAGAGTTGAAGTGGATGGTGCTTACAAAGGAAGCTATACCTGATTATCAATCATCATTACTTAACGATGACTATCAAGGGGTTGCGACTTTCCCTCTGGGAGCTATGATAGGGTATATAACATCATTTGAGATTAACGCATCTATTTGCGATGAGCTACGCTCACTTGATGAAATATTCGTAGTTGTCAAAAATATCGAATCAAATGATATAAGATATTCCTTCGACGAAAGGAAAATTAAAGTTAAACTTCCAGAATCGCAATTAGAAATTTTCAATAATTATGGAGGGAAATATCCTGCCATTATGCATTCTACAATTGTTTATCAGGCTTTAGTTCTGGCAATTACCAAACTTAAGGACGAAGATGACTTGAAGGATTGGGTGTATATCCTTAAACAATACATAGATGTTATGGATTCCGAAAATATTCCTTCAACTGATGAAGCTGGAGATGAGGGTTATACTTTAGAGCAAGCAATGGAAATAGCAAATTATATTTTGCAGGATCCTGTTATTCGTATGTTTGGTGACATCAAGACAGCAGAACAACAAGCTGATCAGCAATCATCAATAAACTAATGTAAAGATCATGAGACAGAAAGCTTTTACAAAAGAATATTCTGAAGAATTAGAATTCAACATTGAATCTAATTTAGCCAAATACGGCAGCGATAGTTTTGACTATAATGCTAAAGCTGTTGTCGATTTGCCCTATGAAGCTCACGAAGGGCTTTTGGAAGAAATGATGCCTTTTTTGAGCACAGAAGCTAAGGTTGAGGTTGATGCTGCGATTAAACTATATGAAGCTTATAAAGATCTAACCCCACTAGAAGCTTCGTATCGTCCTTTTTGGCTTTATCTCTCACATGTCGAATTATACCCATATATGCATAAAAGATGGTTAGAGGGGGAAGATATGGAGGGGGAATCTCTAGCAGAGCATATAGATTCACACTTCTTTTACAAGCATCAAGTACTTCGAAGCCATCTTGAAGGCATGTATTGGCTAGTAAGGAAATCTGTTGAATATGACGATAATAGCATACCAGATTACACTTATACCAGATTCCTTTTCTCTCGAAGAGTTTTAGGTGACCGTGGCATTGCGGCAAGAAAATTTTTGTTTGCTAATGATCGGTTATTCAAAGGAATTTTGAAGTACATCATGAAGAATGAGGACACTATTTTTTCTCACCATATGCAAGCGAGAGCCACTTATTGTGCAAAACTATTGAATGCAAAAGGAGCTGTTGTTGAAATGTCTATGTGGACGGAAAAGGATGTTGAAGTATTCTTGGATATGAACAAGGCAACCATACAGTTGCAAGATAATGATTAAGATATGGCAGAACGTCAAGATTTTATACAAAATAAAAGACCTATAACATTTGTGGATCTCTTTGCTGGTGCTGGTGGCATCAGCGAAGGGTTTCTTCAGGCATATACAAACGACAAATATTATAAATTTGTACTTGCAAGTGATATAAACGCAAATTGTGAGTTAACTCACAAAGTGCGCTATAATTACCAGCTTGGATTAGACATGAAATTTATAACAGAGGATATTATGTCTGATTCCTTCATTCCTCATTTGCTAAAACAAATTGATGGTCAAGAAATAGATGTTGTAACAGGTGGCCCAAGTTGTCAATCATTTAGCCTTTCTGGCAGAAGAAAAAAATACGACAAGAGAGACAATCTGTTCTTGCATTACCTAAAGGTTATCAAGGAATTACGTCCGAAGTATTTCGTCATGGAGAATGTCGCCGGCATTTTGACAAAAGATCATGGCAAATTCAAAGATGCTGTAATGAATGAAATCCGTTCCATTATAGATGATGAGGAAGTTCCTCAAATGATTGATTATTTAAAAGGACTTCTAATTAGAACAAAGTCGGATTTCGTCAAATCTTGCTATATTGCAAAAATCAATATGGAACTTGCCGATGACAAAAAGATGGAACAATATAGGGATGAATATTTTACTCTTATTGATAAGCAATATAAAGAACTTACAAAACAAATAGAATATCAGAAAAGTAAGAGCGATGTCAATGTTAACACCATCCGACACGGATTAAATCTTTTAAAACGTTCAAAAGAACGTGAGACAATCATTAATGCTATCATTCAGGAAAAGACTGAGGCTTATATTGACAATGACGTCTTTATGTCTCCTATGAATGATTTTATTACATTCTTAGATGATGATAGCATTATTAAGAACATCAATGACGCTTTCGGAAATATCGAGGATTTTGAAGACTATCAGGAACAAGTTGCTGATATTCAAGAGATGATAGGACTCTATTCGTTAACCCTTGACGAATGTCTGTCAAGCCTTAGAGAATATGCCCAAAACGATGCTACCGAAGAAGAATTTGATACCCTATTAAATAATATACGTCTTTACCGGATTGAGGATCCTATTGTGGTGAATTCCTCAAATTATGGCGTACCCCAAAGCAGAGATAGAGTTTTATTTATAGGTTGCAGAAAAGATCAGCAATTAATAACTGAGATTCCTGCCATTGTAAGTGATGATGAAAAAGTGTGCATCTACGAGGCGATCTCAGATTTGGACTTTATCGGTAATGGCGAAGAGAAGACTCAATACGAAAGTGCAGAAACTATTTCTGAATATGAGCCTTTGATGCATCATCGTACTGTAGATGGTTCTATAAGTAAAGAAGGACATCTGTATGCAGAATGGTCTCGAATGGGGCGATTAAATCACCGTTTTGAACTTGAAAAGCAACCATTCTACGTAAAAAACAATACGGATTTGCTTCAAGGTAATATCTCTCAAGGACAAGAACTTTACAATCATCAAACAAGTCGCCAAACTCCAGATGTAATGAACAGACTAGATACCATTGTGAGACATGGCGAATACAATGACGCTTGCAAACAAGAACTTCGAGAACAAGGCTTGATGTCAAACAAACGTAACTATACGGTTTTGGATCCAGCAGGACTATCTCCAACGGTTGTCACTATGCCAGATGATTTTATCCATTATTCTGCTCATCGTTGTATGACGGTAAGAGAAATGGCTCGCTTGCAATCCTTTGATGATAACTTCGTATTTCAGGGTAAACGAACAACCGGAGGAGAAATGCGCAAAGTAGATATTCCACAATATACTCTCGTGGGCAATGCTGTGCCACCATTGATGGCAAGAGCCATTGGTAATGTGATTCTTAATGTAATTCAGTAACAATTATAAATGTAATGATTAAGCAATTTACAGAACTTGAGGTCAAAAATCAAAACTACCTTGCAGGAAGAGGTATCCAATTTGAGATGGTTTGTATGACTGCTAACATTCTTAAACATTCCATATTTGATGCAAAGATGAGTATGCGTGCTTTCCTGAGGGAATACTATGTGCATGATTTCTATTCTCAGACAAATGGTCAGGAATCAAAGTGCATGGTAAAGACACATGTTTTGACTTTTATGCGAGATATTCCCACAGAAACATCCTTGTATCGTGCAGGTACTCGTGGGGACTGTCGCATGTGGTTTGGTAGTGCTATCTTTCCTGTTACAGAAGTAAATGATCTTTATGTGGTGACAGCAATAGATAAAGAACTCTATATCATCAATATAACCAAAATTGACATAGAAACATGCTGTCAGACATCCTTTCCTAGCCCTGTAAAAAAGTGGATAGAAGAAGTTCACAATAAAATCTAAGATTCAAATTATGAAGAAAAGATATACGATACCAGAACTTGCCCAGATGCGTGAATCAGAAGATCACGTAGAGTTCAAGAAAGGAGAAGGAGGTAACGTCTCGTATAAAGGAAAAGGCAAAGATAAGCCTAATGAAAGAAGACGTTGTATATTGGGTTATGTGGCTGCACTCTGTAAAGAAGGAGGGGGTCGCATTGTCATTGGCATGTATGATATGTGTTCTCATGCTATGACTGAAACAACTCAATGCGTGAATGGGCTTGGACAACTTGAGAGCAACATCTATTGGGATATGGGCATACGCCCTGATGTGTATGAGCTTTATGAGGAAGGGACTGGTAAGCGTGTGCTTGTAATTGAGATTTCTGGACATCCCATAGGCTTGGCTTGTTACCCATATATCCCTCCATACTAGCTTTAATATAAATGTTGGAGAAAAAGTACATATTTATTGCAACGAGTAAACAGATTGAACTACTATGTTTAGCTTGCAAATAAGCTATGAAGATTCATATAGATCAATTGGCAGATCCACTGACTGTACAACTCAATTTTGAGATTAGATATCTTCGCCACCATAATGAAGAACCTGCTCCTATGGAAATTCAGGAGAATTTGGAAGAGTTGTCGAAACTGTGTTGGCATAGCAAATCTTATGGATATAATAAAATGTCTAAGGAATATTGGAAATCATATCAATTTTTCAAAGGTGCACGAAACACAGACGAAAAGAAGGCACTTTACGTGGCAATGACCAGGACATATAAGAACTTATATGTTCTGTATGATGGAATATTGCAAGAGCCACTAAAAAGTGTTCCTGAAAGATTATATGAAAAAAGAGAATAAATATGTATTTTCTTACAAGAAGAGAGAAATGCATGAATAATCATAATAGTAAATATGTAATATGATAGAACTCGAACTACAACAATACCTCTGATACAAATAAGCGAGTATGGATAATACATATTCCAAAGCACTTGCCTCGTCGCCCTGTCCTTGCCCACAAGAAGGCATGGCAACACATAGAAGATTCGTTGGTGGAATTGACCCAAGAAAGAATGGCTGTCATCCTCGAAGAGCCTATCTATACAGCAAAGGACTGATCTGCAGAAATTGTACCTGATGCTACAATAGACGATTTGGATGAGGTTGCTATTGCCAAGGCTCGAATGATGTTCAAGAAGGTTCATAGTCGCATACCTGCTGAAGAAGTGAATGCTTGGAATGTTCAAACGTTCCTAAGCAAGTGTGGATTGACAAGAAACGGAGGTATTACTCGGGCAGCTATCATTTTGTTGGGTAAATACGAATCCGCTTTCAAACTGCGTCCTGCTGTTGTACAGGTTACTTGGACACGGCGAGACAAGAACCAGGAAGTGGTTGACTACGAACACTTCACAGTTCCATTTATATTAACGGTGGACGAAATCCTCTCAAAGATAGAGAATCTGACATTACGTGAAATGCCTGGAGGTACGCTTTTCCCCGACACGATGAAGCAGTATGACGACTATACCATCCGTGAGGCCCTTCATAATTGTATTGGCCATCAAGACTACACTCTCCAGCAACGCATCAATTTCGTGGAGAATCCAGGATATTTGTATTATTCTAATGCTGGCACGTTCATCCCTGGTACCTTGGAGAATGCTTTGAGGAATGAAGAGCCTCAGACGCATTTCCGCAATGAATGTTTATGTAGGGCGATGGTAGATTTCAACATGATTGATACCGTAAGCCGTGGTATCAAGAAAATGTTCAATGAGCAATGGCGCAGACATTTTCCTATGCCTGACTATGAGATTGACCAGATCAAGAAGAAAGTAGTTGTCCGCATCTATGGCAATGAAATCAATAAACGATACACTGATTTGTTGAAGACAAACGACACTCTATCTCTCTGGGATTGCATCTCTCTTGACGCAGTACAAAAAGGCAGAACTATTCATGAGGATATAGCGCAAGACTTACTCAAACGTGGACTGATAGAAGGTGAGGCTCCGCATTATAGCATTTCTCTTAGCATTGCCAAGAACACTCACCAACTGCCTTCTTACACCAAAACCAAAGGATTGGATAAGGAGAGATTACGCCAAATGGTTCTACAATATCTCGGCAATGCAGGAGATGAAGGTGCCAAGCGAGATAGTATATACGAATATCTTAAGGATGTTCTTCCGCAAAATAAGACGGAAGAACAAAGGCTTCGTATGCTCGGAGATTTACTAAAAGCCATGAAAATGGAAAAGTTGATAAAAACCGATGGACGGTATTGGTTTCTTCTGTGAAAAAACCGTCGAAATTCGACGAAAATCACATACTTCCGTCGAAAATTCGTCGAAATAGTTTCAAAATCGTCGTAATTCAACAGAATTTATAGCGAAAACATCCAATTATAGAGGACACCGTCAAAAAGCAGACCGATTTAGTTGAACTTAAAATGCAAAAGATATATTATTAGGAAACAAGATAAGGTCTCTTAGAGACGAACAAGGAATATTGCAAGGCCAAGTGGCTGCATATTTAGAAATAGCCTTTTTTCTCAATACAAAAAAGCACACAACCGAATCGTTTTCTTTTCAGTTGTGTGCTTTAATTATATATTAACTTAACAACTCTCTTTTGAGAGAGAGGAGCATCAATGAGAGGCTCCTCATCGGCAGGAGATATTACTTAACCTCCTCGAAGTCAGCGTCCTGAACATCCTGAGCGCCACCATTGCCGCCCTGTGCCTGCTGACCGCCCTGAGCACCTTGTGCGCCCTGAGGACCAGCCTGCTGACCACCCTGATACATCTGCTGAGAAGCAGCCTGCATTACGGTGTTCAAGTTGTTGATTGCGCTATCGATAGCTGCAACATCACCAGCCTTGTGAGCATCCTTCAACTGCTGCAATGCCTGCTCGATACCTGGCTTCTTGTCTGCTGGAATCTTATCACCGTTATCCTTCAAGAAGTTCTCAGTGGTGAAGATCATAGAGTCAGCCTGGTTCATCTTGTCAATCTTCTCACGCTCAGCCTTATCAGCAGCAGCATTCTGCTCAGCCTCAGCCTTCATGCGGTTGATCTCGTCCTCGCTCAAGCCAGATGAAGCCTCGATGCGGATGCTCTGCTCCTTGCCTGTAGCCTTATCCTTAGCTGATACGTTCAAGATACCGTTGGCATCGATATCGAAGGTAACCTCAATCTGAGGAACACCACGACGAGCTGGAGCGATACCTGTCAAGTTAAACTGACCGATACTCTTGTTCTGAGCTGCCATAGGACGCTCACCCTGCAATACGTGGATGGTAACTTCTGTCTGGTTATCAGCTGCGGTAGAGAAGACCTCGCTCTTCTTGCAAGGGATAGTAGTGTTAGCATCGATAAGCTTTGTCATCACACCACCCATAGTCTCGATACCGAGAGTCAATGGAGTAACGTCGAGCAATACGATGTCGCCAACACCCTCTTCCTTGTTCAGGATGGCACCCTGGATAGCTGCACCTACTGCTACTACCTCATCTGGGTTAACACCCTTAGAAGGCTCCTTGCCGAAGTAGTTCTTAACGAGTGTCTGAACGGCTGGGATACGGCTTGAACCACCTACCAAGATAACCTCGTCAATATCTGATGTAGAGAGCTTAGCATCACGGATAGCGTTCTGGCAAGGTACCAAGCAAGCCTGGATCAAGTTGTGAGCCAACTGCTCAAACTGAGCACGGGTCAAAGTCTTAACCAAGTGCTTTGGCATACCGTCAACGGCTGTGATGTAAGGCAAGTTGATCTCTGTAGAAGTAGAACTTGACAACTCGATCTTAGCCTTCTCAGCAGCTTCCTTCAAGCGCTGCATAGCCATAGGATCCTTGCGGAGGTCAACACCTTCCTCGTTCTTGAAGCCATCAGCCAACCAGTTGATGATTACCTGGTCGAAGTCATCACCACCGAGGTGAGTATCACCATTGGTAGAAAGTACCTCGAATACACCGCCACCGAACTCCAAGATAGAGATATCGAATGTACCACCACCCAAGTCGAATACGGCAATCTTCATATCCTTGTTAGCCTTGTCAACACCGTAAGCCAAAGCTGCGGCTGTAGGCTCATTTACAATACGCTGTACGTTAAGACCAGCAATCTGACCAGCCTCCTTAGTAGCCTGACGCTGTGAGTCTGAGAAGTAAGCAGGTACTGTGATGACAGCATCTGTAACCTCCTGACCGAGATAATCCTCAGCGGTCTTCTTCATCTTCTGGAGAACCATTGCAGAAATCTCCTGAGGAGTATATTTACGACCCTCAATCTCAACACGTGGATAACCACCCTCGTTTACTACTGTGTAAGGCATTGCCTCAGCCTCTTTCTGGCTCTGAGCGTATGTCTCACCCATGAAACGCTTGATAGAATATACAGTGTTCTTAGGGTTTGTGATGGCCTGACGCTTAGCAGGATCACCTACCTTGCGGTCACCATCCTTAACGAAACCTACTACTGATGGAGTAGTACGCTTACCTTCACTGTTAGCGATTACAACTGGTTCGCTACCTTCGAAAACGGCAACACAACTGTTTGTGGTACCCAAGTCAATTCCAATTACTTTTCCCATAATTATATCTTTTTTTATTTTTATCGTTGTTAATAATGTGATTTATCTGATGTCCCATTTAACAAAGCGTGTGCCAAGGGGAAGGGATATGACAGTTTGGCAGACTTTTCTGATTTTTGTGACAAGATTAGCCTTCTATACCTATTATTATATAACGTCAGAAACGATTTTCTCTCTTGAAATCTTGGTATTGTCAAGGATTATCATTAATTTTGCAGCCGATATAGAGATGACACCTTATTATATATATAAAGAGTTATCCAATTATATATAAAGCGTTATCCGACATAGACAAAAATACAGTCAAACATTTATTGAATGGGAAGAAACAAATACTCAGCAGGAGAAATCAAGGAAATCGGCAAGTTGCTCCGACTAAAGAATGCTGGCAATAGATTGCAGCAGAAACTGATACGTCACGACCTTCGTGTGAAATATGAGTTCAACATCTCCGACTTCAATGAGCCGGGCAAGGCTTTCGGAGAGGAAGAACTGCAAGCTACAGTGAAACGTGGTGCCATCCAGATACTCGATGATGCCACCATCGAGGCAATGAAAGCTAAACGTGCCAGAGACAAGGCTCGTGACGAGGCTGAAAGACAGAAGGAAGCCGTAGCCAGCGGTGAGCAGACCGACTGGAAGGAGGCGATGAAGGAATGGAACGAGTATTATAATGAATAATTATACATTGTACATTATAAATTATGCACTAAATCATTATGGCTAAGATTATCATTAAGACAACAAAAGGCGACATCAAGGTGCGCCTCTACGACGAGACTCCCCTGCATCGTGACAACTTCATCAAGTTGGCGAAGGAGGGATATTTCGATGGCACACTCTTCCACCGTGTCATCAAGGACTTTATGATCCAGGGCGGCGACCCAGGCAGCAAGGGTGCTCCCAAGGGCAAGATGCTCGGCACAGGCGGCCCAGACTATACCATCCCTGCCGAGTTCGTTTATCCGCAACTTTTCCACAAACGTGGTGCTTTGAGTGCAGCCCGATTGGGCGATGAAGTCAACCCTAACCGTGAGAGCAGCGGCAGCCAGTTCTATATCGTTTGGGGCAAGACCTACAAACAGAACGAGCTCAAGCAGATGGAGAAACAGATGGGGATGCAAATGGAGCAAACCGTCTTCAACCAACTTGCCAAGGAGCATCATGATGAAATCATGAACTTCCGCCGCAACCGTGACCGTGAGGGATTGATGAAGCTACAAGATCAACTCATCGACGAGACCAAGGCGAAGTGCAAGGAGCAAGGTTATCCTAGGTTCACCGAAGAACAAGTGAAAGCTTATACCGAGACTGGTGGCACTCCTTTCCTCGACAACCAATACACCGTATTCGGCGAGGTAGAGGAAGGTTTGGACGTAGTGGAGAAGATTCAGAACTGCGAGACCTTGCGTGGCGATCGCCCAAAGGAAGACATCAGTATGGGGATTCAAGTAGTCGAGGAATAACCCCGACTACCCAATTCCCAGCTTCATATACATTATTATATAGAGTACCTCATTAAGTAGCCTAGACTATTCATTCGTATTAAATATAAAAACAAATCAAAACTAAAGATGAAAAGCAACTACATCTCAAAGGGCATCATAATGCTCTTGGCATTGGCTGGTTCTAACTACAGCTATGCCCAACAAGCCACCGTTGTGGTCAACAACCCCACCGATGCCCAACGCCAAGAATTGGTGGAAGTCAACATAAGTGACGTGAAAGCCAAATTGGCAGGCATCGCTCCCAAAAAGGGCGAGGCTTACATCGTCAAAAACAAGCGAGGGCAGCAGATTGGTTCACAGATTACCCACGATGGCAAACTCCTCATCGATGCCAGCATCCGTCCTCATGGCTCTGCCACCTACTATATCAGCATCGGCAAGCCATATCCACAGAAGGTGTGGACTACCGGAGCACTCTACAAGATGCGAAAGGATGACATCGCTTGGGAGAACGACCGATGCGCCTATCGTGTCTATGGCCCTGCCCTCCAACGTACTGGAGAGCGTTCCTTCGGCACCGACATCTGGGCGAAGAACACACCAGACACCGTGGTATATGAACGATATGTAATGGACAAGCAAGGCAATGTCGATGGCGACAAGGTCGATGAGAAAGTGAAGAGTGAAGAACGAAGAATGAAGAATCTCTCAGGTGCAGCCCTCGAAGCACAGAAAGCAAAGATCAAGGCTTTGAAGGCAGAGTCGTACGAGATAGATGTCACCACCTCCTTCCACCTCGACCACGGCAATGGTCTCGACCCTTACCGTGTGGGAGCCACCCTCGGACTTGGCGCACCTAGCCTCATGATTGGAAATCAACAATTCTTGCCTTACTGCTACAAGACTTACAAGATTTTGGACAATGGTCCGCTTCGCTTCACCGTAGAGCTCACTTACAATCCTTCCACCATAGGAGATATGCAAAACGTGGTGGAGCATCGCATCATCTCGCTCGACAAAGGCAGCAACTTCAATAAGATGACCGTTTGGTACGAAGGTCTCACCCACCCTACCGACTTCGCCACTGGTTTCCCTATCCACGAGGAAGACACCGAGACCAAGACTTTTGCCAAGGACTACGTGAGCTATGCCGACCCAACCGACAACATCGAGGTCAACAACTCCCAAGTCTTTGTAGGCGTTCTCTTCCCTAACGGTATCGACAACACCTACTACCAGCTCTTCGACAAGAAGCACGATGGAGCGACAGGCCATGCCCTCGGGTTGAAGCGTGGTCTGAAGAATGCCGAGAAGTACAGCTACTACTTCGGTGCAGCCTGGAGCAAGTATGACGTTCGCAGTTACACCGAGTGGCAAATCCGCATCAAGGAATTCTTGGAGGCATTGAAGACTCCACTTCAAGTCAAGCTATAGTTGAAAAGGACTCCATATCAAGCAAAACTATAATTGACACCCCCCATTCAGAAGAAACTCAACATTCATTTAATAACTAAAAATATAAAGCCCTGCGTCTCTTTCTAAAGGCGCAGGGCTTTCTGTTATATCTTGCCAAATAAAAAACGATGTCTTACTTTGCCAAGTCGAAACCGACACGTACACCATCGTAGTTCTTGGTGATATTGCCGATGGTGCTGAGGGTAGAGTTGCAACTCAATGCTGTCAAGGTCTGAACCAAGGTCAAGAGTTTCTTCGACTCAAACAAGAGGCTCACACCACTCGTCTTCTTGGTTGCGAAGCCAGAGATGCTGAGCAACAAGCCCTTCATCGTGATGGCGTGGGTCTTCTCATCGAAGGTATAAGTACCCTTCCAAGACTTGCCATGAATCTTTGACTCGAAAGTGCCGTCTGTATTAAACTTGAAATAAGTATTGGAGCTAGTGAAACCAGCCTTGGTATAATAAGTGCTCAATTCACTCTCTATCTTGTTGGCTGCGATATCACCACCTGCCTTAGCCAAGAGATTCTCGGATGTAAAAGCGCAACCTGGCTTATTGTATTTCCAAGTAGAAGCACAGAGGTCTGCCTGCTTGAAGGTAGAAGAGCCAATGACATTGTCCAAGATGCCATTGATGATGCTTCCAGCAGTACTGCTACTACTGCCACCACCAAGCAAACCACCCAATACGCCTGCTATCGTAGAACCGGTAGAGGTGGCTGAAGAAGCGGTGGAAGAAGTTGTGGATGTTGTAGAAGTGCTAGTAGATGCAGCCGTCGTAGCAGCTGTGGTCGTGCTAGACTTGGTTGTCTTAGAACTAGTTGTCTTCTTGGTTGTTGTCTTTTTAGTTGACTTCTTGGTTGTTGTCTTTTTAGTTGACTTCTTGGTTGTCTTCTTCACAGGGCAACTTGTCATCTCAGACAAAGAAGTCTCATTCATCTCAGTTGCAAAACTGCCTATTGCACCAGCGAGCACAAGGGCAGCCATTAAAAAAACTTTTTTCATACCTATCTTATATATTATTTAAAATTCGAGTGCAAATTTCGCAAAAAAATAGCAAATAGAGAAAGTTTTTTCCCTTTTTCTTGTGGAAAATCCCTATAAAGAGAGTTAAGAGTGTGAATATTCGGTTAAATCGGGATGAAGATTTGCCAATTGTTTGATGTATATCAAAAAATAGGGCAACGACCTTGCATTTTTATCGGTTTTTCTTTCATTTTCTCTGAGAATGCTCTATCTTTGCAACGTATTCAAATCACAATAGGTTTATCAAAACACAA
>ENA-OPCZ01001318-OPCZ01001318.1-human-gut-metagenome-genome-assembly--contig:-NODE-1318-length-13166-cov-4.216078_pt1 | contig 13166 bp, 12 predicted proteins | sample MGYA00241566_ERZ501483 | MGnify/ENA primary metagenome ERZ501483 (study PRJEB25962, sample SAMEA1965191) | human gut metagenome | biome: human gut; feature: human-associated habitat; material: faeces... | reverse complement strand
GAAAACAGCGAGAAAGCACCCGTTGAAAAGCTGGCGGCAGACCTTGATGATTTCGCCTTCGACTTCGATTTCTACCACTATAAGGACAGTGTGGAGGATCGGGAACAGGCAGTTGAAGTACTGAAAGAACAGATTCAGGCTGGGGATATTCAGCTGATCAGGGAATGGCTGCAAGCCGCAGTGGAGGAATCAGAGGGAGAGTCCGCAGAAAAGGCGGCAGAACTGATAACTCGTATGGATGCAGTAGTTAAGGAGCAGAAGCTGCTTTCCGGCAGCGAAAAGCAGTTTGGCATCTACCAGATCACTGCCCGTGACCCGGAACACGACTACCGCTTTATGGGTCTGGATTTTGTGCGGAAGAAAGGCATGACAGTTGCCCGCGCAGATTATGACCTGATCTATACCGCGCCGCTTACGGAAAAGGATACGCTGGATGGCATTTATGAACGGTTCAATATTCAGCGTCCAGCAGACTTTATGGGGCATTCGCTGTCGGTCAGTGATGTGGTGGTGCTCAACGATGGCAGTACAGTCAAAGCCTACTATGTGGACAGCATCGGCTTTGCCGAGTTGCCGGAATTTTTCAAGGAAAGGAATATGGATTTGCAGAAAGAAACTCTCTTAAACGAAGAACTGCAGGAAATCGAAATCTTTGATAAGCCGGGCCTTTTCAGCAATGGCCGACTGCAGGATGAAGAAGTACCGGAGGGCTTATATCGCTATGATCTGCGCGGCTCGGACTACGACCCCGGCCAGCCCATTACAGTGGAGAAAACTGTGGTAGTGAACCACGCGGCATCTGTCCTGATGGCCGAAGAACTTGACCTTGGCGCAGATGGGCGGCTGGAACTTGGCGAGGATGGGCTGAATTTTACAGGTGCAGAACTGACCGTGCGGGAGTTCATGGAGGAACAGCAGCAGAAAAGGAACGGACTGATCCACGGCGATTCCGACCATATCGCAGTCGAAGGGCATCTCGGCACATGGTATGCCGTTGATGAAACGGAGATTGGTGGGGAAAAGTTCTTCCTGCTGGAGCATGAGGAACACGGCGACATGGCGGCCTGCGTTGCAGTCAATGAGCAGGGCAAGCTGGTAGCAGAAGATTTGTGGAACGGATTCGATGAAGAATTTCAGGAGGCCGTGCAGAAATATCTCTCTGAAAAATGGAATATGCCGAAAAAAGAAGATGTGGTATCAGAGATCATTGAAAAGGCTGTGCCTGTGCCGGACAACAGCGCACAGGGCTATTCGGATGTGCCTGTCTACTATGAGCCGTTCGGCTATGCCAAAGAAAATGACGAGGTGGATTTATATCGCACATCCTATCGGCTGAACAGCGAGTGCAAGCAGGCGATCCATGAAGCGATTGCGGATAATTATGACGGAATGTACCTTGGCGATGGGGCTGTCGATCAGGTGGTGAAGCAGTATGGTATGGAGCGTGTGGGGTACATTCTGGCGAACACTCTGCACCATAAAAGCTATGATGGCCGCTTTTCTCATAGCAATAAGGAATGGGCAGAGCAGATCAGCACCCCGGAGCATAATGCAGACCGCATGACCTTCCGCACGGATTGGGTGGTTGACAGCCACCCGGCTATTCTGGATGGCTTTGTAACGATGTTCCGAAAAGAACTGGAAGCGCAGAAAGAACAGGAGCAGCCTTTCGTAAAGCAGTTCTATGTGGTCGAAAATTTACAGGCCGCGCCTTTGAAGATTGAGCGGTTCGGCAATCTGGACGATGCAATGTCGCAGTATCAGGCACTTCCGAACCATTGCATGAAAGCCTTGGGCGTGGAGAAAAATCCTGATCCTCTGCCGGGTTCACTGGATATTTTGCAGTGCAAGAACGGCATTGACACCATCGTGGAGGACTATAAAACGGTTCCGGGCTGGGATAACCCGTATATCCAGAATCATGTTGTCCAGCCGTTGCAGGGAGCCTTAACCGTGCAGGATGTGGAGCTGGCCTACGAATTGCCGGATGCCTATTTCCATATCCAAACCTGTGAGGACGGTTTCGACTATACCTTATATAATAGGGACTTCACGGAGCGGGATGGCGGCATCCTTGAAACGGACGGAGATAAGTCTGTGCAGGAGGCTATGACGGAGCTGCTGGCAGAGTTCGGTTGCGATGCGGCAGAGGGTAAAGTCATGGATGCGGCAGAACTGCGGGAACATGCTGATACAGTGGCTGAACAGCAGGCAGAAGTTTTGAAAGAAAAGCTCGCCGCAGAAAGATCTGCGCCGGAAGAAACGCTCAGCTTTTATGTTGCGGAGTGTTTGGAGTTTACATTTGCGGGAGAGTTCCACGACCATCTGACAATGGAAGAAGCACTTGAAATCTACGACAAGATTCCGTCTGAACGGATGAACGCTGACAAGTGCATTGGATTCTGCATCGAGGAAGATGGCGGCTTTGTTGGAATGTATGAGTTGGTCGTGAACGATAAAGTCCAGCGCGAGAACATCAACTCCATCAACTATTTCAGGGATGATAAGTTGGTGCAGCAGGCTATTTCCGACATGGAAAAGCTGATGGCGGAACGGCAGCAGAGTAAGGAGCAGGAACGCAGCAGTACGAAAAAGTCTGTTCTGGATGCTCTGGGCAATCTGAAAGCCAAGAAACAGGAGCAGCCTGCACAGGAACAGGACAAGCCGAAGAAAGCAAAAACGAAAGGAATGGAGTTATGATCAATGTACGCTTTGATGAACTGGAATTGATGCTGATGGCGATGTTTGAGCAGCCGACACTCAAAGATACGATTCAGGTGTTGACGGAGATCCAGCCGCTTGTGGCAGAGGATGCAGAGATGGCTGCGCTTGTCCAGCAGACGATCCCGAAGATGCAGCAGTTGAACGAGCAGCAGTTCAAGGGGCTGGAACTGGAATGGTATAGGCCAGATGAACCAAATAAGAAAACAGAGGTGGCAGAGAAGTAATGACAACAGATATGTTTGTGATTTACCAAATCAATGATGCCGAGAAAAATCGGGAATACCGCTGCCGCAGTTATGCGTATCAGATTGAACACGGCTTTATGATAACTACGGACAATTATGAAATCAGCTATTGCGGCAAAGCATCGCAAGGGCTGGTTCCGGCGAAAATTCGTGAAAACATGGAAAGCCTGAATCCCGACAAATTCAAAATCAGAAAATTTGGTGTCAGTGATGTCATTGCAATCACAGCGGCAGGAAAAACCGTATTTTACTATGTAGACAAAGAAGAACTGGTAAAATTCAATGGCTTTTTTCCAAAACCTCAGAGTGGAGCATATTTAATTATTGATGAGGGCGGCTATCAGGTGGCTGGGCAGAACGGCACATGGCTGGCATCAGATGAGGTAAATGTTGAGGGACAACGATTTGTTCTGATGAAAAGTGAGCAAACAGAAAATCCGCCACTCAGCATTATTCTTCACGAGAGTGGAGCATTTGTGACACAGACTGCCGACCGCTTTAATGGAGAAGTCACTGCAAAAATACAGACTTTTTTGCGAGAACAAAAGCCGGAACTGCTGCATCACCAGAAATTTTTGGAGAATGGCACCGCAGAACGTGCCAAAGAATCCGGCACAGAGCAGAATTACAACATGATTGATGGCTGTGTCAACAATAATCCGAAGAAACCGCGTATCATCGGAAATCGGATTTCAGTCCTTGACCGCCTGCACATCAAGCTGGAAGAACGAAAACAAAAAGGACAGCCACAACAGCAACGACAGCAGGAAAGAAGCCGTAAGAATTAAACTGGCGTAAATATGTCATAAAAGTTAAATCTTTACTGTGTGGGCTGAAGAATATTGATTTTTTGAAAGGATGTGGATATAATATAAATGAGAAAGTGGATGAACAAAGAGATGCCAGATAATACGATAGGAGGTGTTATAAATGGCTACGTCGAGTATCTTTACGAACATTGTTATCAATGATCCGAAGAAAGCAGAAAAGTTTATTGACGCGCTTGAAACATCCAGCCATGACCCTGCGTGGAAGCCGACAACGCCAGTTAAGCCGCCGCTGACTGATATTGAGGCAATCCGTAAACTGATGGCAAAGAGGGTTTCGGCAAAGTGAATCATTATGAGGCAGTAAACATTCTGGATATGTTAAATGCAATCGGAGAGGATGCCGTGAAAAACATCCTTTCCGATTTTTCATGTCCTAAGAATTTTGAAATTGAAAGTTTTGTAAAACAAAACGCATTGGAATTTGCAAAGCGAAAAATGTCTATTACATATCTGGTAATTGATGAAGAAGGTCAGTTGGCAGCTATTTTCGCTTTGACACACAAGGCAGTCCAGCTTACAAATGAAGGCTTGTCTGGCTCAATGCGCAAAAAGATAGAGCGTCATGCTAAATTGGACGAGCAGTCCAATACATATATGTTGTCAGCGTTTCTGATTGCGCAGTTTGGAAAGAATGCTCAATACACAGAAAAAATTACTGGCAATGAACTGATGGACATGACAATGAACATTTTGGTTGCTGTCCAGCGGGAAATTGGTGGTGGTGTGGTTTATTTGGAATGCGAAGAAAGGCCGCAGTTATTGACGTTCTATGAGAATGAACAGAATCGCTTTAGAGTTTTTGGAGAAAGATACTCCGATAAAGATCAAGTGAAGTATATTCAGTTGCTAAGATTGTTCTGATTGCCGATACCCTTGTATAACTACCAATTGGAAAATCAGAAGCGAAGAATTATCTGAAAATTTTCAGGCACAGCTAAATAGCCAGCGTATTGTGTGGAATGTACCACATGATACGCTGGCTATTGTTGTTTTTAGTGACTTTGAAAACGGGTTAGAGAGATTGCTCATATTTCCGAGTGCGCTGCTGTTCGTGCTGCTGCACTTCTTGTTCTGTGCCGAGGATGCTGTCTACATTGGCACACACGGTCTGGAGTTCCTTGTGATAATCCTTGAAATAATGGTAAGTATCGTATTGAGCGTCCTTCTGAATCGTAAGCTGCTCTTTTTCTGCCCGGAGGTCTTTCATGGTAGGAAACTTCCCATCAGGCGAGTGCTGCTTCAGAATTTGAAGTGCTTCTTCATATTGGGCAAGTTCATCCGAGTGAGCCTGCCGGAAAATTTTCTTATTCGGAGCCTTTAGAAATTCTCCGTAAATGGATTTTGCGGAGAGATACTGACCAAGGTAATGAATCTGCTCGTTTGTTTTTCGCAGCTTGCTTTCAGTGAGCTTTGCATTGCCGCGCGCTTTCGCCATTTTGGTATAGATGGCATCTGCAGTTTCGGAGAGTTTTTCATAAGAGTCATAGCCATGCTCCTGCACATAGGCAACGGTCCGGGCCATCTGCTGCAGATTGGAAATTTTTACTTTCTGCGCATAAGCGCGGCTCTGCTGGGCTTTTACACAGGTCTGCAAGTCAACTACAAGGCGCAGATCGGACTTGATGAACAGTATGGCCATAGGATCATCTGCCGTCCAATGAGGGTTGTTCTGCGTTGCTGTCCGTGCGTTTTCTGCAAAAATGCGGAGAAGCCTGTCGCGGTCATAATTGGAACCCAGCGCACGGGCTGAGATATACTTCTGTCGGTCAGCAGGCAGATAGCTGAATCGTCCTCGATGGTCTTTTACGGAAATTCCATATTCTGCTTTCAGCAATCTCTGGAATTCTTCAAAAGATGTGGCACGTTCCGCAATGTCCGAAATGGCGTTGCGGATTTTTTCTTTGCCCGTTTCAAAAGTGGTGTGCATGGGAGTGATGCCCTCGATCATAAGCTCCATGTTGGCAATGTCCAGATTTTGCTGACCGCGCTGTTTGGCGTAATACTCCTGCGGTGAGATTCTGTCAGGGGCAGGGGAGAGCAGATCGACCTGATGCAGTCCCTCCCGCTGGCAAATATCCATCAAGGATTTCTGCAGGTGCTTCAAATAGTCTTTGGTAAGGTGGTGCTTGTAGCCAGCCTTGCAGTCGATAGGACGTTCGGTGAATGGCTGCGGGTCAACATCAAATTTGCGCAGGCTGTTGATTATAATATGGGTGTGAATGTTGCCTGTGCCGTTTTTACCATCGGTGTGAGTACAGACCAAAGCCTGATGCCCCGGAAAATTGGCCTTTGCATATTCCATGCCGATGGCCTGCGCCCACTCACCAGTCAGGTTGTGGTCAGTGTTGTCTTTCGGATCGTGGCTGATGATGTAGTGGTGGCTTTTTATTTCATCGTAAGTGTTGTTCTTGTTATACTCCTGGTTCAACAGCTCGCATTCAAGATCGAATGTTTCAGGATCACAGTTCAACCCCTCAAGATAAAACTCATCCCGGAGCATCATATTCCCGTTTTCATCAAGGACAGGAACCAGATGAAATTCGTCATGCTGGTATTTCAGATAGTCGATGGCACTCCCGTAATTGGCATTTTTACTTGCGATGTGTTTTAGAATTGCCACGATATGCACCTCCAAGCTGAACGATTTCCTGCCGCAGTTCACGGATTTCTGCAATACACTTTTTCAGCTCTTCTAACATTCCTCGCGAAGCCAGACCACCGCCGTGGAAATAGCGGGCAATCTGATTGAGGTTGTTTCCGATGCCTGCGGCCTGAGCAGTCAAATTCTGTATTTCACCAATATCGGCAACGATGTTGTAGTTGACAATCACTTTTTCAGATAGAGCCTGCTTGCGCACAAAAGTAGAGATGGGATAACCGGCATCTTTTGCGTATCCGGCCACCAGTTCATATTCAATGCTGCTGAAACGAACCATTACATTGCTTGTGCGTCTTATGCTTTCTTCCTTTTTTGGTCGTGCCATAGTGTGATCCTCCTGCGTTTTTATAGTTGTAAAGCAACTCCCGACAAGCCGTAGGCGTTCGGCTGCGAACACATTCATGTGGAGCCAGATAGCCAAAATCTGAGATTTTGTGCGTACCGTGGGAATGGGGAACGGAATCCCCATCAAGATTGCCGGGAACGAAAATCACGAAAGTGAGTTTTGAGTTACTATGGGCGAATCTTGCGCTAAGAGAGAAAAGCCCCAGCGTTTTGCCGTTTTCCGCAGGCCCATCAAAAAGATGCTTCTATAAATATGAATCCAAAGCCACGATGCAGGATACACTTTTCAAATTTTTCTGTAATTTTTTCAAACACTGTATCCCCCGATGCCTTTCTGAATTCATATTAGTAAAGGGGGATTGATTTCCATGAAGCAGAAAGAACGATTTGACGAAAAGCCAAAGCAGGAGCATACGGAGCCTAAGCATCACAGAAAAGCCGTCATCAAGGGCATTACCGTATATGAATCGTTCCGGCCGGAGGGCAGCGAACTGTGGGATTGCCTGCTGCAGAGTATGGGGAAGCACTGAAAAATAAATTTTGAAAAATGTGCGCAGCAGCTTGATTTTTGTGCGGCAGCTTGGTAAAATACAGACGGGTTAAGTGAATAGTGCAATCAAAAGCCATTAACTTTCTGGATTTTACCATGCAATATGCGTGGAGACGGGAGGTTTAATGGCTTTGTTTTTTTACAAGGAAAAGAATAAAGACATACGGGCAGCGGCCTATCTGAGATTGTCCATCGAGGATGGCGACAAGGCCGAGAGCAACAGCATCGGCAACCAGAGAGAACTGATTCGGGATTTTGCTGCAGAACGGCCAGGACTGCATTTGGTCGAAGAGTACGCTGACGATGGCTACACGGGAACCAACTTTGAACGTCCGGGCTTCAAGCGGATGATGGAGGATATTAAATCTGGCAAAATCAACTGCATCATCGTCAAGGACTTATCCCGACTTGGTCGTAATTACATTGAGATGGGAAAGTATCTGGAACAGATTTTTCCCATGATGGGGATTCGCTTCATCGCCATCAACGATAACTATGACAATGCGAACACCGAGAGCAGCGATTCGGACAGCATTGTAGTTCCGTTCAAGAATCTGTTGAACGATTCCTACTGCCGGGATATTTCCATCAAGGTGCGCAGCCAGCTGGACATGAAACGGCGCAAGCGATAGTCATGCTAAAAGGCCAATTGTGGTAGAACGACGTAAGGAAAAGGGAAGAAAAAAGACACCTCGCCTGACAAAGACCTATGATGTAAAAATTATTCCGGCAACAGTGGGTGTCGTGGCGGAAACAGAAGAACCACCTAAAAAGCGTGTCGCTGCATACTGTCGTGTCAGCACAGACCAGGAGGCGCAGGAAACCAGTCTGGAAGAGCAAATGGCACATTTCAACACTGTTATAGCGGAGCATCCAGACTGGGAGCTGGCAGGCATTTATGCGGATGAGGGAATCTCTGGTACACAAGTTAAGCATCGAGTGCAGTTTCAGCAGATGATAGAGGATGCAAAGGCTAAGAAAATTGATCTGATTCTTACGAAGTCTATCAGCCGTTTTGCTCGTAATGTGGTGGACTGCCTGACTAATATTCGATTGCTGCGGAATCTCCGGCCACCGGTCAGTGTGTATTTTGACAAGGAACGCTTGGATAGTCTGGATGAAAAGGCAGAAGTATTTCTGACGATGCTGGCTTCTTTCGCACAGGAGGAATCACGAAGCATCTCCACTAATATCAAGTGGGCAACTCGAAGCCGGATGAAAGCCGGAACGCAAAAAATCAGTACGACGAGTCTGCTGGGCTATGATACGGACGATGATGGTGAAATGGTAATCGTTACCAACGAAGCTGAAATTGTTCGTACCATCTATATGAGCTTTGATAAAGGAATGCACCCAGCAGAAATTGCAGAAAAGCTCAATGCGTTGGAAATCAGGACAATCAAAAATAACCCGTGGACGGGTGAATCGGTCAAGAATATCCTGCGGAATGAAAAATACTGCGGCGACGTTCTGATGCAGAAAACCTATACGGTAGATTGTTTGACCCACAAGACCAAGAAAAACGAAGGCGAGGTGGAGCAGTATTTTATACCAGACCATCACCCCGCAATCGTAGAGCGAGAGGTCTGGGATAAGGCACAGGTAAGGCTGGAACAGATTGCAGGCAAGCGGAGGCGCATTCGCCCCAAACAGCAAAGGCTGATTCCATTACGAAAGGGAGTGCTGTTAGGATTCGTCCCCATCAGACCTACATGGAAGGCTGTTTCCCTCAAGAGATTGGAAACGGCAACAGAAAAGGTGATGGCACTGGTTGATGCAAAGCCAGAGCAGGTACACATAGAATATGAAAGCGAGGAATGTGAAATGGAAATTTTGAAAGGATTTGAGGTAATCAATCTAAAGCAACCGAAAGGCGAGTCTGTTATGACGGTGACTTCAAACAGTCTGAAATTCAATAAGGCAACAGCTGTAGAGTTAAACTACGCGCCTTACATCAGGGTGCTGCTCAACGCAAAGACCAGGCAGATTGCGATTCAGCCTTGTTCAGAAAAAGATCCGAATGCGATCAAGTTCAGTAATGAGGAAAGCAAGCAGACTTATGCAATCAGCATTAAGGTGCCGGCTATCCAGGTGGAGTTTCGGAGAATGCTGCCTTTCGAGGATGACAACGGTGGTAAACTTAGCTATACCTTGAATGGAACCTTGTACCCGGATGAGCAAGTTGTCATTTATGATATTGGGGATGTGAAACCGGAAACAGAAAAGAAACGCCGGGGCAGAAGAAAAAAATCTGAAATTGAAGCAGAACAAAAAGAGAACTAAGAATAATATTTGAAGATTTGGTAGTGGCTCCCACTTGTGATTCAAAGGAAACTTTGAGTTGCAGGTGGGAGCTTTTTTATTGTGAAAAAGGCTATCTTCTTGACAAACCAGATGAATCTTTGCCGGACTTTTAACGAATGTCTATTTTTTAACAAAGAACATGATGGAGAGGGAAAAGTGTATCGCTTGCTCGAAAATTTAAAATCTTAGTCTTTTTTAACAAAAATCTCATGGCATTTTTGACACCTATCTTTTCGGGCTGTTGATGGCATGTTGGATCGAATTTCTGCTTTTGATGGAAAAACCAGAGATAAGCAGGATTTTTGGAAAAGATTGATATGGAATCCTGTAAAGATATGGCGCAGCACAGAAAAAGATTAAACGAGGATTGTTTTATGAGTGAAAAAAGTGAAGAACCTAGATCATCAGCGGTAAAAATGAAGATTAGGGCAAAAAAATAGACCGCCAAAGTGAAAAATGGCGGAATATCAAGGAAAATCAGGGATTTGCGGCGGGGTGTGGAAGCACTTCTAAAATAGAAATTTGTGAAAAATGTTGTCCAAGACTTGACATCGGGCGGACATGAATGGATGAGAGCTAAGTGGTCCGCACCGATTCGGAAATACTGGAAGGTCTCTGAGCAGATGATGGTCAAATACTGCGACCTTACAAGCGTGTCCAGAAAGGCCGCTTGAACAAAAAGAACCAAGCTGTCTGCGATTTGGAGATCAACGAGGAAGAAGCCGCCGTGGTGCGCCTGATCTTTCAGAAGTATGTTTATGAGGGATACGGCGCAAAACGGATCTGCAACTATCTTGTCGAACACAATATTATGGGGCGCAATGGAAAGAACATCCCTAATATTACGATTGGCAGGATGATTCGTAACAAAGGATACACGGGTTATCTTATCAATGGCAACGTTGAAAAAGAATGCCCTGAGTTGCGGATCATCGAGCCGGAAGTATTTGAAAAAGCTCAGGAACTGCGGGATGCCCGCCGCAGAGAAAAGGGTGAGGACGCAGATTCGTACAGTCCTCATGCTTTGCTTTGTGGTAAAGTGTTCTGTGCCCACTGCGGCAATCGTTTGAATATTACCAGCAGCGGACGCACTCGGCTTCGGGCAGATGGTACTGTCGTAAAAGAAAAGCGTTATCGTTATAGCTGCAACTTTAATGTTCGGCATCCGGGGCAGTGCGATGGACAGTCCGGTTATGGTGTGACGACACTGGACGCAGTTGTAGAAAGCATCGTGTGCATGAAGTTTGAAGAAATTCTGGAGTGCTCCAAGAGCAATCTTCTGGAAGAAATGCGGCGTAAAGATTTGGATGCTGCCAAAAAGGAAGCAACTCGTTGGAAAGAGGAAGTCCAGACCAAGGTTGACGAACAGGATGCGTTAAAAAAGGAAATGATTCGTGTCATCCAAGGAACAAGCGGACTCGACCGCGAGATGATCCAGCAGATGGTCAATGAAAACAAGGAAGCACTGCTTACCGCACAGACCAATCTGGCAGACTCGGAAAAGAAGTTGAAGGAAATCGAGGAGCAGAACCAGAAGGCTGAACGTAATTGCAGTGATTTATTCACATGGGCAAGCACCTATAAGGGAGCCAGTTTTGAAAGGCGTCAGGCTATTTTGAAACAGTTTATCAAAGAAGTGCGTGTCGGACGCGACTATAATATCGAGATCGTTCTCAATGTACCGCTGGACGAATTTGAGGAGTTCAAGCGTCACGCAGCATCGGCCGGACGGGGCAAAAATCAGAAAAACAAGTCGCAAAATCCTCAAAAAGTTGGGCGTTGTGCATCAAATGCCGGAATCGTCGTTTTAGACAAAACAGCAGGTGAAACCATAAGCATTGTGCCTAAAAATGCTGCACACGCGATTTTGCGCTGTTAAGACGAATGATGCACGATTTTGCGAAGAATAGCAAAAAGAAACGCCGTATCGTGTTAAACGATACGGCGTTTTATGGACTCGAAGGGAGTCGAACCCTCGACCTTTCGGATGCGAACCGAACGCTCTCCCAACTGAGCTACGAGCCCACAAAAAAGCACCCAATTTCTAATGGAGGCAAATGAGCTATAACACCAGATCGGGAATGCAACGCTTGCTCTCCCAGCTGAGCTATAGGCCCATGATGATGACGCTGATAGTGTACCGCGTTTTAGGGCGTTTGTCAAGCAGTTTTGGAGAGCATGAGCGGAGACTTACAACCGGCCAAGCTGCCAGAAGGCTACGGCGCTGGCGGCGGCTACGTTGAGGGAATCCACCCCATGGGACATGGGGATCTTTACGGTGTAATCGCAGGCGGCGATGGTGCTGCCTGCCAGCCCATCGCCCTCGGTGCCCAGCACGATGGCAAGCTTTGGCTCGGCGGCAAGAGCGGGGTCGTCAATGCTGACCGAGCGGTCGCTCAGCGCCATGGCAGCGGTCTTGAAGCCCAGCGCGTGGAGCTGGGCGCTGCCGTTTTCCGGCCAGTCGGCAGGGCAGGTGCCGATCTGCGCCCACGGCACCTGAAACACGGTGCCCATGCTCACCCGCACCGCGCGGCGGCACAGCGGGTCGCAGCAGGAGGGGGTGATGAGCACGGCATCCATGTTCAGCGCGGCAGCGCTGCGGAAGATGGCGCCCACGTTGGTGGAATCCACGATGCCTTCCAGCACAGCCACCCGGCGGGCGTGAGCACAAACCTGCTCCACCGTGCGGGGCGCAGGGCGGCGGAAGGCGCACAACACGCCCCGGGTCAGCGCAAAGCCGGTAAGCTGTGCCAGCAGTTCCCGGTCGGCGGTGTACACCGGCACATCGCCGCAGCGGGTCAAGATCTCCTGTGCCGGGCCGGTGATCTGCCTGCGCTCCATCAGCAGGGAAAGGGGCTGATATCCGGCGTCCAGCGCCCGGGCGATCACCTTGGGGCTTTCGGCGATAAAAATGCCCTTTTCCGGCTCCAGCCGGTTGCGCAGCTGCGCCTGCGTGAGCCGGGCGTAGATGTCCAGTTCCGGGGCGGTAAGGTCGGTGATCTCGTGAATGACAGGCATGGAAACGCTCCTTCAAAACAGATTTTTCCTTATTGTAGCACAAGCCGGGGCAGAATGCAAAATCCCTGCTGCACACAGAGCACAGCAGGGATTTTGCATGCAGAAGGAAAAGCAGCCGCTTACTCAGAGCGCAGCGCCTTGACGGGGTTGCTCTTTGCGGCGCTGCGGGCGGGGATCAGGCCGCCCAGCATGGTAAGCAGGGTGGCCAGAACGATCAGAATCAGCGCACCCAGCGGCGGCAGAGCGGCCACCACATTGGCGTTCCCGGCAAGGTGGTGGATCAGCATATTGCCGGGGATCAGCAGCACAAGGCAGAGCACCACGCCCATTACGCCGGAGCACAGGCCGATGATAAAGGTCTCGGCGTTGAACACCTGCGAGACATTGTGTTTGGAAGCACCGATGGCACGCAGGATGCCGATCTCCTTGCGGCGTTCCAGCACGCTGATATAGGTGATAATGCCGATCATGATGGAGGACACCACCAGCGA
>ENA-OPCZ01001316-OPCZ01001316.1-human-gut-metagenome-genome-assembly--contig:-NODE-1316-length-13180-cov-7.149486_pt1 | contig 13180 bp, 12 predicted proteins | sample MGYA00241566_ERZ501483 | MGnify/ENA primary metagenome ERZ501483 (study PRJEB25962, sample SAMEA1965191) | human gut metagenome | biome: human gut; feature: human-associated habitat; material: faeces... | reverse complement strand
CCGCCATGGGTGAGCTGGTGGACAGCATTGCAGAGTATAACAACTCTGCCAACGCCATCGGTTTCTCGGTCTACTACTACATCGACCAGATGTACTCCAAGCCCGGTCTGCGGCTGCTGGCCGTGGATGGCGTGACCCCTTCCAACGAGACGATTGCCGACCAGAGCTACCCGCTGTGCAACGAATTCTATGCCGCCATCCTGCAGGATTCCGCTGCCGACAGCCCGGAGCGCAGGATCTACGAGTGGCTCTCCACCGATGCAGGCCGTTCCTGCATTGAGCACTCCGGCTATGTAGCCGTCCAGTAATTCCCAGAAAATTCGACACATTTCATTGACTTTGCTCAAATCCTTTGCTAAACTTAAGAAAAGTTTGTCAGCTTTTCTCGTTTCACGATTTTGAGCAAAGGAGATGCCGCACCATGTCCCATCCTTCCGACACCCCGCACTCCGCCCACGTTGAGAGCCGCAGCCGCAAGGCGCTGCGCAGCTACATCATTCAGGCCTCCACCCTGCTGGAGATCGTGCTGTCCGGGCTGGTGCTCATCGGCCTGCTGCTCAGCTTCATTCCCCTGCTCAAGTGGATGCCGGGCCTGCTGTTTGATGGCAACGATGTAGAGATCCGCGGCTTCCTTGAGCGGGCGCTGGACATCGTCATCGGCGTGGAGTTCATCAAGATGCTGGCCAAGCACAGCCCCGGCAGCAGCCTGGAGGTGCTGCTCTACGCCATTGCCCGCCACATGGTGGTCGGCCACGAATCGGCTCTGGACAACCTCATCAGCGTGGGTGCCATTGCGTTGATCTTTGTCGTGCGAAAGTTCTTCTTTGTGCCGGCCTTTGGTGCCCACCTGCCTGACGGCAAGCCCGCTCCGGACCTGACCCCCAACCAGAGCGGCATCCCCGCCGAGGAGTTCCGCACCCGCCTGCGCCAGCGCATCCATGCAGAAGCTCTCGCCGACGAGGATGAGGACGACGACGAGGATGAGACCGAGGAAGTATAATCCCCCAGATACAGCAAAACGAGGACAGCCATTGGCCGTCCTCGTTTTTTGCTTCAATCGTCGTAATGTCCCTTGCACTGATACACTTCGATCAGATCATTTTCAATGCGATAGACCAGCCGGTTCACATCATCGATCCGGCGGCTCCAATATCCGCTGAGATTTTCTTTCAGCCCTTCCGGTTTTCCAATGCCTTCATACGGGCTGCGCGAAATATCCTTGAGCAATGCGTTGATCCGTTTCAGCGTCTTTTTATCCTGAGACTGCCAATACAGATATTCCGCAAAGGCCCGCTCCGTGAAGGTGATCTTACTCATGTTCCATAGCCTCAAGCTCTTCCAGCGTTCTCGTTACAGTCTTTCCCTGACGCATTTCCTCAATGCTGTCATTCAGGGCGGCCATATTGGATGCACTATAAAAGGGATCCATCGAGACTTCAAACGGAATGCGTTTTTCACGCGTCATCTTCTTGGCCAGCATGGTAATGGCTGTTGTCATCGAAAGGCCCAGTTCATTGCAGATCTCATCAAAATCCCGCTTCAGGTTCTCATCCATCCGGACACTTACCGTCGTCATACTCTCACGCTCCTTTGTCACTTTTATTATATTCATATTGTGCAACATTGTCAATACATCGTTGCACGGATTCGTACAAAAGAAACACCCTGTACATTTCTGCACGGGGTGTTTCTCATCACTGCATCTTAAAGTTCAGATTTATGCGTTGGTCTCGCCGCCCTCAACGACCAGCTCATCCTCATAGTCAAGGCCGTAGGTATCCACCAGCGTCTCCTCGTAATCCTTGTGGAAGAAGCTCTCCTCGCCCAGGCTCTTGATCTCGTCGTTGATCCAGTCCAGCAGGGTGGTGTTGCCCTTGCTCACAGCGGGGGCAATGGTATCCTGGCTGCCCAGAGAGGGGATGCCGACTGTGTAGCCGGAGTTCTGCTTTGCAAAGGCGATGACCTCGGTGTTGTCGTTGGCCCATGCTACGCCATTGCCGTTTTCCAAGGCGTTCTTGGCGGTTGCGTAGGAATCATACTTCTGCAGGGGAATGTCGGGATATTCCTTGGTCAGGTAGGTCTCGGCGGTGGTGCCGGAAATGACGATCATCTGATCGTCGGCGTTCCAGTTGTCCAGGCTGGTGATGACATTGTTGTCGGGAGAGATGACACCCAGTGCAACGTTCATGTAGGGCGATGCAAAGTCCACCTCCTCAGCGCGCTCGGGCGTGACGGTGAAGTTTGCCAGAATGATATCGACCTTGCCAGTCTGCAGATACTCAATGCGGTTGGCGGCTTCTGTGGAAACGAAGTTGGCTTCCACGCCCAGATCCTCGGCCAGGCGGCGGGCGAAGTAGACATCATAGCCCTGATACTCGCCGTTCTCATCCACATAGCCGAACGGGTTCTTGTCGGAGAAAACGCCGATGTTCACGGTGCCGTCCGCCTTGATCTCGTCCAGCGTGCGGAACACGTCACTGCCAGCAGCTGCGGCAGAGCCGGATGCAGCAGAGCCGGATGCGGCAGAAGAGGAGGATGCGCTGCCGCCGCAGGCAGAAAGCAGGGCGGCGGTGGAAACTGCGCCCAGACCCAGCAGGAAGGCACGGCGAGAGATCTTGTTAACTTTCATGGTAATAACTCCTTTCCTTTCTTTCCCATATAAAATCTATCCATGATCTGTGACATCATTTCACAGCATCAGACAAAAAGGTTCAAAGTAGAAATGGGCTGCTGCGCATTTCTCACTGCTTTGCAACCGCATCAAAGGTGAACGTGCGCAGGAAACGCTGTGCACGTTCAGTCTGCGGGTGGTCGAAGAAGTCCGCCGGGGGCGCTTCCTCCACAATACGGCCATCGTCCAGAAACAGCACTCGGCTGGCAATTGCCCGGGCAAACTGCATCTCGTGGGTGACGATCACCATGGTCTTGCCCTCACGGGCCAGGTCGAGCATGACATCCAGCACCTCGCGCACCATTTCAGGGTCAAGGGCGGCGGTCACTTCGTCGAACAGCAGGATCTCGGGGTGCATACAGAGCGCACGCACAATGGCGACACGCTGCTTCTGACCACCCGAAAGCTCCCGAGGGTAGCTGTTCCTTTTGGCCAGCAGGCCCACGCGGTCCAGCAGGGCCTCGGCTTCCTGCTGGACCTCAGCCCGGGGGCGTTTCTGCACCTTGGTGGGAGCCAGCAGGATATTTTCCAGCACGGTCAGGTGCGGGAAAAGCTCATAGCTCTGGAACACCATGCCGATGCGCTGGCGCAGGGCCGCCAGATTCTTGCCGCCGTAGGCGACCGTCTCACTGCCCAGCTTCACCCGGCCCGCCTGCACCGGCTCCAGACCGTTTAGACAGCGCAGCAGGGTGCTTTTGCCGCAGCCGGAAGGCCCCACCACAACGATGACCTCACCGGGCTTGACGGCAAAGCTGACATCATCCAGAACATTGGTCTTGCCATCGTAGCTTTTTACCAGATGGTCTACAGTCAGGATCGGCTCTGCCATAACAGTCACTTCCATTTCTTTTCGAGGTAACCGGCCAGCAGGCTGATGGGCCAGCAGGCCAGAAAATACAGGATAAACACGGTGAGGTAGATGCCAAACGCCGCGTTGGGGCTGGCGGTGCGGTTGGCCTCAATGATCTGCTGGGCCACCTTGAGCACCTCCACCACACCGATCATCAACACCAGGCTGGTGGTCTTGATCATGCGGGTGATGAGGTTGATGGACAGTGGGATGAGCCGCCGCACCGTCTGCGGGATGATGATGTACCAATAGGTCTGCGCCCGGCTCATGCCCAGCGCCTCGCTGCTCTCATACTGATGCTTCGGGATGGCGATGAGGGCACCGCGGACGAGGTCGCTCATCTCGGCCGTGCCCCAGAGCACGAACACGATGACCGCCGCCATCTCGCCGGAAAGATCCCAGCCAAAGGCCCGCGTGGTGCCAAAATACACCAGAAAGAGCAGCACCATCTGGGGCATGATGCGGATGAATTCCAGATACACCCGGAGGATGGCTTTCAGGATGGGATTTTTGAAAGTCATCAGCACACCCAGCAGAATGCCCAGCGGCAGGCTGATGAGGACAGACACAGCGCTGATCTTAAGCGCCACGCCCAGACCGCCCAGCAGGCGAACCATATTTTTGCCCTTGAGCAGGACTTCAAGACCCAAATCCGGCATAGCGCAGCCTCCTTTCCAGCCAGCTGCCCAGCAGGGACACCGGCAGCAGGATGATGAGGTAGAACACCACCAGCAGGAAAAGGTTCTCGGCCGTCTTATAGTATAGGCCGATGAGGTCTTTTGCCGTGAACATCAGATCCATCAGGCTGATGGCGCTGAACACGCTGGTCTCCTTGAGCAGGAAGATGATATTGGCCATAAAGGCCGGCATACTGATGGAGACCGCCTGCGGCAGCACCACATAGCGCATGGTCTGCAGCCGACTCATGCCAAGGCTCAGGGCACTTTCTGTCTGGATGGGTTCGATGGCTTCCAGCCCGCTGCGGAAGGCCTCGGCCATGTAGCTCCCGCCCAGAAAGGCAAGGCCTGCAATGCCGCAGAGCTCGGCGTTGGTCTTGATGCCGATCTTAGGCAGGCCGTAATACAGAAAGAACAGCTGGACCAGCAGCGGCGTGTTCCGGCTGAGCTGGATATAGGCACCCACGATACGGCGCAGCACCGGCACTTTTTCGTACTGGAGCACGGCGCAGACAAGGCCCACAAGGATGGCCCAGAAGATACCGGCCACGCCCAGACGCAGGGTGAGCCAGGCCGCTTTTTCATACTGCGGCAGATATTGCACCATCACGTTCCAGTCCATGTCTGTTCCCCTCCTTTTCTCCTGATCTTGCGGATGTATGTTTCCGTTGGCCGTATGATATACCCATTTTCCTAGAATGTCAATAGGTTTATAGTTTTTTGTTGCACAAATTCCGGTCAAATTGATAAACAAGCTATTCATCGCTGATTTTTCGCTTCTGTTTTTCCATGCAAAAACGCCGTCTCTTGCCTTTTTGCACAAGAGACGGCGGGATGTTTTGGGGATTTAGTTTTGTTTTTCGAGAAGCTGGTCTACCTTTTTCTGAATTTCTTTGTTGTCGCCCTCATAGTTGATTTCTGATAATGCAAAGCAGCACTCAAATGCAGAATTACCAATCGTCGAGATCTCTTTTCCCAAAAATACCGTTTTCAAAGAAATACAGTTCGCAAATGTATGCGGTCGGATCTCTCCCTTTATCTCTACTCTTGCCCGGGTCAACTTCTCACAGTTTGCAAAAACGCAGTCATCTTCCAACTTTACACTCTCTGGAAGGTCCAGTTCTCGCAGTCCGGTACTTGCAAATGCCGAATTAGAAAGCTCTAGCCCACTATTCTCCGGAAACTCTACCTTTTGCAACGCAGCACAGCCAAAAAAAGCTGACGCGCCGATTTTGATCAGCGATTTTGGCAGCTGCACAGATTTCAGATTATAACACCCTGAAAATGCGGCAAAGCCAATCTCCGTAACACCTTCCGGGATACTCACCGATTCCATTGTGGTATTATTTTTGAAGCATCCTGAATCAATTTTGGTAAACTTCCCGCTGGGCAGAACAACATCCTTTTGCTTGCCGGTATCGTAGCTTTTCAGCACGCCATTCACGATCAATGGATTCTCTTTTTCCGGCACGCTGGATGCTGGCGGCTCCGGTTCACTGGAAGAAGCCGATTCCGAGGGGGCGGGCACTTCCTCCGGCTGAGAGGGAGCCGATCCCTCACTGGAAGCGGGCGGTTCCGCAGGCGCGGGGACCTCTCCCCCGCCGCAGGCAGAAAGCAGCACGGTACCGCACAAAAACAGTGCTGTGCACAGAACGGTCCTCCATTTCATAGCGAGCCTCCTATTCTGCCCCGCAGGAGCCATCTTCTTTTTTTCAGAACACCTTGCGACACTCCACCACAAGGCCGACCACCCGCACCTGCACCCGTTTCAAATCATAGATCTGGGGCTGGTGCACAGGGTTGAAGCTTTTGGGGGTCAGGACCACAAGGCTCCCCTCCTGACGGAAATATTTCACGGTGGCTTCATCGCCGTTGACCATCACCACGGCAAGCTGGCCGTTTTCCACCTCCGGCTGCTCCCGCACCAGGATCTCATCGTTTTCCGAAATGCCCACGGCGTTCATGCTGTCGCCCCGGATACGGAGCCAGAAGTACCGTGCCCCGTCCTTCCGGGTGATGGGGATGTAGCCCTCAATGTTTTCTTCCGCATACATGGGCAGGCCTGCACGCACCGTGCCCAGCAGCGGAGCCGTGAGGGCGGGATCGAACGGGACAGCTCCTTCGGGCAGCTTCCGCTCCTCCTGCACCGATGGGAAGGCTTCGCCCAACAGTTCCCCCACCGGCACGCCAAAATAGGCGGACACCCTGGCCAGCGTCTCGCCCGAGGGGGTCGCCCCGGTGTTTTTCCATTTGGTCACTGTGGAGTTGCTCAAGCCCATCTCCTGCGCTGCCCGGCTGCGGCTGATGCCTCTGGCCTGACACAGGGCCGTGTAGCAGTCATAAAACACAAATTTTGCACTCCTTCTTGTGCAGAACGCCGGTTTTCTAACCGGATTCAGATTTTCTCTTGACTTTCTGAATTTAATCAGATATTATAGCCTCACAAGCTGATTTTGGTTAGATTTTATCCACCAAACCATCTGCGGTCTTTTCACAATCTTACCGGAAACTCTAACCAAAGTCAAGCTTTTTGAACGCAAAAACCACGACAAAAGGAGTGAAACTGTATGATCGAACGTCAGATCCATTTATCCTCGGGCGGTGGGGCTGCTTTGCAGGGGTACGATGGCCTGCTCCGCTTCGGCTACACCAAAAACCGGGGCATCTACGCCCTGCGGGTGGAAGCCGACGGCGAGTGGCAGGGCATGACCCTGCGGGCCTTCTGGCACCTGCCGGATGGGAACGCTGCCCCCTCCACACTGGTGGTGGACGGCCTTGTGGAGGTACCCGCCCTCATCACGGCTGTGCCCGGGGAGGGGCGCATCACCTTTGAGGGCACCGATGGCACCCGCACCCTGACCAGCGCGGACTGCGTGGCCGAAAACTCCGGCACTGAGGACAGCACCCTGCCCCAGCCCGGCACGCCCGCCTGGCAGGCCCTGCTCGACCGGCTGAAAACAGCTGTGGAAAGCGGTGCATTCCGGGGCGAAAAGGGTGACCCCGGACCGCAGGGAGAACCCGGTGCCGCAGGACCCACCGGCCCCAAAGGAGAGCCCGGCCCGCAAGGCCCACAGGGAGAACCCGGCCCCCAGGGCCCAAAGGGTGACCCCAGCGATCCCGGCCAGTGGGAGCTGCTGGAAAAGGTGTCCCTGAACGCCGCCGCTGCCAGCTTTGAGCGCACCTTTCCCACCGAACTGCAGGCGCTGAAGGTGCTGTTTCAGGCAGGCAGCAGCCAATCCAAGGGCACGCTGCACTGGGTGTGCAGCACCAGCGATGGTGCCCAGCTGCTCAGTGCTTCTGCCCCCTGTGCTGCCAGCAGCTCGATGTCCAGCCCGCCCACCCGCACCTTTGCCAGCTTTCAGGCACTTCCCTGCTTCGGGCAGTATCTCTGTTTTGCCGCATCCGGCACCACGGGTGCACCGCCTGCGGTCGTTCTGCCTGCCGGAAGCGGCGGCCAGAATGTGGATGCCAGCCAGAAGCTCGGCAGGCTGACCCTGACCGTGGACACCAATGTCCGGCTTGCCGCCGGTGCCACGATCGAGCTGTGGGGCGTTCCGGCCTGAGCGGGAGCACCGAAACCGTTTCCGACAGAACTTTCGGTAAAATTTCTTTCACTTTCCATGAAATTTTTGTGTTTTGCCTTGATGCATCTTCCATATTTTGTTATACTGGTTAAAAAGCGGAAAGTGGGGAATCAGCCATGGATGTCCCTGTTCGGTTTATCGATTCGATCATCAACAATCCCCTGCTGATGCAGTTTCTTGTGCTTCGGTGGTTTTTCCTGCTGGAATATGACCCCCGTCTGGATCAGCTGCGGGTCTACGATACCCGGAGCCGCACGCTGGAGACACTGGATGCCTACCTTGGCTCCGAGAAGCCGGAGCACGCCACGATCTTCGCGGAGGACCGCTGGAAGATGCGTGCCCTGCTCACCGGCGAGTTGTACGGCCCGCTGGAGATGCGCTTTGTCTCGCCGGAGGGAGTGTATTATTCCCGGGAGGTGGATGCCCGCCCGATCGAGGACCCCGCCCGCGGCACGCTCTATGTAGGCTACGCTAAGGACATCACCGACCAGAAGAATCAGACCCAGGAGCTGCTGGAGCAGGCCCGCCACGATTCCCTGACCCAGCTGTATAACAACCGCACCGGCAAGGAGCTCATTGACCGCTATCTGCAGGCCAAAGATCCCTATGCCTCCTGCGGAATGCTGGTCATCGACCTGGATTTTTTCAAGAACGTCAACGACTGCTACGGCCATCTGTTCGGTGACAAGGTCCTGCAGGAGTTTGCCCGGCTGCTGCGCACCCTGTTCCGCTCCAGCGACATTCTGGTGCGGTTCGGCGGCGATGAGTTCGTGGTGTTTCTGAAGGATATCCCCAACACCACCCTGCTCCAGAAGACCCGCCAGCTGTCGGAATCCGTGCAGCAGGTGAAGTTCTGGGAAAACGATTACCGGATGACCTGCAGCATCGGTGCCTGCTTCCTGCCCGAAAACACAGCGGGCTATTCCTTTGACCAGCTGTTTGAAAACGCGGACTGGGCCCTGTATCAGGCCAAGCAGAACGGCCGCAACCAGTATGTATTCTGCGACAATCTGCGGCGCTATGCCCAGGCGGTTCCTGCCGCCCCGGAAACAGCCGATATCGATGCACGCTACCTGCACAACGACCTGATCTCCACCGCCTTTGAACTGTTCGAGAAGAACAACAGCTTTGAGACCGCCATTCCCCTCTTCCTGAAGATCGTCGGCATCCGGCTGCAGCTGGACCGCATCACCATTGTGGACACCCGCATCCGGGAACGCAGCATCTCCCGGCAGTTCCAGTGGACCTCTCCCCGCGCGGAGCCGGTCCCCCTGAACGGTGAATCCTATACCAAGGAGGACTTCCTGACCCTGTTCCACAGCTACGATGAATACGGCACCACCGTGCTGCAGGCCGACAACATGGGGATGTACTCGCCGCAGGGGCGCGCGCTGCTGATGCAGGGCGGGGCCCAGACAGTGGTCTACGCTGCCATGTACGGCGAGGGCGAGTATCAGGGTGCCATTGCCTATGTGGTGTGCGGCAGCAAGCGGTACTGGACTCCCCAGAACCGCCGGGAGCTGGGCGAGATCACCAAGATCATCAACGCCTACCTGAGCAAGCATCTGGCCGTGAACGCCGTGAGCCGCGGCATGACCTCTGCCCCCGAGTTTGACCGGCTGACCGGCCTGCTGTCCTTTTCCCGTTTCAAGGAGGAGGTCTCCCACAAGATCATCGGCGGCTACGCCGAGGGCTTCCAGATCTTTTACTGTGACTTCGAGAACTTCAAATACTTCAACGAAAAATACAGCTACGCCACCGGTGATCAGCTGCTGAAGGAATTCAGCGATTTCCTCATCGAGGCGGCCCGCCACTGGGGCGAGTGCTTCCTGTGCCGGGTGGTGGGCGACCAGTTCGTGCTCTACCTCTCCTGCCGCGACGAGAAAGGCCCGCTCCACTATGCAGACACGCTCTGCCGCCGGTTTGAGCAGTATCAGGCCCAGCATTACCCGGAGGTACGCCTGCGGGTGCGGATGGGTGTGTACGCCATTGAGCCCGGCTGCCTGAGCGCATCGGCCGCCATCGACAAGGCAAACTTTGCCCGCAAGCAGGTGCACAGCAACACCCGTGTGTCTGCTGTCCAATTTGACAAAAAGCTGGAGGTCAAGCAGACCCTGACCGGTGAGCTGCTGAGCGGTCTGCCGCAGGCGCTTGAGAACGGTGAGTTCAAGCTGTACCTCCAGCCCAAGTTCTCGCCCAAGGATCTCTCGGTCATCGGAGCCGAGGCTCTGACCCGCTGGATCAAGCCGGACGGCACCGTGGTCTACCCCGACCAGTTCATTCCCATTCTGGAATCCACGGGCCACATCGTTGAGCTGGATCTGTACATCTTCGAGCAGGTGGCCCAGTTCCTGCAGCGCAATGCACAGGCCGGGCACCGGCTGCTGCCCATTGCGGTGAATGCCTCGGCGGTGCTGGCCCGGGAGGATGCCCCCACCCAGGAGTACAGCGAAATTCTGGAAAAGCACAACATCAGCGCCCGGATGCTGGAGATCGAGCTGACCGAGACGGCGGTGGTCTCGGAGTACGACCGGGTGAAGCGCCTGCTTTCCTCCTTTCAGAGCGATGGAATGCAGACCTCGCTGGACGATTTCGGCGCGGGCGGTTCCCTGCTGAACAACATGGTGGATATCCCGGTGAACACCATCAAGCTGGACAAACTTTTCCTGACCCGGTGCAGTTCCAACGCGCGGGGCACCGATTTCCTGCGGGAGATCGTACATCTGGTCAAACGGCTGGGCTTCAACGTCATCTGTGAGGGCATCGAGACTGAGGAGCAGGTGCAGCTCCTCCGCTCGCTGGACTGCGACGGCGCGCAGGGCTTCTGGTTTTCCAAGGCCATCCCGGCTGAGGAGTTTGAGCGGCGGTATCTCTGCGACTGAGACAAAAAACACTCTCCTTCGGGTGGAGCCGTGCGGCACACGGTCCTGCCCGAAGGGGAGTGTTGCTGTTTAGAAAGAATTATACCGTGGTCTCGACCCGGGGAGCACCACCGGCGATCTCTTCTGCCGTCAGGGGGGCGGCCTGCGCCGGGGCGTTCAGGCGCTCCTTGGCGACTGCCAGCATCAGCTTGATGCGGTTTTCCTGGTTGACCCGGGTGGCGCTGGGGTCGTAATCGATGGGGGTGATATTGGCGCTGGGATACAGGGCACGGATCTTGTTCACCATGCCCTTGCCCACGATATGGTTGGGCAGGCAGCCGAAGGGCTGGGCACAGACGATGTTGCCGTAGCCGCCCTGCACCAGCTCGATCATCTCGGCGGTCAGCAGCCAGCCCTCGCCCATCTTGGCCCCCAGCGAAATGATGCCGTGGGGCTTTTCCACCAGCTCCTTGAAGGGGCCGGGGGCGTAGAACCCGGCATCGGCTGTGGCCTTGAGCATGGCACGCTCCACACTGTCCAGCCAGTTGAGCAATTGATCCGTGCCCATCTTGACGGCCAGCTTGCCGCCGTAAAGGACATGATCCTCGCCCATATTGAAGATGCAGTACTGCACAAAGCCCATCAGGCCCGGGAAGTTCACCTCACAGTCCTGGCTCTCCAGGAACTTCTGCAGGTCGTTGTTGCCCAAGGGGCTGTATTTAACGTAGATCTCGCCGACCACGCCCACCTTGACCTTGGGCACCCGGGTCACGGGGATGGCCGCAAAATCCTTTGCAATGAGCGGGAAGGTGTGCTTCATTTCCCGGGCAGTAAAGCCCTTGCCGGCCAGCAGAACGCGGCCCAGACGCTCGACCCACAGATCGACCATCCGGTCAGCGGCTCCCTTTTCGTTCTCGTAGGGGGCCACCTGATTGCGCAGGGCACAGAGCATATCGCCGTAGAAAATGCAGGCCAGCGCGCGGCGGGCCAGCGGCAGGGTCATCTGGAAGCCGCTGTCTTTTTCCAGACCGGAGAAGTTCAGGCTGGCAACGGGGATCTGGGGATAGCCCGCCTTGACCAGAGCCTTGCGGAGCAGGTGGATGTAGTTGGAGGCACGGCAGCCGCCGCCGGTCTGGGTGATGAGCAGGGCCGTGTGATCCAGGTCATACTTGCCGCTGTTCAGGGCATCCAGAAACTGGCCGATGACCAGCAGGGCCGGATAGCAGGTGTCGTTGTGGACGTATTTCAGGCCAAGCTGTGCCACGGCGCTGCCGCAGTTGCCCAGGATCTCGCACTTGTAGCCGTCGTAGCGCAGGGCGTATTCCAGCAGCCGGAACTGGGTAATGGCCATGTTGGGGATGAGGATGGTGTGGGTCTGCTTCATCTCCGGGGTAAATTTGGGATAATTGTATTCCATAGGTTCCTCCTATGTATCAGGCTTCTGCCTTGGGGGCGGCCTTTTCCTCTGCCGCCTCGTCGCGCTCCTCCAGAGCGGCGAACAGGCTGCGCAGACGGATGTTGACCGCACCCAGATTGGTGATCTCATCGATCTTGAGCTGGGTGTAGAGCTTGCCGCCTGCCTGCAGGATCTCGCGGGTCTCATCGGTGGTAATGGCATCCACGCCGCAGCCAAAGGAGACCAGCTGCACCAGATCCATATCCTTCTGGGTGGTGCAGTACTTGGCCGCCGCATACAGGCGGCTGTGGTAGGTCCACTGGTTCAGCACGCTGGTGGGGAACCTTTCCACCCGGTTGGAGATGCTGTCCTCGGTGACAACAGCCGCGCCGTGGCGGGTGATGAGGTGGTCGATGCCATGGTTGATCTCAGGGTCAACGTGGTAGGGGCGGCCAGCCAGCACGATGATGCGCTTGCCCTGACGGCGTGCCTCATCAATGATCTCGCTGCCCTTGACCCGGATCTGGGCCATGTGGGCCTCGTGCTCGGCGTAGGCAGCATCGGCAGCAGCCTGCACTTCCTTTTCGGAAATGCCGCCGAAGTATTTGGGCAGGACTTCCTTTGCCATCTTGCGGACAAAGTCCTTGGGGCGGTGGATGCCCACATAGTCATAGATAAACTTCTGGCCCTCCAGCTCGGGGCAGTTGCCTGCCAGAACTTCAGGGTAATAGGCCACCACCGGGCAGTTATAGTGGTTGTCGCCCAGTCCTTCGTCAAAGTTGTAGGTCAGGCAGGGGTAGAAGATGGCATCCAGGTGCATCTGGCTCAGGGCCTTGATGTGGCCGTGGCTCAGCTTGGCCGGGAAGCAGGCGGTATCGCTGGGGATGGTGGCCTGACCGGCCAGATACAGCCCCCGGCTGGACACCGGGCTGGTGTGCACGGCAAAGCCCAGCCTGGTCCAGAAGGTGTACCAGAAGGGCAGCAGCTCGTACATATTCAGGCAGAGCGGAATGCCAATGGACCCGCGCTTGCCGGGCACGGGCTTGTAACCGGCCAGCAGCTGCTGCTTGTAGGCGTACAGATTCAGGCTGTCGTCCTCGCTCTTGCCGGTCACGGGCTTATCGCAGCGGTTGCCGGAGAT
>ENA-OPCZ01001314-OPCZ01001314.1-human-gut-metagenome-genome-assembly--contig:-NODE-1314-length-13183-cov-2.606414_pt1 | contig 13183 bp, 6 predicted proteins | sample MGYA00241566_ERZ501483 | MGnify/ENA primary metagenome ERZ501483 (study PRJEB25962, sample SAMEA1965191) | human gut metagenome | biome: human gut; feature: human-associated habitat; material: faeces... | reverse complement strand
GCCATCTTGGTAGAGTCCTGCACGATATAGAATTTCATTTTGTTCTAAATTTGTTTTAGGAAAATCTACTTTTAGAAAATAAACAATTCCATGCATCATCAAATAATATGCAAAGGTGTTTTTATCAAAAGCATGTGGATTTTTTGTATGGTAGCTTGCAAAAATCGATATATTTTCTTTCTTGTTTTTCCACATTGGCAAATGGTTTAAAGCTTTCATCACTACACATACCGTATTTATACATTTTTGTTCATTTTCTTTTGAAGCTTGAACAATGCGAATATAAACAGAATCACGGTTTGTATATGTATTATAAATCCACTGTTGACTTTTACCTTCCTGTTTAAAAAATTGTTTAAATATATTTTGAACTCGCATCTGTTCTTGTTCTTGTCGATACTTATTTGTCAAAACCCTCTGATTGAAGTACATTTTTAACACTTCATTAAAATCGCAATTCTCATATTTAGTATTCAACATTGCCTTTTGTAGTTGGCGAAATGTAATATGCACACAATCAACACCATAATAATCTTTTCCCATTAAGCCACTAATACATTCGCGATTTGAGTCATTTAATACTAAATCAATACTTCCTTTGCAAGTGCCATATTTTTCATATTGTTTTTTCCATAGTTGCATAAACTCTGAAAATTCATTATCAGATAAGTATTGGCAAAATTCTTCATTCATCATGCATTAACCAACCTTTTAACATGGCCATCCCATTCATATCGTATTGTAGTTACATATTTTGCATCATTTTGACGATATAGTTCATAAATTGCTAGGGCATCTACATTTGGATAATCTCCCCATAAAACTTGGGAATTCATAATATAATCAAACCCAAATTTTTTGATTAACCCAAACATGGAATCAATATTTTTAGAATCAACCCCCGCAAATGCTTCATCCAATGCAATAATCAAAGGTGCATCTTCACTCGCATAGGCAAATTTTGCTGCTACAGCCGAGAACAAAGGAACATACATAGCCATAGCCTTTTCGCCACCACTAAATACATAAAAGCGATTGTTCGTCAATTCTTTACGTTTTTCATTTCCAATTTCATACATGATTGTAAAATCAAACCACGAACGATAATCTAATAGATTTTTCATTGCTTGATGAAAACTCAAATTTGAGTTTGGATCTTCTGCATTTCTTCTAGCACACTTGATTTTTGAACGGAAATGATTGGACAATGCTTGAAAATCCGATTCTTTCAACAATTGCAAATCTTTTTCTAATATACGAACTAAAGATTCTGAACTTAATTCATCTTCATTTTCTGCTTTTTTTGATTTCCATTGCAACCCAAGTTTTAAAGTACTACTTGTATTCATTTCCTTCATATACTTGTTCATTGTTTCAATCCATCGTTTACTACTTCGAATATGAACACGTATTTTACTTGAAATCGTATTCACTAATACATCTTCAATTAAATGTCGGTCTTGACTACTTACCAATTCAGATTGTTTTTCAATGTCTATCTCTAGCTGTTTTAATAACATTGTGAAATCAATTTGTTTTCCTTTATAACGAGCCTTGATATCCAAGCGTGCCATTGTATCTTGGTCATCAAACAGTGTAATAAAATGAAGGTTATAATCTTGCAAGAAACCTCGATTCATAAAAAATACAGTTTGAAGATCGTTTCCTAAAGTATCTTTGTTTTTTAAATTTGGATATGAATTTACTACATGTTTATGAACGTATACTGGATTTTTTTCTTCAATTGAAACATACCCCAAATCCAATTCAGATTCATAATATTTTTTATAATTTTCCGTTTTTGTACTTTGCATTTCAATTAAAGAAGCATTTTCTAAAATATTCTTTTGACATTGTTCCTGATTATTTTGCCATCTTCCATCTTCTTGATATAGATTTGAAATAATTTTTGGAATTTCATCCAAGCGATTCATAATTTTTTCCATTCGTTCCTTGATTTTTTCATATCCCATCTCATTCAATTGTGCTTCTTTTACTGAAATCAATTGTCGTAGTTTTTGAAGCTGAATTTCCAATTGTTTCTTCTCGTATCGAATAGAATCCAAATCCATTCTTAAATCTTCCAATTGCGATTCTAAAGATATAAACAAATCTATATTCACAATATATTTTTCATGTATAGATTCCATTTGAACAAGTTCATCTTTATATTCAATAAATAAATCTTTTCTTAATCTAAAAACATCCTCTGTGTTCGAGATTCCTAATTTCTCAGAAATATTTGTTATTTCTTTATTCAAATTTTGAATACATATTTGGTATTGATTTCTTTGTTCAATATACTTTTTAATTTGTTCGATAGAATGCTCTTGCTTTAAAAGCATTCGATTTACATCCAATAAACTTGAATCTAAATCTGCTTTTTTAGGATATCCCGTATATTCTTTTTCCAAAACTTTTATTTTATCCTGTGCAATTTTCAAATTGCTTTCCAATTCTTGAATATCTTGCTTCTTTATATGTATCTCTTCTTGCAGTTTATCCAGTTGGCTTTTTCGATACGCTTCTCTAGAGGCTTTCCCAATAAAAATAGATTTTCTTGTTTGACTAATTACACTACAAATATTTCCTATTTCAAAACCATTGTCAAAGAATTTTACAGAACCTTCAGTTATACCAAAAACTTCACATAAAGAATTGTATTCAATTTTAGAATGTAAAATATAAACGGTCAATTTTTCTATTTCGTTATGTGTAAACAAGAAAGATTCTTTCATACCTTTTGGTAAATTTAATACCTCGTTTTGATATATATCAGGAATAATTAAAGCCGTCATCAAGCCACTGCTTAATAATTGTTCTTCAATATTATTTTTTTCATCTTGGCTTAAAGAATCATCAAAATCCAACAAAGTATACATAGGAATAAACGGGATATTTTTTTCCTCCAAGTAATGTCTTGCCTCTTCTTGTTCTTTGACAATTTCTGGTTGAGGATCTTTTAAATCGTTCCAATATTCATATTGTTCTTGAATCTTTTTTAACTCATTCATACATTGTTTTATTTCAATGGATAATCTTGAAACTGTCTCTGTTTGATTTTTTAAGTACCATACATAACGATTGTGAATATCCTGATCAATTTCATAATATCGTTCACTATTTCCATAATCAGATATAATCTCAAAAAAAATCTTCATTGTCGATGCATCCATTTTTAAAATTTGATTGGATTCATTCCAAGCTAAAAATTTTTCATGGTATTCTTCTTTCAACAATCGAAATTGTTCTTGATATGCTTTTAGTTCAGTTTCAATTTGTTCTAATGAGCTTTGTTCTTTTGCATAATCATCTTGCACATGATTCAGTAATACTTTTTAATTATTCATTTTTTGAAACAATTCCACCCCTTGATTTAATACACTTAATTCTTTGTCTATTTTTGATTTTGTATAGTTAAAATCATAATCATGATTTAAATTGGTTAAAAATTCTTGTTTTAAAGATATATGCTCATCAAACTGCATATTTTCATTCAATTCATTCAATTGTTTGAAGCTTTTATGAATCTCATATTCTAAAGAATCATTATAATCTTTTTGTTTATCATATTTTAATTTACATGAAACATATGCATTATCTTTATTCGATTCTTGTTGTGTCTTATTCTTTAAAGCTTTTTCTTGTTGCATTAAATCTTCTTTATGGCGTTGTACATCACTAGCCAATTGAAGTAGGTCTTGTTTTGCCAAACCACTATATTCTTCTTCAAGCACGGTTTTTTCTACTGCAATATTATCTACTTGTTTTTTGATTTCAAGAATCATTTCTTGTGCTTGATTCTTTCTGTCATATAACTCTTTTTGTTTCTTTGTTAATTCGTCCAATTTATTTTTTTGTTCTATATATTGTAAACTCTTCTTATCTAATAGAGCATAATTATATTGTTCATATACATTTTGAATCGATTTAGCTGCTTGTTGACTTTGTTTTAATACTTCTAAACGATTTTGGACTTCATCCATATTGGATAATGCTTCTGTTAAAGGACGTAAATCATCTTCACTTAAAGGTTGTAAAGATTCTGACAACAATTCATTGATTATTGTTGGCTTTAATGAATTGCTTAATTTTGGAGAGCGCAATTTAACCAACAAATTGATACTTTCTTTATAATCATCCAATGTTGGAAATTGAAACAAAGCTTGATTCACTCGAGCCATATATTCACGTTGTGTTTCAATGAATTGATTTTGAATTTTATTTTTTAAGCTTTGTTTCGATATTGCCAAATTATGCTCCATTAGCTGAATATCTTTACCAATTCGTTGATTATCTTCGATCACAAAATACCAAGTATCTAAAGGCTTGTTCTTTCGTGCTCTCATTCCCATTCCAATCGTTTTAAAAATATTGGAATCTTCTCTTTTGAATTCTAAATATAAATATGCAATTCTTTCATCTCGATTTGAATTTTCATCAATTAAATATGTTTCCATTTTTCGAGCTTTAGTACCAAAAGCATCTAAACGTTCACTGTTCTTATTTCCATCTAATAAGATAGGAATAAAACTTTGCATAGTAACCGATTTTCCACTTCCATTACTTCCTCTTAATAGAATATGACCATTTTTAAAATAAAATTCTTCATTCGTATAATACCAAAAATCAATCAAGCCCATGCGATACATATGCCATTTACTTGTTAACTTTTTTTTTCACCTCAACATCAAATCCACCACCAATTTTTCCACAAATTGGATTGATTTTTATTCGATTCTCTTCCTCATCTACAAACCCATAACTTTTCATTGTAGCTAGTACATTTTCACTTACTAAAGATTCTCCCATGTCTTGATATTTTTTAGGAAGAAACACTAAATTCTCTTTGATCCATTTACGTATCCATTTCATCAATAGTTCTTTTTCTATAAATGTGATTTCCTCATCATTTACATTTAACGTTCTATTCTTTATTTTCTTAGTAATTTGTTGCATACAAACCAAAACTAAATCTGATATTGTGTTTCGGCTTGGAAAGATAGTTCCTACATTACAATCTTCATCAAGAACAATGTAGCCACTTGATGCATGTAAATGTAGATTGCATGGCATAATACTTTGAAAATCCTTTTCAATTTGACGATAATAATGTCGAATATACACAAAATCCTCATCATTTTTGTCTTTTCTGTAGATGCCTGGAGACAACAAAAAACGTCTATACACTCTTTGTCTTCTTACGACGCCTCGATCTTCTTCCATGGAAAACCACTCTGATTTTTTTATATCTTCCAATGAATGAATATCCATTATATCGTGGGCAAAATTCCGAATGACATATCGAGAATATCCTGTGTTTTCATATAAAGCTTCCGTATCCTTGTTTTTGATAAAACCTTCTTCACTTCCATCATCGAGTTCAATTATGTGAATCGATAGACAATATTTTAATACACGTACCAATTGTCTTCGAGTATTAAAGTGTGTCCAATCAATCACTCCATCTTGAAATTGCATCTGAATATATTCTGTTAAGGAAGATAATACGAATTGCTCCTCGCGTTCTTTTGATTCCAAAAACAACAATACAAAACAAAACATTTGATATTCTTGAACGGATTGAAATTCTTGTATTCCCATCCATTCTTCAACATAGCCAGGTATTTTTTCTAATTTAATTAGATATGGAGTAACGATAATCATATAGCCAAATTTTTCTTGTACAAATTTACGAATCTCTTTTACTGAATCTCTCACCATGTTATATAAGTCTGGCTCTTCTTTTCGTAGAATCCATTTGCGTTTTAATAATTCTTGTAATGCATCCATAAGTAAATTTACCCCTTAAAACAAATACGATAGCTAGGCATCACAAACATCCCGTCTTCGCATTTGACTTCTATTGTTTTTAAATTGGAATCATCAATATAGAACTCGCGACCATCATCTGTTTTTGAAGTTTTATTCGCATCATTTAATCCTTTAGATAACCACGATAATAGTATTTTTCTAGATTCACCATCTAATATATCTAATTTTTCAAAGTCAACTATTCCATCTCGAATGTAATTTTTTAATTTTTCGTTTTGTGCTTGTTTATGTTCTAATATCTCTAATCGTTGCTGTTCTCTTTCTAAATTGTAATCTTGCGCTGGTTGTCTTTTTGTTTTTACTGTAGCTACACGAGTTCTAGGTTCTAGTGCATAATACGTTATTTCTTCTTCATATACCCCACTATCAATAGAATCTGTGTTTCGATTATAAATAGCTTGCATATGTAGTGGTTTATCCACACCAAAAAACAAGGCACTCATTTTATGAGCTTGGCTTAAATCTTGGCATTTCCCAAATAAATCTGAAATATGTTTGTATTCTTCTGCTCGATTGGCACCTTGATTTTGTAGTTCTCCAATCTGTTGGGCATAGCGTGTGATTTTACGAATGATTTCATTTGTTATATCGGACATACGATTTACTTCGCTAATTCCATTTTTTCCTACAAACCAGCTATATATGCTGTCCCATCTTGCCATAAAATTGTCGTATACATCTTGCTTTTGAATTTTATCATCCATTCTTGGAATAGACATTTCATAATTCACAGTCTTTTCAATCAAAACAACAATATTTTCAAATGGTATATTTTGAATATACTCCTCTAAAATCATGGCGTGTTCTTGTAAGCCTTTGACAAAATTTCTTAAATAAGAAATGATCTTTTCTTTAAATAATAAGAATGACTCTGTTTTCATCATTTCTTCTGCTTTTGCGTTATTTAAAGTTCGAATATAATCTTGGTAATTTTGGTTTAAACGAATAAAATTTGCATTTAAATCCTTCCACCAAGTATGGATTTCTTCCATACTTGCATCTTGTAAAGTTTCAATACACATAATTTGATATTGAATTCTTTCAAGTAAAGTTGGCTCAAGAGATGCTCCTTCAACTTGTAAATTTTCTAGCTTTAAAGTCATTCGTTCTATTTCAATCGTATACTCAGATAATTGATAACGATATTTTCTATTTTTAAACTCCTCAATTGACGTTACTTTCGATGTATCTTGGATCGCAATTAAATTTTTCCATTCCGTTAATGAAGATAAATCCGATTGACATTGATCTAGTGTATAATTGGGAAAAAGTCCTGTTTGAATCATAGCCTCAAACACATCTTCTTTATATAGCCAGTACTGAATTTTCTCATATTGTTCATAAAAAAATCGAATAATCACTCTATACCGATCTACATTTTCAGCTCGCAAATAATTTACTTCTGTAATTGGTTTTGTTAGTTTTTCATTGATTTTCATATTTAAATTTTACTATACTTTCTAGCAAACAAAAAGGAATCAAGTGATTTTATCACTCAATCCCTAATTCTCTTTCATTTCATTAAATACTTGTAAAGCTAAGCAGCCAAGTCCTGTATGAATTCCAACTGCACTAACTAAATCAATGACTTTGACTTTTGCTCCTTCAATTTGACTTTCAATCTTTTGTGCATATTCTTTTGCAGCATCTAATGCATCAACGTGCGCAACAATAAATGTATAATTAGAATCTACATTCAGTTCTTTTAAATGTTTTATAACACGATCCTGGGCACGTTTCATTGTACGTACTTTATCTAATACATCCACTTTTCCATTTGTACTTTTACCAATATGCAAAATAGGTTTGATTTTCAATAAGCCACCTAATGCAGCAGCCATCGGTGTCAATCTTCCACCACGTTTCATGTGATCTAAATCATCACACAACAACACAGTTTCACAACTATCCGCAATGCTTTGTAGTTTTTTAATAATTTCATCAATTGGAATGTTTGCTTCATACATCTTTTTAGCTGTCTCAATCATACATCCTTGTTCAACCGCTGTACAATAACAGTCAACGCCTACAAATTTCATTTCTAATTGATTCGCAATCATTTCCATAGAATCCAATGTTCCAGATAATCCTCGGCAAATAGGAACCGCAAAAATCGTGTCATATCCTTCATGTTTTAATTTTTCAAAACAATCTTGAATTTTACCTAAACTAGGCAAGGATGTTTTCAACACTTTTTTCTCATGTAATTTTTGAATCACTTCTGAATATGTAATTTCGGTATATTCATCTTTTGATTCACCATCACATGTAATTTGTAGAGGTAAGCAATAAATTCCTTTTTCTTTCCAATAGTCTGGATGCTGGCCTGTTCCGGTATCCGTTACAAATGCAATCTTCATGGCTAGGCCCCCTTTACTTTTTTCACAAATTGAACGCCTACAGCACCTAATCCTGTGTGTACTGCAATAACGGCATACATTGGATCTGTATGAATTTGAATGTTTTCGCCAAACACATCGTGTAGCTCATCAATCACCAATTGTGTACCTTCTTGATTTTCTCCGTTTAATACATAAAATTCATAATCTTGTGCATTCGCATCTTTTGAAACCACTTTAACAGCTTTTTTAATAGCTTTTGACATTGTTCTTACTTTATCAAAAACATCTACCTTACCTTCTGTATTTTTAGACACTTCTAGGATTGGTTTAATTTTTAACATACCTGCAAGCTTAGCAGCCATTGGAGTTAATCTTCCTCCTTTAGCTAAATGATCCAAATCTTCGGGAATCAAGAATCCTCTCGAATGTTCAACACTTTCCTTTAAACGTGAGATGATTTCTTCTGGATGTATTTTTTGTTCAACTAATTTTTGGGCAGATAACACTAAATATTTTTCCACACCTAAAGTTGTATATATATCTAATGTATGGATTTTAACTCCATGCCATTTACCAGATGCCTGTATTGCTTGATTTGTTCCTGATAAACCATTAGACAATGTAATTAAAATAACATCTGTAATGCCATCTTTTTTATATGATTCTAATAAAGCCTCAATATCGCCTAATGGTGGCATGCTTGTTTGAGGCATAAAGCCTCTTTCTAAGAATGAATTTAATTCATCTACTGTTAAATCCACCCCATCTAAATATGTTTTATCTTCTATTTGAACCTGTAAAGGTAAAAAATTAATTCCTAACGCTTGTGCTTCTTGTTTGGTTAATCCACAACCACTTTCTGTCAATACTCGAACCTTCATTAAAACCCTCCTTTTATAAAATCATCCTAATCCTAACACGAAATATTAATTTTCTCAAATATCTGATATAATTGGATTGAGGTGATTTATATGAGCGCTTTCATTTCTTTTGAAAATGTTAAAAAGACTTATCATATGGGAGAAATCGATATACATGCATTAGATGATGTAAGTTTTGAAATTGAACAAGGTGAGTTTGTGATCATTGCTGGCGCAAGTGGTGCTGGTAAAAGTACTATCCTAAATTTACTTGGTGGAATGGATACTGTCAGTGAGGGAAAAATCATCGTAGATGGAAGAGAAATTAGTTCTTATAAAGAAAAAGATATGACACTTTATCGAAGATATGATGTTGGATTTGTTTTTCAATTTTATAATTTAGTCCAAAATTTAACTCTTCGAGAAAATGTCGAGCTAGCAACACAAATTTGTAAGAAGCCACTTGATATTGATGAAACTATAGATCTTGTCGGATTGAAAGATAGAACTTACAATTTTCCTAGTCAGTTATCTGGTGGTGAACAACAACGTGTTGCGATTGCGAGAGCTTTGGCTAAAAATCCAAAACTTCTACTTTGCGATGAGCCTACAGGTGCTTTAGATTATCAAACTGGTAAACAAGTCCTTAAAGTTTTGCAAGATACATGTAAGACACAAAATAAAACAGTTATAGTAATTACCCACAACTTAGCATTAACACCAATGGGAGATAAGGTCATTAAAGTTCGTAGTGGAAAAATCGAAAGTATTACATATAATGAACATCCAATGGATGTCAATGATATAGAGTATTAATATGCCTGCTACTTATTTAAAGGATATTTTCCGTGAAATTAAAATCTCCCTTGGCCGTTTTCTCTCTATCCTTTGTATCGTGGCGATTGGCGTTGCTTTTTTTGCAGGAATTAAAGCCAGTGCTCCAGATATGAAGAACAGTGCCGATACATATTTTGATAAATATAATGTTCAGGATATTCAAGTTTATTCTACAATTGGTCTAACAAAAAAAGATGTAGCTGCTATCAAGAAAATTAAGGGTGTTAAGTCTGTACAACCAAGCTTTTCAATGGATACATTATCTCAAATTGATTCCACGCAAATGGTTATAAAAGTCATTTCTTATGGAATTGATCAAAAGATGAATAAGATACGTGTGGTGGAAGGGCGAATGCCTGAAAGAGAAAATGAATGTTTGGTTGAAGCTAGTTCTGCAACGAATAAGCTGTATGGAACTTTCCACATTGGAGATACTATCAAACTACAAAGTGGTACAGATGAAGCTTTATCTAACTCCTTGAAAAACACAAAATATAAAATTGTAGGTACTTGTTATAATCCGAATTACTTATCTTATGAAAAAGGTTCAAGTAATATTGGTTCTGGAACTGTAAACTCATTTATATATATTCAAAATACAAATGTTTTAAAAGATTATTATACAGAAGTGGATGTATGTGTAAAAGGGGCTAAAGATTTAGATTGTTATAGTGATGAATATTTTGATGTGGTTGATCCAGTATTAAAGAAGATCAAAAAGATTTCAAACAAACAAATCGATGCACGTATTCAATCTTATCAGTCTGAATTAGATGAAAAAAAGCAAGAAGCCACCGATAAATTTAAGGATGCTGAAAATCAATTCAATGCTGCTCAAAATAAGATCGATTCTGGTCTTGCAGAGATTCAAAGTAATGAAATTAAGCTTCAGAATTCTAAAAATCAAATTGATCAAGGGTGGAATGAATATTATGCAAATTTACAATTATTAGATAATATTCCTACTTTACAAAATGCGATTGCTCAAATTGAAGAGAGTGAGAAAAAGCTACCTGAATTATTGAGTCAAAAAGAACAAGTTGAAAATGGTTTACAACAAATCAATGCCGAAGGTGATTTAAACACAAAGAGGACATTAATCCAAAATGCTATTGATTTTATTGATATTGCACTTAAAAAATTAGAGAACTATCCTGATTCAAGTGATGCTGAAACTATAAGGATCAAATTAAATGAAAAGAAAGAACTACTTCAAGGACAACTATCTTTAATTGATCAAGCGATAGCTAAAAAAGCAGAGTTAGAAGCAATTCTACCTCAAATTCAGTCTGGAATTGAGCAAATTCAAGCTGGTGTTGCAAAAAAGGCTGAATTACAATCTCAACTTAATCAATTATTGAATGCGAAAAATGAATTGAATAATGCTTATGTATCATTAATTAATGGTCAAGCTCAATATGAGGATGGAGTATCTAAAATTGAAGATGCGAAAAATGAATTGAATAAAAGTATTGAGCAACTTACGTTATCAAAAGCGGAATTTAATATCCAAAAGCATGATGCTTTAAGAGAATTAAGTGATGCTCAATTAGAAATCGATAAAATGGAAGGTAAGTGGATCGTATTAGATCGCAACTCTCATTATTCTTATCGTGATTATGGTGCTTGCGCAGATCGTATGGATGGCATTGCCAAAGTATTCCCTGTATTCTTCTTCTTAGTAGCAGCCTTAGTTTGTATGACAACAATGACTAGAATGGTCGATGAACAAAGAAATGAAATGGGAACTTTAAAAGCTTTAGGCTATTCAAAGTTACAAATTGCTTCTAAGTATATCATATATGCCTTAATCGCTAGTATTTTAGGATCTATATTAGGATGTTCTTTAGGAATGTATTTGTTCCCAACCGTCATTTTCAACGCTTGGAACACATTATATAATATTGATCAAATTAAATTTTTATTTCAACCAGGACTTATATTATTAGCTAGTGGATCTGTTACAGGTATTACTTTACTGGCAACACTTTATTCTATTTATAGTGAATTGATTGAAATGCCTAGTCAGTTGATGCGTCCTAAGGCTGCAAAAGCTGGTAAAAAGATTCTTTTAGAAAGAATTACATTTATATGGAAACGATTATCTTTCCTACAAAAAGTAACGGCTAGAAATATTTTCCGTTATAAAAAAAGATTCTTTATGACCATCATTGGTATTGCTGGATGCTCTGCATTACTAGTTGCTGGTTTTGGGATTAACGATAGTATTTCGGATATTGTTAATCAACAATATAATGTTATTTATCATTATGATGCAACAGTTTCTGCTAAAACGAGTGAGATTACTTCTCAAATAAAATCTTTAAAAGGCGTTAAAGATGTTTATGAAGAAGATCATCTTGCGGTAACTACAAAAATAGAAAACAAAGACATTTCAACTACAGTTCACATTATTTCCAATGACAAAAAATTTAAAGATTTCTGTACTTTATTTAACGGTAACAAAGAATTTGATCTTGATGATTCTTCAGTATTAATATCTCAAAAAATGGCTACTAAATTGAATAAAAAGGCTGGAGACATGATTACTTTTAAAGATGCCAATAATAAAGTTATTAAAGCTAAAATCAAAGGTGTATTTACAAATTATGTTGGCCACCATATCTATGCAAGTGAATCGTTATACAAGAGTTGGAATACAAATGCAAAAACAACGCATATTTACTTAATTAAATCTAAAAAGACAACTAAGAAGTTTGAACGTAATTTAGGTAATAAAATTATGAATATTGATGGTGTACAAAGTGTAACTTTCTATTCATCTCTGCAAAAAAACTTTAAAGATATGATCAAGAGTATTTCTTATATTGTTGTTGTTCTTGTTATTTCAGCTGCTTGTCTTGCCTTTGTAGTTCTGTATAACCTTAGCAATGTTAATATTTCCGAAAGAAAACGTGAAATTGCTACGATTAAAGTACTTGGATTTACTAGAAAAGAAGTAGATGCATATATCAATAGAGAAACAATTCTTTTAACTATTTTAGGTTCATTGATTGGTTTAGGTATCGGTATTGGATTACATCACTTGATAATGAACTTAGCCGAGATGGATGATATTATGTTTGGTAGAACAATCAATTCAATATCTTATGTGATTAGTTTTGTAATGACGATTGGTTTCAGTGCAATTATCAATTTGTTTATGCATAAAAAACTAAATAACATTCAAATGGTTGAATCATTAAAAGCTGTGGAATAACCCCACAGCTTTTTTGTATTAAAAAGCCCTCAAGATGAGGGCAATGTTAACTAGATTTGTGCAATACGCATCATATTTGTGTTACCTGA
>ENA-OPCZ01001302-OPCZ01001302.1-human-gut-metagenome-genome-assembly--contig:-NODE-1302-length-13241-cov-16.268694_pt1 | contig 13241 bp, 13 predicted proteins | sample MGYA00241566_ERZ501483 | MGnify/ENA primary metagenome ERZ501483 (study PRJEB25962, sample SAMEA1965191) | human gut metagenome | biome: human gut; feature: human-associated habitat; material: faeces... | reverse complement strand
TACGAAAATATTTATAGCAGTTTTCCTTGCCCAGCATCGGGGCATTTTTCAGCAGTCTCGTCTCGCGTCGGGCATTTTTCAGCAGCCTCGGGACGCGTCGCCCCCATTAGTGCTTGCGTTTCTTCAAGCACAAAAAAGCACTGAAGAGAATGTTGTTTCTCTTCAGTGCTTTTTGCTAATTTAATGTATGTAAGCGGCTTATTGCGGCAGCGTCACAGTGTTAAATTCTTTCACATCGGGGGTGGTGTGCTGTTCCTTGATGATTTGTACCAGTTCTTTCACGATGTCGGGGTGCTGGGCAGCCACGTCGTGATCCTCGTGCACATCGGTGGCAAGGTTGAACAATTTGCACTTGCCGCGCTCCACATAAAGTTTCCAGTCGCCCTTGCGCACAGCCATTTGGTTGGTTTCGTGGAACTCCCAATATAGGAAGTCGTGCTCCTGCTGCTTGGCATCATCGCCTAACAGGGTGGGGGCAAACGAAATGCCGTCGAAGTAGTCGTTGGCAAGGCGTTTGTTGCCAAAACGCTCGGTGTAGTTGTCCTGACCGATGAGGTCGCAGAAGGTAGGCATGATGTCGTAAAAGGCCATTATGTGGTCGTTCACCTTGCCAGCTGGCACATGGCCGGGCCAGCGCACAATGAACGGAATGCGTATGCCGCCCTCATGGCATGAGCGCTTTTTGCCTTGCAGCTTGCCGTCGCGTCCAAAGAAGTCGGGGTCGCCGCCACCCTCCTCGTGCGGGCCATTGTCTGATGAGAATATGACAATGGTGTTCTTGTCAAGCCCTTTGGCCTTGAGCTTGTCGAGAATTTCGCCTACATAAGCGTCGAGGCGTGTAATCATGGCCGCAAACTGGGCGTGCGTGTTGACGGTGGCATGGTAACGGTCGGTGCCGGCAAAGGTCTTGTCGTTGCAGAACTTGCCGTAGTAGGCTTGCAGTATCGAGTCGTTGGGCTGGTACAGCTCGGCGTGGGGCAGTGTGTAAGTAAACAAACCATAGAAAGGCTTGTCGGCCGATTGCTGGTCAATCCATTCAAGTGCCTCCTGATGTATCATGTCGCCCGAGTACTGCGTGCGCTTGGCATAGTCGGGATTGGTGCAGCCGTCGCTGTATTGCACATTCTGGTCCATGGTGATGCGCACCACATCGGTATCACCGCGGCGCGGACTGTAACGGTTCAAGAAGTTGGGGAAGTAGCGGTGCGCCATGTACTGGCAGATGTAGCCATAGTACTCGTCAATGCCACGTGTCTTCGGGGTAGACACCGAACCTTCGTAGCCGCCGGCCCATTTGCCAAACATACCTGTGGTGTAGCCGTTGGCCTTCATTATTTCGGGCAGTATGACGTGTTCGGGGTCGTAAGGCTCCTGACCCACGCGGTCGGGCTCTTGGGTCACGCCGTATTTCACTGCGGGACGATTCTTCCAATACTCTTTGTTGCCACGCACATGGGTGTGTCCTGTGTGCTGGCCTGTCATGAGTGTGGCGCGCGATGGGGCACTCACCGGACTGCCGGCGTAGGCTTGTGTAAAGCGCATACCCTCGCTGGCCATGCGGTCGATGTTGGGAGTCGAGATGTAGGGCTGGCCATAGCAGGCCAAGTCGCCATAACCCATGTCGTCGCAAAGAATAAATATGATGTTAGGCTTGCTCGCCTGCTGTGCGTGCATACCCATGCCCAGCATGGCGGCACTGCCCAGAAGTAGTTGCTTGGTATAGCTCATAGTATGTTGTAATATATGTATATAATAGGAGTGGTGTTGTTACTTAATCTTCTTCTGTCGGTTTTGAATGTAAGCCCCCTTATGTGTTTTGGGGTTGACACGGCGGCCGTCAATGCCGTAGGCCGCGCTGCTTGCCGTTGCGTCAGTGCCGTTGTTGGCCACGACATCGTTCACTTTGGTGACGGTAGGGTCGTTTGTTACAAATATTTGGAAATCGTAGGTAGCACCGTTCACATCGTCGTCGGCACCATCAAGGCCGTTGTCGTTGACACGAATGCGCATGCGCGATTTGCCCTCGGCGGCCTCGGCAGGCACGGTAATTTCGGCAGAGCCGCTTTTGTTGTTAAGAAACTCGTGTTTAGATTCAAACACACCGTCCTTGTCCCAGTCAAAGTATGCTGTTACGGTGTAGTCTGATGTCATGCCTTCAGCCTCGTATTTAAGGTTGAAAGTCTTGCCTTTTATTACCTCGGCAGAGTCAGTGCGCACCATGTTGTAATAGCTGCCGGGCTGTGCGCTGGCTGTATAGTTGAGGGCGTTGGTCACGTTGCCATTCTCGCCGGTAATGCTCAAACTCTTGAGGTAAGCCGCACCTTTGTCGCCGCAGGGCAGTACGTAGATACCCAGGCGCTTGCAGTATTCTGAGCGTTCGATGGGTGCCGGTGCTTCGTAGTCGTATGCAGACTCTTGAATGTCCCAATACGAGTTGCCGCGGTTGTAGCGAATGTGGTATGCCACCACCTTGCCTTGGCCGCCTGCATAGTTGAGTCCGAGTGTGCCGTCTACCGTGTTGTCAATAGTTTGGTCGGTGCTGCACAGGTAATAGAAGCCCTTTAATGCGCCAGCCCCATCGTTGGTGTTTGGTTTTATTTCAAACTCAACGGGGGTGTTGCCTACCTTGATTTGTTGGCTCTCACCTGGCGTTTTCGAACTTTGTACATAACGCTTCGACGTCACATTCTGTATGTAGTAGCAGTTAGCCTTTTCGGTGGGAACGAATTGCCAATATTGTTTGTTCGTATTGGTTTTTGGTGCAGTGTTGAGTGCGCTGCCATTCTCGTAGATGTACGAATTGTTGTCGTTGTTACGGTGTATCACATACACCTTCCCTTTTTCGGGAAAAGTGTGCCCGTCATCTGCAAGGGCAGTTGTTGAGCAAGTGAAAACCATTGCGGCTGTCAGCAACAGTGTCTTTTTCAGTTTCATAATTGTCAAAATGTTGTGTGGGTGGTATGTGAGTAGGTGTGTGTGTTCAGTGTAAAATAACTCAGCTCCACCTACTTAGTAATGCAAATATATCGCATTTAGTCTGATTGACCAAACGTTGTGGGTGGCGTATGGCCGGTTGGGGTGTTCTAAAACATAAAATAACCCGCAACGCAGCCGTTACCGACGGCATTATTGCGGGTTATTGTGTGTAATATACATGTTGGCATGCTATCGGTCAGACGTATAGCTGTGCCAAGTTATGCGTGAGAGCAATTTATTCGCCGTCGTCCTGTGCATTGTCCCATGCAGAGCTATCCCATGCCTGCTTGTTTGAGAGTGAGGCATCGGCCCCTACACCTTTGTCAGAGATATTGATAGTGCGGCTGCCCGTGAGCAATGCCTCCTCAGCATAAAGGTTGATGGTAGAGGCTGTGGGCTTGTTATATTGCTTTTTCATGTGCTTGCGTGTATTGAGTGGTTTGTAGTGTTATTTGATGAGAAGCTTCTTGCCATTCTTGATGTACAGGCCGGCGGGCAGTTTGCCGCTCACCTTGCGTCCCGACAGGTCGAAGGTAGCGTTGGTGGCAGGCATGGCGGTTGTTGCGGTGTTGATGCCCGTTACACTGCCAAAGTCCAAAGTCAGAGCCTGACCGCCTGGTGTAGCAGTTTTGAGAGCCGCCTTGTTGGCAGCAAGCGTGGTGCTGGCTGTATTGCTGAGTGGCGAGAATACGGCCTCTTCGCCTTGCTTGTTAAAAATGTAGTAGTTGCCATCGGTGAGTTCCTTGGTGGCGTCGCCGCTGCCCACGAGCAGATTGTTGCGGCTGTCGGTAGCCTCGGTGCTCACATAGGCATAGATGTCGCCGGTTGTGGCCTTGCTCACAATGGCACCTTGGCCAGCAGCCAGTGCGCCGTTGAGAGGCGACAGCGTCACTTGCTTGTTGTCGCTGTTGATGGCAATGTAGGCAGTAGCGTCGCTGCTGAAGGTGACAGGGCTGCTGGCGCTGAAAGTAGCCACATTGTCAATGTTTGAAGTGGCAGTTGTGGCAAATCGATAGCCGTTGTAAAGCGTGATTTGCTTGAGGCCAAAGAAGCAACCTGTGTTTCGGTCGTTCTTTGCCATACGTACTACGATGTATTGGTCGGTTGTGGCTTGAGTTGTAGTGGTGGTCTTTATTTCCCAGTCAATGGTGTTATCTACCTCATAATTACCACCCAGCTTGTCTGCAAGGATGCCATCTACGCTTGCGATGAGTGTGCGTTTATTCTCATTGCCCCAAACGCGTACGTCGCAATAGCGTTCATCTTTGCTATTTTGAAATTTGCCATCTTTATTCATGGCCGAAATCTGCAAGTCGCTGTGGTTGAGGCTGAAGTCGCTGAGTCCTGAAATCTTAAAGGTAAATTCGGCAAAGGCGTTTTTCCCGTTACTGTAGCTAGCGCAAAGTATTTCAGGGTGCTTGTTAAGTTGCTCGCCCGATTTCAGAGCCACGTCGGTAGCGGTTGCAGTAGCATCAGTGCCAGTACCTTGTTTAATACTTTGCAGTGTGGCCGTCACACCATTGATGGCATTGCCACTCTCGTCCGTCACTTTGACCGTCACGTTGCTCACAGCCGTGCCACCAGCGCGGTTGAATGTGAGGCGCACTTGCTTTTGAGCGTCCATTGGCAGAGCCTGGGCCAATGCAAACAGCAGGGCTGTTCCGAGTAGAGTTTTTTTCATAGGAATTCGTGTTATGGTTTGAAATGTGTAATAGATTAGTGTTTCTCTTAACCTAAGTTACTGTGTATAATGTTGTATTATGCCGCAAATATAGGCACTAAATGCAAATAATGCAATCGGGGGGGTGAAAGTGTGTTAAAGGCTGCACTTTTTTTCGGCAAGCGTGATGAGAAGGGTGTCAAAATGCCCCGCAGTCATGCCAAGTGCGGCCACGCAGCAAAGGCATAGCCCTTTATGTGTGGCATCAGAACCGAATGTTGCTAAAATGCTGCATAATATTACATCGTGTCTTAGAAAAACGCGTAAATGCTTGCATATATCAATTAAAATGCCGAATATTGCAGTCAATTTATTACAGATACAACCTTTTCAAGCACCAGCTTAAGGGTGGTTCTAATAATTCTGGAATAGGGATTTGTGCGCTATCGGAAGTGTATTTTTGAAAGTTTGTGAGGGAGCATAGCGGGCTATGTGACCGAACAAACTTTCAAAAAGACACTTTCGAGAGCGTGCAAATCACATTTCAGAATAGCAGAACTCTAAAAACAGAATTTTTAGAACCACCCTTAATACAAAACCGAAAATACTAAACAGCCTATGCTACGTATAGCAATACAAGCCAAGGGACGGCTTAACGAAGACACAATGGCCCTGCTGGCCGATGCCGGCATTGATGTGGCGCAAAGCAAACGCAAGTTGATAGCACGTGCTAAGGGCTTCCCCATCGAAGTACTTTATTTGCGCGACGACGACATACCCCAGGCCGTACACATGGGTGTGGCCGATGTGGGCATTGTAGGCCTTAACGAGGTGGCCGAGCGTGGCATGGCGGTTGACGAGGTGATGCGCCTTGGTTTCGGCGCTTGTCGCATATCACTGGCCGTTCCGCGTGAGGTGGACTATCCCGGTTTGCAATGGTTCGAAGACCGCACCGTGGCCACATCGTACCCCCATGTGTTGCGCCAGTTCTTTGCAGACAAGGGCATACATGCCGACATTCACGAAATAGCCGGTTCGGTAGAAATAGCCCCCGCAGTGGGCATGGCCGATGCCATATTCGACATCGTGTCGTCGGGCGGCACCCTGGTGCAGAATGGTTTGCGCGAGGTAGAGGAGGTGTTTTATAGCGAAGCCGCCCTCATAGCCCGTCAAGGACTTGACGATGACAAGCTGGCCGATATCGAAAAGCTCAAGTTCCGTTTCAACTCCATAGTCAGCAGCCGCGGCTACAAATATGTGCTGATGAACATACCCACCGCGCTGGTGGACCAGGCAGTGCAGATAGTGCCCGCCATGCGTTCGCCCACCATATTGCCTTTGGCAGCCGAGGGGTGGTGCTCCATGCACGTGGTCATAGCTGAGGAAGTGTTGTGGGAAAAGGTTGAACGCCTCAAGGAACTCGGTGCAGAGGGCATACTCGTGCTCAATCTCGAAAATATGATACCTTAAAAACGTTTGCCGAAAAACACTCACTCAACATGCAAATAATCATCAATCCAGATAAGTCCGTATGGGACAAAATGTGCGAGCGCAACGCCCCGAGTGACGACAAGGTGATAGAAAGCGTGCGCAGCATTGTGGCCGAGGTGCGCCACAGTGGCGATGAAGCCCTGCGCCGCTTTGCACACGACTTTGACCATGCCGACATAACCGACATCGAATTGTCGGCCGAGGAGCGCAAGCAGCTGGCAGCCAAGGTCACACCCCAAGTGCGACAGGCCATCGACGCAGCCCTTGTCAACATCAGTGCCTTTCACAAAGCACAGATGCCCGAGCCTGTCGAGGTCGAAACCCAACCCGGTGTGCGCTGCCTGCAAAAGGCGGTACCCATTCAGCGTGTGGGACTTTACATACCCGGCGGCCGCGCCCCGCTCTTCAGCACCGTGCTCATGCTGGCCGCCCCGGCCCGCATAGCCGGTTGCAAGCACGTGGTGCTTTGCACGCCCCAGGGTGCCGACGGCCGCATCGCTCCCGAAATAATATATGCGGCCAATGCTTGCGGGGTAGACCACATCTACCGCGTGGGCGGTGCACAAGCCATTGCCGCCATGGCGTATGGCACAGAGAGCATAGCCCGTGTGGACAAGATATTTGGCCCTGGCAACCGTTTCGTTACCCATGCCAAGCAGCTTGTGAGCACCGACACAGCCATCGACATGCCAGCCGGCCCCTCCGAGGTGCTTGTCATGGCCGACCACACCGCCAAGGCCAGCTATGTGGCCGCCGACATGCTGTCGCAGGCCGAGCATGGCCCCGACAGCCAGGCCATACTGGTGTGCCAGAGCGAGGACTTTGCCCACGAAGTAGCCGCCGAGGTGGAGCGCCAAACCGCACTGCTGCCGCGTAAGGAACTTGTTGAGCAGTCGCTCAGCCACAGCCGCATACTGGTGTTTGCCCACCGCGGCACCATGCTCGACTTCAGCAATGCCTATGCGCCCGAACACCTTATCATATCGATGGACAACCCATGGGGCATAGCGGCCGATGTTACTGCGGCCGGCAGCGTGTTTGTGGGCAATTATTCGCCCGAGTCGGCCGGCGACTATGCCTCGGGCACCAACCACACCCTGCCCACAAGCGGCTGGGCGCGCTCATACAGTGGCGTGAACATCGACAGCTTTATGCGCAAAATAACATTCCAGACGCTCACACAACAGGGCTTGCAGTCATTGGCTGGCACCATAGTCACCATGGCCGAAGCCGAAGGCCTGCATGCACACGCCCAGGCTGTCAATGTGCGAATTAACGACCGTGCGAATTAACGACCGATAGCCATGTACATACGCAATAATATAAAGGAACTCTTGCCCTATTCCACAGCGCGCGACGACTACAAAGGTGGCGACATATCAGTATGGCTTGATGCCAACGAAAGCCCTTACAACAATGGCGTCAACCGCTATCCCGACCCACACCAAAAGGCGTTGAAGGGCGAGATAGCACAACTCAAAGGCGTTACGCCCGAACAGGTGTTCGTGGGCAACGGCAGCGACGAGGCCATCGACCTCTGTTTCCGCATATTTTGCGAGCCAGGTGTCGACAATGTGGTAGCCATAGCCCCCACTTACGGCATGTATGCGGTGGCGGCAGCCATCAACAATGTGGCCGTGCGCGAGGTGCCGCTCGAGGCCGAAACCTATGCGCTCAATGTGCCGGCCATGCTGGCCGCAGCCGATGCCAACACAAGGCTTATGTGGGTGTGCTCTCCCAACAATCCTACGGGCAATGCTTTCAGCCTGCAGCAGTTAGAGGCCTTGGCCAACAACTTCAGCGGCGTGTTGGTGGTTGATGAGGCTTACATCGATTTCTCGTCGCAACCCTCTATGCTCACCGTGCTCAGCAAACACCCCAACGTGGTGGTGTTGCAAACGCTCTCAAAGGCGTGGGGTATGGCAGGACTGCGTCTTGGATTGGCCTTTGCCAGTCCCATGATAGCCGACATCTTTGCCCGCGTAAAATATCCCTACAACGTAAATGCGCCCACTCAGGTCGAAGTGGCCAAGCGCTTGCATGCCGAGCCGCACATGTGTCCGAGGTGTGCAGCCAGCGCCAGTGGCTTGCCACCGAACTGGCCAAAATGCCTTGTGTGCTGAAGGTGTATCACAGCGATGCCAATTTCTTGCTGGTCAAAGTGACCGATGCCGATGCCATTTACGACCACCTTGTGGCTAATGGCATCATCGTGCGCAACCGCAATCGGGTGAAAGGCTGCGAAGGCTGCCTGCGCATTACCGTTGGCACACCTGCCGAGAATGCGAACGTAATAGATGCCTTAAAGCAATATGTATGAAGAAAGTATTATTTATTGACCGAGATGGTACTATTATAAAAGAGCCGGCCGACGAGCAGATTGATTCGCTTGAGAAACTCGAGTTTGTGCCAGGTGCCATCAGCGGACTGCGCTCGGTGATGCAGACCGACTACCTGCCATTGTTGGTAAGCAACCAGGACGGCCTCGGCACCGAGAGCTTTCCCGAAGACACCTTCTGGCCCGCTCACAACAAAATGTTGCAAACACTCAAGGGCGAGGGCGTAACCTTTGCCCGCGAATATATAGACCGCACATTCCCCGCCGACAATGCGCCAACACGCAAGCCCGGCACGGCCATGCTCACCGAGTATATGACGGACGACTACGACCTGAAACACTCTTATGTAATAGGCGACCGTGCCACCGATGTGCAGCTGGCCGTCAACATGGGGTGCCGTGCCATATTGCTGCAAAAGCCCGAAGTGGCTGCCACCATGCTCAACACGGTGCAGCAGCACGTGCTGGCTCTTGCCACCGACGATTGGGCCGACATAGCCGAATTTCTGCGTCGCACAGAGCGCCGTGCCGAAGTAAAGCGTGCCACTGCCGAAACCGACATTCACGTGATAGTCGACCTCGATGGTGGGGGCGACACATTGGTAAACACCGGACTGCACTTTTTCGACCACATGCTCAGCCAGTTGCCACACCATGCCGGCATATCGATCTACTGTGTGTGCAAGGGCGACCTCGAGGTGGACGAGCATCACACCATGGAAGATGTGGCCATAGCCCTTGGCGAAGCCCTGCGCACAGCTCTTGGCAGCAAGCGCGGCATCGACCGCTATGGCTTTGTGCTGCCCATGGACGAATGCGATGCCATGGTCACACTCGACTTTGGCGGACGTATCGACTTTCAGTGGGACGTGCCATTTACGCGCGAATATGTGGGCGACACACCCACCGAAATGTTCAAGCACGTGTTCCAGTCGTTGTGCGCCGCCATGCAGTGCAACTTGCACATCAAGGCGCGTGGCGAAAACAATCACCACCTTGTCGAGGGGGTGTTCAAAGCCTTTGCGCGTGCTTTGCGCCAGGCCATTCACCGCAATGTGTTCAGTTACGAACTTCCAAGCAGTAAAGGTACATTATGATAGCAATCATCGATTACAAAATGGGCAATTTGCGTTCTGTGCAGAATGCCCTGTCGCGTCTGGGCGCCACATTCGAGGTAACGGCCGATGCCGCCACCATACGCCGTGCCGACCACGTGTTGCTGCCCGGGGTGGGAAATTGTGCCGAGGCCATGCACAACCTGCGCGAGAGCGGACTCATACCCGTCATCAAGCAGTTGCGCCAGCCCGTGCTGGGCATCTGTGTGGGGCTGCAGGTGATGTGCCGCGACTCTGAGGAGGGCGCTGCCAATGGCCAGCTGACCACCTGCATGAACATATTCGACGCCCATGTACGCCGTTTCCCCGACAGCGCCGAGTTCAAGGTGCCACACATGGGCTGGAACCCCCTTGGCAATCTTGAAAAGAAACTCTTCGACGGCATACACAGTGGCGACAGCGTGTACTATGTACACTCTTATTACCCCACCTTGTGCCCCGACACCATAGCCACCACACGCCACGGCCTGATGTTCAGTGCCGCACTAAAGTACGAGCAATTCTATGCCACACAGTTCCACCCCGAAAAGAGTGGCGATGTGGGCGAGCGCATACTTAAAAACTTTATCAGCTTATGACCATACTTCCCGCAATAGACTTGATAGACGGTCGCTGTGTGCGTCTGTCGCAAGGCGATTATGCGCAGAAAAAACAATATGACGCCAGCCCCGTCGACATGGTACGCCAATATGTGGCGCATGGGTTGCACCGCGTTCATGTGGTCGACCTCGATGGTGCCAAAGCCTCCACCCCCCAAAACCTCGACACACTGCGCCAGCTGGCGGCCGTGCCGGGGGCCGAGATTGAGTGGGGCGGTGGCATAAAAAGTGCCGAGGCGCTCACACAGGTGTTCGAGGCCGGGGCGCGCTATGCTGTGGTGGGCAGTGTGGCTGCCACCAAACCCGAACTCTTTGAGGCATGGCTCCACCAGTTTGGGGCTGAGCGCATGGTGCTCGGTGCCGATGTTAAAAACGGACTCGTGGCTGTGAATGGTTGGCTCGACAGTGTAGACCAAACCATCGACAGCCTTATCGACCGTTTTGTGCCACACGGCTTGACACAGGTAATCTGCACCGAAATATCGCGCGACGGCATGCTGCAAGGCCCCGACACCGACCTCTATGTGCGTTTGCAGCAAAAGTATCCTGCTGTAGACATTACCGTGTCGGGCGGCATATCGGGCATGAACGATATTGAGCAACTGCGCCAGCTCGGCCTGCGAAAGGTGATTGTGGGAAAGGCCATTTACGAAGGACGTATAACACTTGACCAATTATGTTGAGCAAACGAATTATACCATGCCTCGATGTGAAAGAGGGACGCACTGTAAAGGGCGTGCACTTTGAGGACTTGCAGGACGTGGGCGATGCCGTGGCCCTTGGGCAGCATTATGCCCGCACCGGCGCCGACGAGCTGGTCTACCTCGACATCAGTGCCACACGCGAGGGACGCCACACCTTTACGCAGCTCGTCAGCCGCATTGCCGACGGCATAAACATACCTTTCACCGTGGGCGGCGGCATTAGCACCATCGACGATGCTGCACGCCTGCTCGATGCCGGTGCCGACAAGGTGAGCATCAACAGTGCTGCCCTGCGCACTCCCGAACTCATCGACCAAATAGCCGCACGCTACGGGTCGCAGTTTGTGGTGGTGGCCATCGATGCCCGTCACCAGCCGCTCGCACCCGACCAGGCTGAGGCCGATGCCCTTTGGACGGTGTGCACCCACGGCGGCACACAGCCCACCGACCGCGAACTCTACTCGTGGGCACACGAGGCGCAGGAGCGTGGCGCGGGCGAAATTCTCTTCACCTCGATGAACCACGACGGCACCAAGCATGGTTACCCGTGCACCACTTATGCCCGCCTCACCGCAGGCTTGCGCATTCCCGTCATAGCATCGGGTGGCGCTGGTTCGGCGCACGACATTGCCGAGGTGCTGGCCAAAGGACATGCCGATGCCGCCTTGGCCGCCAGCATATTCCACTATGGCGAAATAACCATACCCGAACTCAAACAGGCCCTCAGCCACGAGGGCATACCCGTAAGACTGTAAATATGGAACAATTAAGTTGGGACAACATAAAACTTGACAAATGTGCCGACGGCCTGCTGCCCGTAGTGGTGCAGGACGCTGTCACACTGCGTGTGCTGATGTTGGGGTACATGAACCGCGAGGCGTTTGAAAAGACGCAGCGTGAAGGGCGTGTCACCTTTTTTAGCCGCACCCGCCAGCAGTTGTGGACAAAGGGCGAAACCTCTGGCCACTACCTCATGGTTGACAACATGTACGTTGACTGCGATGCCGACACCTTGCTCATCAAGGCCAATCCCATAGGCCCCACTTGCCACCGTGGCACCACGGCTTGTTTTGACACCCCTGCCGCCGAGGGCTTCATACGTTCGCTTTCGGCCCTTGTGCGTCGCCGCCATGCCGAGATGCCCGAAGGCTCCTACACCACACGTTTGTTCATCAAGGGCATAAAGGCCATTACCAAAAAGGTGGGTGAGGAGTGTACCGAAAGCATCATCGAGGCCGTTGATGGCAATCGCGAGCGCTTCATCTACGAGGCTGGCGACCTGATGTATCACTATCTTGTAATGCTCGAACAAATGGGTGTGACCCTCGACGAGGTGGAGCACGAACTGCTCTTGCGCCACAGCTGACGCCTTTGTTTGTGAGTCACGAGATCAGCCGCTAACGCGGAGGACATAAGGACAAAAGGACATAAGAACAAAAGTACTTCAAGACATACGGGCATGGACTTGAAACTCTTTTGTTCTTATGTCCTTTTGTCCTTATGTCCTCCGCGTTAGCGGCTGATAAATAACGCTACGGCGTCAGCCCTTATGTTTCTTTGGCCACGCGGACGTTAGTCCGTGGCCAGCCGCGCAGCGGCCTTTTGTGTATCTTATGTAAACTTCTGTTGCTTATGTTTTCCGCGCTAAGCGGCTAACCAATTTGTACACAAATATTTGCTCATTTCCCGTCTGCCTACATGTAAATGAGTACGAGTGTTTTTACTGCCATCTTACACTTTATGTACATAACAAGTTGATATTCAGATATTTCAAGAGTGTAAGATGATTTCAAAGTATCTTACACTCCCCTGCATACATCTTACACACCTTACCCCGTTGCCTCGCAGCCGGTTTGGACGTATGCGGCGGGTTTTAAGCCACAGGGACGTAGATAAATCTGTCGGAGCAACAGACTTTCCTGCTCCCCTATACCGTAATATTTTCCTCCCGTGCTTGTGTCGTGTGGTAGCGTGAGGGTTGTGTAGGATGCGTGTAGGTGAAATTTGTAGTATCTTACACTGAATAAAGTGTTGATAATCAATGAATTGTGATGTATTAGTGTAAGATGTAAGATACTCGGTATATAAAGTTATTGTAGTATTGTAAAGGTCCCGCTACCACAAAATTCAAGCACCAAACGCAAACTCTAAACGCAAGCAGCAAACGCTACCACCAAGCGCAAGCACAAAACGCTACCACAAATGGGGGCGACGCGTCCCGCGTCGGGCATTAAGGCAAAGGCTCACAGGCATGAGTATAATTAGTGCTATCTGTGAGCCTTTGTTAAGTGTATAAGCATTGCATTTTCCCGATGAACTATAGTAATATAAATGATTCTATTTGAATTTTATTAATAT
>ENA-OPCZ01001299-OPCZ01001299.1-human-gut-metagenome-genome-assembly--contig:-NODE-1299-length-13253-cov-6.332020_pt1 | contig 13253 bp, 10 predicted proteins | sample MGYA00241566_ERZ501483 | MGnify/ENA primary metagenome ERZ501483 (study PRJEB25962, sample SAMEA1965191) | human gut metagenome | biome: human gut; feature: human-associated habitat; material: faeces... | reverse complement strand
GCCACCTCGCAAGAGGTTTCAAATCCATCGGCTACCACTACTACATCACCAAGGATGGTACCCTCTACCCTTGCCGCCCGGAGCGAGAGGTCGGAGCTCACGCCCGACACTACAACGCCCACAGCATCGCCATCTGCTATGAGGGCGGACTTGATGCCAACGGCAAACCTGCCGACACCCGTACCGAGGCACAAAACATCACCCTGGAGGAACTCCTCAAGAGCCTCTGCACCGACTATCCTGACGCCGAGATCCTCGGCCATCGTGACCTCCCTGGCGTGCGCAAGGAATGCCCTTGCTTCGATACCAAGAAATGGCTCGAAGACATTAAATTCCATATCTAACAACACTCTAAGCTTCGGAATGCTTCCCTAAGAAGGCTTCCGAAGCTTTGTCGTTTTAACCAACTCTCATTTTCAAGACAAGTCCCACAAACGTTGTACTAAACTTAGCAAAAAATAAAAAAACATTGCATTTATCCCAAAATAAATCATTACCTTTGCGCCAACAATCTTTTAAGACAACAATAACATGAACAATTACAAAGAAATCCAAGCTAAGGTTTTGCGAGTCGATGAAGAAGAACATAAGTTCATCCTCGAAGTTGACAACAAGATTTACAAGGTGGCTCAACTCGCCTTCCAAAGGAGGTTGCCCACACCTGAGTATCTCGACTGTCTGCTCATCTCCTCGCACGTAGGCAAAGTTTTCATCAGCCAAAACATTGAGCGCCTGATGAGACAACACTACCAAGAAAATGATGAGGTCATCTTCAAAATCAAACTCACACTGGGGGAATACTACCAGCTGGAGGACGAGTTCGGATTCACCGCCATGCTCAAGCGTGACACCGTCATCAACTCCGCCCTCACCCCTATGGTGAAATGCCGTGTGATGAAATTCAGGCAGCGATTTATGGAAGTGATGCTCGTGGAGGTCATGGGAGCCGACAAGTCGGAATTCTCACTCACCGAGAAAGACTTCAGCAATATCATCGGTCCGGAGGAATGGAACAACCAGGATTTCCACAACCTCATGCTCGGCGACACCGCCAAAGACCTCTTCGACATCGAGTGCCACCGATGGATTTCCAATCTCTCCTCCCACCTCTCACAAGAAGAACTACAGGAAAAACTGCAACACATACGCACCCTCTGTCTCGAAACCCTGCAAGGTTCACAACTATTGCCTCGCTGCAAGGAAGCTGAGCGCACCTTGTTGGAACAACGATTCACCGAGGTCATCGAACTACTTACTTACTACATCCAAGCCATCGACATCCTGCGCGACGGCAAGGCGGAGAAAACCATCCGTGACATTCTTTCCACCCTCTCCTCTTGCGCCTACATCTACCACCCAAGAAAGCAGTTCTGCATCATGCAGTGCATCTTCATGCTCGACTTCTCCATCATGGAAAGCCTGATCACCCTCATCCTCGACACACTCAGAAGTCAAGAGGTATATCTTTGGATCAGAAAACCATTCCAGATGCAATGGCTCAAACTGTTGCAAACCTACATAGAGAACATCTACGCACAGACCGACCGACTCTCCAGCGACCTACAGACCAAGGAGAGCATGATACAGGTGCTCGTGACGGAGCTGATTCTCAGCAAGCACACCAACCAAAACTTTTTCGACACCTCGCTCAACCAAGCCCTTCTCTATCGCCTGGTCAGCATCATGAACGTGAGCGACCCTAACAAGACGCTCCAGAGGTCGTTCCTCTCGCTCTTCACAAGCACCGAGTTTGACGCAGCCCTCCCTTTCAACAGCGACGATGCCTTCATCCTCGCCAACATGCTCTGCTCTCAGGAGAACAACGAGCAGGTGGAGAACTTCGACAACGCCAAGTACGAGAACGAGCAAGCCGTGCTCTCCATCACCGAGCAAGTGATCTCCATACAGCCGAAGAACCTGGACAAGGAGAACCTCTACCTGCCGCTGTCGTCCAGAATGGGACTGTGGCACGGTCTGTCGGTGAAGCTCGACGAGAAGCCACCACTCAACCTGCGTGGCAAGGTGGGCACCACCATCGAGCACTACAAGGCTTTGTGGGCATATATCAACAAGTCGCTCTTCTCGACCAAGAGAAAGGCAGCCAAGAAGCAAAACCGCAAGTTGGACATCGACGACGATACCGACATCATCGTCACCAAGCAGTTGGCTGGCAACCTGGTGTTCGAGTGCCAGATCGTAGAGGAAGGCGTGGAAGGCATGGGCACCCTCGACTGCATCAGCGACGTGGTACCTTACTATCCTGGTGAAATCAACCTGCACACCTTCCAGTACCAGAACATGCCGCTCCTGCTGCATGCCTACGTGAAGGACATCAATCCCGACGGCAGCTACGTGTTTGCCATGAGAGACATGATCACCGAGTACATCGACGACGTGAGAATCAACGACCTCTTCTACAACTCCCGTCTCACCTGTGTGCTCAACAACCGCAACGACTTCATCAACCGTGTGCCAGCCATCAGCAACGAGGGATTCTCCGTGAGCGTTGCGCCAGCACCGGGCATGAGCGTGGACGACCTGAAAAAAGGTATGATCGTGGAGGTCGACAACATCTCGGAGGGACCCAACGGATACCTGAACGGCAGCTTCCTGAGGGAGTCGCCAGAGAGCCGATTCAACACTAGCGAGGCATTCCACCAGTTGATGCTGGGCTATGCCAACCACGAGGTATATAATCCGGAGAAAGACAAGGACGAACTGGAGAACGTACGCTTGATAGACCAAGCACACGTAGGCGAGTTGATGGCGATCATCGACACCAAGGCGACCCTGGAGGAAGACAACGTGAAATCGTACAACTACCTCAACTTCTGCCGCTTGCTCGCCATTCTGCTGGAGAACAAGGAGCGCATCGCCTACTATGACAACCGCCTTGCCCTCCTGGAGATACTCAACGACTTCGCCCTCTTCGACAAGGTAGATACCAGCAAGATAGAGCACATCGCCGACACCGAGCCAGAGCTATTCGAGCGCAACGCCATGCTGCGCCACGACTTCATGCAACTGCGCATCATCGGTTGCCTCGACAGCGAGGAGCACTACGAGGAACTCTACAGATGGAGTTCCTGCAATGAGGACCCTCAGCTGCAACAACTCGCATCGCTCGTGCTCTCCCACAACTTCGTCAAGAAGTCGGGACTGCTCTCGCAGGCTGGCGACATCCTCGACAAGATACGTGCGCTGCTCAAGCTCCACAAGTCTTCATCCAACAAGAAGAACTATGGCAAGGAAGACTTCCACACCGAGTTTAAGACCTCCATCATCTATCCTGAGAACTCGATGAAGGTGGATGTGGAAGCACAGACCGTCAAGATTATGCAGGAGATATGCGCCTTCCTCAACGCCGAGGGTGGACACCTGTACCTGGGTGTATCAGACATCGGCTACGAGATGGGCGTGGAAGAAGACCTCAAGAACCCACTCTTCAAGGGTTCACGAGACAAGTATGAGGTATATGTCAACAACAAGATCGTGTATTACCTCGGTCAGGAGGGAGCACACTACGTACACACCCACTTCGACGACGAGGTGAGCAATGCCGTGCTCATCATTGACATAGAGCCATGCCCTACCCCGAAAGCCGTGGGCACCATCTACTACGAGCGCATGGGAACCTCGGCACGCAAGGTGAACGACAACTACAAGGACAAGTTCCTTGCCCTCCGCAAACAATGGGCAGAGGAGCACGTGCCACGTCTGGTACAGACACAGGAGGAGATACAGGCAAGCAGTCAGACCACGGCTGCGGCAGCCAATGAGACCATAGCCGAGGAGAAGGTGACCACCAAGTTTGTGGAGACCGCCCCAGTCACCGATTTCATCCAGACCTCCCGTCTGCGCAACAATGCCTTGCACGACTACGAGGAAGGCTATCGCCCTCTCACTGCCGTGATCTGCCTGATGGGCACCGACGAGTACAAGGTGCTCGACGATGACGACTGGCAAGACTATCGCCTGAAGCTAGGCGTACATGAGGATGAAGAAGAAGGATGGCTCATCATGGTATATGAGAGCGGAAGAGTATGCAAGGTTTCCATCGAGGAGCTCTTGCAGAGAGAGCGTGGCAGAGTATTCAAGCGATACGCTGGCGAGCAGCTCATCTATGCCACCATTGCCACCGATGCCGACTCCGTATGCGTGGGCTTCATCGATGGCAAGGGCAACCGATATGTAAGATTTGACGATGTCGTAGAGTTTGAGCACACCAAGATGCAAGCTGAGGGCACGCTCCCGATGGACGTACCTAACTCTGGTGTACACTATGTGGAAGTACTTCCTATATCACAGGTGCCAATTCTCAGAAACATCAACCGCAAGACGATCGGTTGCATCCTGAAGACCATCGAGGGCAAGAGATGTATGAAAGTACTTCCCGACTGCAAGATGAAATAAAATCAGGAGTCTTGGTGTAAGGAGACCTTGCCCACGGCAATGTCGATGATTTTCTTGCGCCGAGCTACACCTATTATATAATGTGCTTCCTTGCTACTGCAATGGAAGTACTTTTTCACCGCTTTGACGAGGGCTTCCTTCTCCACCGAAGTGACGCCCTCGGAATAAGCGCTGCGAACAGCATTCTCGATATCCACCATCTTATACTCCACATGACGCTTGTGAAGATAAGAAAACACGACCAGTACCACGACTATTGCGAGCACTGCAAAAATAAATAATGTAACTTGGTTCATGGCATAAAAATTTAAAAATCTGATGCAAAAATAACACAATTTTCCGAAAAACATCACTTTTCTTCCACTTTTTTTTGATAATTCGAAAATAATGCGTACATTTGCCCTCAGAACCATAAAAAACATAGAGAAAATGCAAGAAACCGTTAAGAAAGTTTTGAGCGGCGATTTCAATCGCAAGAAGGCACTGATGTTTTTGCTCACTGCCTTGCTCACCATTTGTGTATGGAACCTGCCCATCAGCTACTTCGGCATTGATGGACTGACCGTTGTGCAACAACGTGTCATCGCCATCTTCGTGATGGCAGTCATGCTCTGGCTCACAGAGGCGATACCGGCATGGGCTACCTCCGTGGTCATCATCTTCGTACTCCTCTTTGGCGTCTCCGACTCGGCGTTCAACATCATGCAAGGCTCCTAGGGCGAGTATGGCAACCTGCTGGAATACCAAGGTATCATGGCTTGCTTTGCCGACCCTACCATCATCCTCTTCCTGGGCGGTTTTGTCATGGCGATCGCAGCCACCAAGAGTGGTCTCGACGTGCTGATGGCAAAGACCCTGATAGCGCCTTTCGGCAAGAAGTCGGAAAACGTGCTGCTGGGATTCATGCTCATCACGGGTATTTTCTCCATGTTTATCTCCAACACCGCCACAGCGGCGATGATGCTTACCTTCCTCACCCCAGTGTTCAAGGCACTGCCAGCCAACGGCAAGGGACGCATCGCCCTGACCATGGCGATACCTATCGGCGCCAACCTGGGCGGTATGGGTACGCCTATCGGCACCCCTCCTAACGCCTTCGCCTACAAGGTGCTGACGGCTCCTGACGGTTTGAATCTCGACCTCGGCTTCGGCGAGTGGATGATGATTATGGGACCGATGGTCATCATCATGCTCATCATGGCATGGTTTATCATCCGCAAGATGTTCCCATTCTCTCAGAAGACCATCGAGCTAAACATCGAGGGCAACATCCAGTACAACTGGCGCACCTATGTGGTAGCCGGCACCTTCATCCTCACCATCCTGCTCTGGGTATTCGGCAAGAAGTACCTGGGCATCAACGCCAACACGGTAGCCATGTTGCCTATCGCCGTCTTCGCCTTCACGGGCGTGATCACCGCCGACGACCTGAAGGAAATCGACTGGGCTGTCATCTGGATGGTGGCAGGTGGCTTCGCACTCGGTCTTGCCATGAACGGCACCGGCCTGGCAGAGAACGCCGTGAAGAGCATTCCTTTCGACACCTTCAACCCACTCGTCATCATGGTGGTATCCGGACTGGTATGTTTCGCACTGAGTAACTTCATCTCGAACACGGCGACCGCAGCCCTCCTCATCCCTATCCTCTCGGTGGTATGCGCAGGCATGGGCGACTCGCTCAATAGCATCGGTGGCACCTCCACCATCATCATCGGTGTGGCAGTGGCAGCCTCTTGCGCCATGTCGCTCCCTATCTCCACCCCTCCTAATGCCATCGCCTACTCCACTGGTCTCATCCAGCAGACCGACATGGCGAAGGCGGGCTTGACCATCGGTGTGCTGAGCATGGTGATCGGCTATGCGGTGCTCATCTGCTTCTGCAAGATGGGTGTCTTGTAATGATTAATAAAATATAAAACCATACGACTCCACAAATTATTCATAGCAATAATTTTGTGGAGTCTTTATTTTGTATTACCTTTGCACTCGCAATACAAAATGAAGGTTACTTAAAAACCAATCTTCCTAAAAGAACAACACCAAAATGAAAAAGATCGTCATCGGCATAGACGTAGGCATCTCTACGACCAAGATCGTAGGTATCAACGAGCAAGGCATGGTCATCAGCCCTATCCGCATCAAGGCTACCGACCCTATCACCTCTCTCTATGGTGCCTTCGGAAAATATCTGCACGACAACCAAATCAGTTTGTCGGAAGTGGAGCACGTCATGCTGACGGGCGTAGGTTCGGCATACATTGACGAACCCATCTATGGGCTTCCTACCTCGAAGAGCGAGGAGTTTATCGCCGATGGACTGGGCGCCATGTATGAGAGCAAGCTAGACAAGATGATTGTGGTGAGCATGGGAACGGGCACCTCGCTCGTGAAATGCGAGGGCGACAACATCCGACACATCGGTGGCATCGGCATCGGTGGCGGAACCTTGTCGGGTCTCAGTCGCATCATGCTCAAGACCGACGATGTGAAGCAGATCGCCAACCTAGCCAAGGAAGGCGACGTATCGAAGATCAACCTCCTCATCGGCGACATCAGCGCCAAGCCATTGCCAGGTTTGCCGATGAACGCCGTGGCTTCCCTCTTCAGCAACGCCAAGGCGAACGCCACCAGGGAGGACATCGCCAAGGGTCTCATCTGGATGGTACTCCAGTGCATCGGCTCTGCCACCATCCTCTCCTCATTGGAGTCGGGCATCAAGGACTTTGTCTTGATAGGCAACCTCACCTTGCTGCCACAATGCCATGAGGTATTCCCTGCCATGGAAAAATTGTACAACGTGAAATTCCGCATCCCAAAATACTCAGAATTTTGCACTGCCATTGGTGCCGCTCTCGACTACAAGAGAAAGAGCAAATAGGGCTAACTGCGAGAGTAGCAGAATATTAGACTATTCTAAGAACTACACGATTATTTTTTAACATTTCGGGCGTTTTCGTCCGTAAGTCCCCATTAGACAAAGAGTTACACTTTTTGGGAAACCTATTTTTCACAAAGTTTTCCAAAACAAAATACTATCTATTTGATTATCAACGACTTAATATTTTTTAACAAAAGAAAAGTTGTCCAAAACTGCAAACTTTGGAATATCTTTTGTATCTTTGCAACATAAAAAACGAGGTATTTTTTACCTCCTTTTGGCATAAAATGTTAATATTAAGCTAATTATATATCAATCATAAAAGTAAAGCTAAAATGATACAAACTGTAGTTAAGCGTGACGGACGCATCGTTGGTTTCAACGAACAGAAGATTATGGCAGCCATACGCAAAGCCATGTTACACACAGACAAGGGTGAGGACAGCACTCTTATCGAGCAAATCACCGACCACATTTCCTTCCGTGGCAAGAGCCAGATGAGCGTGGAAGCCATCCAGGATGCCATCGAGATGGAACTGATGAAGAGTGCGCGCAAGGATGTAGCGCAGAAGTACATTGCTTATCGCAATCAGCGCAACATCGCCCGCAAGGCAAAGACACGCGACGTATTTATGAGCATCGTCAATGCCAAGAACAATGACATCACTCGTGAGAACGCCAACATGAACGCCGACACTCCTGCCGGCATGATGATGAAATTTGCCTCTGAAACCACCAAGCCATTCGTTGACGACTACCTCCTCAGCGAGGAAGTACGTGACGCCGTCCTGCATAACTACATCCACATACACGACAAAGATTATTATCCTACCAAGACTACTACATGTATTCAGTATGACATGGAGGACTTGTTTGAACGCGGATTCCATACTAAAAACGGAAGCATCCGCACTCCGCAGTCTATCCAGAGTTACGCTACGCTGGCTACTATCATATTCCAGACCAACCAGAACGAACAGCACGGAGGTCAGGCTATCCCGGCATTCGACTATTTCATGTCGAAGGGTGTATTGAAGAGTTTCCAGAAAGCTATGGCCAGCAGCATCTCGTTCTACATGGACATGAAAGGTGTGGAAGTAAACGATAAGCAAGTTCTTCAAACCGTGAAAGACAATTTGCCAACTATCGCACCATCGGCAGAAGCGCAGAACAAATTCCTGACTGCACTTACCGCACTGAACATAACTCTGACCAACGACGAACTGCAACATATCCTGAAAAAGTCTACCCAGCAAGTACGCAAAGATACCCATCAGGCTATGGAAGGCTTCATTCACAACTTGAATACTATGCACTCTCGCGGTGGTAATCAGGTAGTATTCAGCTCTATCAACTACGGAACCGACACATCGGCCGAAGGACGAATGGTTATAGAAGAGTTGCTGAAAACTACTATAGAAGGCCTCGGCACACAAGGAGAAGTGCCTGTATTCCCTATCCAGATTTTCAAGATTAAGGACGGAATATCTTATTCTGACGCAGACTTTGAAAAAGCTATGACCGATTTCAAGGCTGCCATGAACGGAGAAATGACATTCGAAGCACCTAACTTCGACTTGTTCCTGAAGGCTTGTCAGACTACAGCCAAGGCTCTGTTCCCTAACTTCATGTTCCTGGATACTCCATTCAACCAAAACGAAAAATGGAGAGCCGACGATCCGAAGCGTTATCGTTACGAACTCGCTACAATGGGATGCAGAACCCGTGTATTCGAGAACTTGAACGGAGAAAAGACATCATTAGGTCGTGGTAACCTATCATTCACAACTATGAACATGCCTCGTTTGGCTATAGAAGCACACATGCAGGCTGTAAAAGAATGCGGCAAGGACGCTCCGAAAGAAACTATAGAACAAAAAACAAAAGAGCTGTTCCTGCGGTCGGTACACCGCATGGCGGAATTCATAGGCGAACAGCTTTATACAAGATATCAGTACCAGCGCACAGCTTTGGCACGCCAGTTCCCGTTCATGATGAGCAATGACGTATGGAAAGGCGGAGGCGCACTCAACCCTAACGACGAAGTTGGCGACGTATTGAAACAAGGTACTCTTGGTATCGGATTCATCGGTGGACACAATGCGATGGTTGCCATCTATGGCGAAGGTCACGGACATAACCAGAAAGCATGGAACACTCTTTACGAAGCCGTAAAGGAAATGAATGTAGTAGTAGCAGAGCTGAAAGAGAAATATCATCTTAACTTCTCTGTATTGGCTACACCTGCCGAAGGCTTGTCTGGACGATTCACACGCATGGATAAGCGCAAATACGGCATAATCCCCGGAGTGAACGATCGCGACTACTACGTAAACTCATTCCACGTAGACGTTAAAGAGCCTATCACCATAGTAGATAAGATTAAATGCGAAGCTCCATTCCACGCTCTTACATTAGGTGGACACATCACTTACGTAGAGTTGGATGGCGAAGCTAAGAAGAACATAAAAGCCATAGCCAAGATTGTAAAAGTAATGCACGATGCAGGCATAGGATACGGTTCTATCAACCACCCGGTAGATACCTGCCACAACTGCGGCTACAAGGGAGTGATATACGACAAGTGTCCTATCTGCAACAGCGAGAACATTTTGCGTATGCGCCGCATCACAGGTTACCTTACAGGCGACCTGAGCAGCTGGAACTCTGCTAAGCGAGCAGAAGAGCACGACCGCGTAAAACATCATTAATCGCCCTATTTATTTAGTGGAACACGTAACATGTTGAATTATCTATATACGTATGCCGAAACCATCGTTGATGGTGACGGCATACGTTTTTCCATTTATCTGGCCGGATGCACACACCATTGTCCAGGATGCCACAATCCCGAATCGTGGAACCCTAAAGCCGGCACTCCCCTCACCCATGAGAAAATAGAAGAATTCATAACCGAAATCAACTCAAACCCATTGCTGGACGGAGTAACTTTTTCGGGAGGAGACCCTATGTTTAATCCCAAAGAGTTCATTCCTCTGCTACGCGAAGTAAAAGAGCGTACCGGACTTAACATTTGGTGCTATACCGGATATACCTACGAGCAGCTATTAGCCGACGAAGAACGAAGAGCCGCACTTAACTATATAGACGTGCTAGTAGACGGACGCTTTGTGCAAGAGCTATACCAACCCACGCTCGACTTTAGAGGAAGCACAAATCAGCGCATACTCACTATAGACCATTCCACAGCCTACTAACGCGAAAAGCCCGAAACAGCGCATAAAGAAACCTACCATGCTGCATTAAGCCCAGCGTCAGAAAGAACAAAATCGTTTAACATATCGAATTGAATTCTTAAAAACCGTTACCGCACACGGTGCTTTAACAGCCTTTTCTTGACATACATCATGAAAAGGTTCAAAATATGCTAAAAAACATATCAAGCTATTGCAGATTAAACAGAAAGCCATACCTTTGCATCGTGGTTGTGAAACCAAAAGGTAAAAAGATACACAAAAACGGTATTAGATTTTAATTAAGGTAAAACTATTATAGAGGTATTAGAACAATAAGGTAAAAAGCAATTTTATTTAGGTATTTGTTTTTAAGGTTATATTAAAGATTAGTTTTTAGGTTTTAGTTTTCAATAAGGATTAGAAAGTTAAGGTAAAAAAGAAGGTGATTAGGTTTACTTTTAAGGTAGGAAAAAAGATTAAGGATAACACAACAACTAAACGTAAAAAAGATGCAAGAACCCATTAAGGGGGTTCTTTTGGAAGTCGGCGGTGTTCATTACGAAATAATGGGCGACGCTTTTTTTATTTCCGCACCGCCCATCATTCATTATTATTTCACTACTATTTCATCTATAAACAGCACTCCGCCAATCTTATTGTCGGCATCTGCCTGATAGCGGATATAGCGTGCACGCGTCTTTCCCTTCCATCCGAAGTTCTTAAACGATACTTTATCGTCTTTAGTAACTTTATGATTGACTTCCGTCAATACGGAATAGTTCTCACCGTCTTCCGAGGCCGAGATAATCACTTTAGTAGGCATGTACACATCTGGTCCGCATATCTGCATGAAATCGGCTCCTACGCTATGAATGGTCTTCATTTCTTCCAAATCGATAACTACATCTATACGCGGATTACCAACAAAGCCCTGCCAACGCTGGTCGCTGTAATTCCATCCGCCACGTATACCGTCGGTTAATGTCTGCTCACCGTTAGCCGGATAATTCCTCCAATACGGACGCTTATAGGTTACTTTCTTTCCTAACGCCAAATGTTTTATCGGTTTCAGTGCCTCCTTACGGTTGCCTTGTTCCTTGCTATAATTAAACGTATGATATCCTTTTTTACGCAACTCTGGCAATGCCGCCAACACACGTTTACGGAAAGACTTCCACGATTTCTTTTCAGGCTGACTCCATGCCACCTCTGCCAGAGCCAATGAGCGCGGATAAAGCATATATTCCGCATGTTCGGCTGTAGGAACATACTCCGTCCAGAGATTAGCCTGTACACCATAAATCAGTTTCGATTCTTCGGCAGAAAGCGAATCGGGCACCGGATTATAGCTGTAAACCTTCTCAAGCGGAAGATAACCACCTATGGCAAGAGGCTGAGAGTTTGGAGCGTCTTGATAACTGTCGAAGTAGCAATACGCGCCCGGTGTCATTACGGCACGATGTCCAGAACGTACTGCATCTATACCGCCTTGCTCGCCACGCCATGACATTACCGTAGCGTTAGGGGCTACACCACCTTGCAATATCTCATCCCATCCCAAGAGATGGCGTCCTTTTGAATTCAAATATCTTTCTACACGCTTAATCAGATAACTCTGTAACTCGTCAACTCCTTTCAAGCCTTCGTCTTTCATGCGTTTCTGGCAAAGCGGACAAGTGGGCCATGATGTCTTGCTGGCCTCATCGCCACCTATATGTATGTATTCCGAGGGGAACAATGCGATAACCTCATCGAGAACATTCTCTATAAACTCGAAAGTCTTTTCGTTTCCTACGCAGAAATCGCGCTGCTTATAGAGTTCGTGCGTGCACGAGAGTTCCGGATAAGCCGTAAGCACTTCGCCCGAGTGCGATGGCATCTCAATTTCGGGCACTATGATTACACTACGCTTACGGGCATAGTCTATCAAGTCTCGCATTTCGTCTTGCGTATAAAAGCCTCCTTGTGCACGCGAATCGAATTGTTCGCAATACTGGCTTCCGTTATCGCTCCAGTCTCTCCAGTTGGCATACGGATGCCATGCAGCGAATCCCGCAAGTCGAGGATACTTCTTTATCTCCAAACGCCATCCCGCCTCATCTGTAAGGTGAAGATGCAAACGGTTTATCTTTAGCGACGACAATAAATCAATCTGTTTTTTCACGAAATCGAGCGAACGGAAGTGGCGCGATACATCGAGCATGATACCTCTGTAAGGAAAACGCGGTGCATCGTCAATGCTGCAAGCACGCACTTTGCCGTGTCCCGCCTCCGCCAGTTGCACTAATGTCTGTATGCCGTAAAACAATCCAGCCGATGTTTTAGCCTTCAGCTTCACTTCATCAGAAGTCACCTCCAGGCGATATCCTTCGTCGGGCATAGCCGCGGTCTTGTCTAGTTCCAGACGGATGTTTTTCTCTCCGTCGGCAGGTTGTGATACATAGTTCACCGGATAAGCCGAATACGAAAAAGCCGTTTTCACTACATCCGTTTCATCTTTTGTTCCACTGAAACAAACATTCGCCCCATTCTTCCAGCTAAAAATTCCTTTTGACTGTTCATAAGACAACGGAGCCGGAGTGACCGGTACAATATTGGCCGCCATCGCGCTTCCGCCACCCAGCAAAGCCATAACTAAAAAGCAAGAAAAGAGTCTTCGTTTCATACAGTTAAGGTTTAGGTTGATTGTATTCATATCGCAAATATAACAATCTAGTCTTACATTTGTCTGACTGCAAATAATAAATCACAAAACTTGATGTTTT
>ENA-OPCZ01001285-OPCZ01001285.1-human-gut-metagenome-genome-assembly--contig:-NODE-1285-length-13375-cov-11.055030_pt1 | contig 13375 bp, 10 predicted proteins | sample MGYA00241566_ERZ501483 | MGnify/ENA primary metagenome ERZ501483 (study PRJEB25962, sample SAMEA1965191) | human gut metagenome | biome: human gut; feature: human-associated habitat; material: faeces... | reverse complement strand
ATGCTGTTACTGCTTTTTTTTATAATACAATGGTATAAACGCGGAGCCGCTTACAATTTATGATACTTCGATGAGACTTCTCCCTTGATTTTTAGAGAAGTCTCATTCGTGATAAAGTACTGTGTATTAAAGATATAACTTTTATTCTATACCGAAAAATGAGACTTTGATACTTTTTCCGAGGAAAAACTTTTTTGCGTGCGATGGTTGTTTGATTTTTTTTGAGGATGAAGCATTTATGTGGGTGCATCATTTTCATGGTACCGCCGGGTGCTGTGGAATCTACCAGATTAAAGTCGTGTCGAGGTTATCTACTTTAATCATGAAAAGCTCCCTAGCATAGCATGTTGGAATTGCTATGCTGGGGAGCTTCTTTGCTAGTTGTTTTTTTCAGTTAGTGGTATTTTTTGTTGTAAAAGGTTCCATTAGGAAAGGGTATGCCTAGTGGAACCTGATGAGAGGATACCATACTCAATGAATTTGCTATCTTCATTGTATGTATGGAAGTATCTTCAGTGGTGAGCCAATTGCTTTATCGTATGCTGTACCAAGTAGCATACTCCTTTCCTTGGTTCCCCAGAGGCATGCGATGGCTTTTATGCCAGCTCTTTTAGATGCAATCATGTCTATAGCCCTATCTCCAAAGCTCAGAATATCTTCAGCTTTCTCATTCATCAGCTCCAATGCCTTTAGCATAGGTGCAGGATGGGGCTTGACGGGATGGGCATCATGGTAGCCAACGATGAAACTTGCTGGAATCTGGTAATAGTCAACGATTCTTTCCACATAGGGACGTGGTGAACTGCTGACTATCGCCATCTTGATACCTTGGGCTTTTATTTGGTCAAGGACTTCTTGGATTCCTGCATACATGGAGGTATATGGGATAAGTCTATATGCCTCGTGCCAGTTTCTCGTCTTTCTGGCATTTTCCAGTGTAGTGGTATCAACAAGAGTTAAGTCCAGGTCAAAAATTACTCCTTTAATCATAGCCTAGAATAATGATTTTTTGATTTTTGGTTTGTTGATTCTTTCTACTGATTCTCTGATGATGGCAAGGGCTTCATCGAATGAACCTGAGGTCAGGGCATGGGCTTTTCCTTCTTCAAGGAACACTCTGTTGCCCTCTGCTTTTCCGCCAGTTTGTCCATTCATGTTCTTGTACCGGATCATGAAGAGAGGCTTTTGGGCTTTGATGGTGGCGTTTACTGCATGCATGGTTCCTCCTCTGAGACTTGTCTGGATGACGAGGGTTGCGTATGAGAGACCTGCCTGCAGTCTGTCACGTTCCACCAGGGTATAGCGATTTCCTCTTTGTCCTACCGGATACTCAGAGAGCAGCAATCCGCCGTTCTCAACGATGTTCTTGGCCAATTCAAGGTTTTCCTTTGGATAGATGGATTCCCAATCCAAGCCGTTGGCAAGGAATGCCGTGGTGGTTCCCTTCACGTTCAATGCTCCTTGGTGACCGGTGGTATCGCATCCTATAGCAAGACCTGATACGATGTTGAAGCCTTCTGCAGCGAACTTTTCTGCGAAGTAGATTCCTGCTTGTGTTCCTGCTTCTGTTGGTTCTCTTGTGCCGATGATGGCAATACCCGGCATTTGCAGGGCTTTGATGTTGCCTCTGTAGAACAGAAGTAACGGTGCATCTGCATTGCCATCCTCATTGATGGTCTCACGTAGGATTTGAGGGAAAGCATCTTCGTAATAGGAGATAATGCCTACACCGCATCTCTCTGCATCGTTGATGATGGTCATTGCCTTTCTGTTGGCTTCCTGGAGATCTGTGGTAGTGAACTTTTCGAACTTCTTACCTTTGAGAGTTGTCCAGAAGTCAGACAGATCCTTGATGGTTTGTACTTGCGACGGTGCTACTTCGGCTATGGAGAGAACGGTTTTGTTTCCACAGCCCTTGAGGTTTTTCAATGTCAGTATGAGTTCTGTATTGAGTGCCATATTTATTTGTTATTATTTTTGTTGTTACTCGACTGAAAAAGTAGTTTTTTTAGATCCAAACATCTTGGAAAAAATACTTGCTTTTGCAGTTGTTTGTCTACTTTATGTTAGTCGATGTTCCAGTAGGCGTCAGGATCGCCGTCGAAGACATCGTCTATGTCCTGGTCGCTCCAACCTTCTACGTCTTGAGCATATGAACCATTGTAGTTGTCGTATGTTTTTTCTTCCTCGTAGAAGTCTGCTGGATCGTAGTCATCTTCTGGATCGTAATCGATCATCGGATTGTAATGTGGATGGTAGTCTGGGTTGATGGTTTTTGCCAGGAACAATCCTGTAATGCTTGCTGCTCCCATGGTTTTCAGCTTTTCTGCCACCATTTCGAAGGTTTTTCCTCTGGTGATGATGTCATCAATGACGATGATTTTCTCGCCTGTAATTCTACTGGTGTTGAAGCCGAAGCCTTCGATTGGGTTGCCGGACTTTCCTGTGAGATGACCTGCTTCATGGTCGTGCTCATTGTAGATGGCATCGATGACTACCTTGTAGCCTGCAGCCTGGATTGCTTCTGCAAGCTTTTGGTAGCGGGTCACTGTCTTGCTCTTGGTGGATGCAGGGATGAAGCAGATGCTCCAACCTGTTTTCTCGCCATTTGTTATTTCCTGTATCTTGTTCAGGAATCCACTCTTAACTTCGTCATTGATGTTGCCGTCTTTGAAGTTATAGCAAGTCTGACGGTCTGCCAATTGCTGGGCATTTGCCTGGTATCTCACTGGGAGATAATTTTTGAGATAATGATAATTGTACATACTGATTATTTTTTATGATTTTTATATGTTATAATCTATGTTGTTTTCTGATGGGACTATGCTGAATGTCTTACCCAGTCAGGATTGATTGTTTTGGCGAGGAAGAGTCCTCTTACCATGTTGGCACCATTTCTGATGAGCTTGTCGGTTGTCTGCATGAATGTCATGCCTCTTGTGATGATGTCATCTATGAGGATGATGTTTTTGCCGGCAACGTCGCTTGCTTTGATGGTGAAGTTCCCTGCTGGGTTCGCCTTCTTGCCTGTGATGTGGCCTGATTCCTGGTCCAGGATTGGCTGGATGGTGTGGTAGTCGCAGGCAATTCCTGTTTCCTTTTCGATGAAGGTTGCTAGTTTTTGGTAGCGGCAAGCTGTTTTGATGTGTGTGGATGCTGGTATGAAGCATACTCTCCAGTTGTTGCCACCTAGTTCTTTTTTGATTTCCTTGATGTTTTCTACGATTGTGTTCATCAAGCTAAGTCTGCAGTAGCCGTTCTTGAAGTCGTAGATGACTTCTCTGTCATTCTCTTGTTTCATTGTAGCGGAGTATCTCTTTGGGATGTATTCCATGAGGTAGCGATATTCGTAATTCATATTCTTAAATTTTAATGGGTTTAACTTCTTGTTCCTGTTTTCGTATGCAAAAGTACTGTGGGAGTTTGAAATGGTATTTCACTCACTCAATTTTCCCTTTTTTGCTACTTTCTTTTGTTTTATGCCATTTTTATGAATGGATACAACTGTGTCGCTAACAACTTAACCATAGCGGCTTTGGTTTTTCTGGGTGCAAAGGTAGGGGAACATAGTGAAATGATATTTCACTGGCTCATTTTCCTCAATTTTAGTTAGTTGTGGGTGCTTGCTATACCTTATTATATATGTGGTGAGATAGTTTTTGGTAGATAGATTTGTTGATTTATGGTTTTACGGTTGTGTTGTTTATTCTTATGTCGTAGAGTGCTTTTGGGATACCTTTGTGCTTATTGTTAATAGAATAAAATTCTGATGCATAAAATACCAAAAAAAATAAGAATAATTGGCTTGCATATCTCAAAAAAAAAGTAGTACCTTTACACTCGCTAAGAAATAGTTAATTTCCTGTTAATGAAAATAAACATTTGTTTAGCTCGGTTCTTTAACTTATTGATAATCAGTATTGTCTTATTAGGTCGAGTACTAGACTATTGTCCATTACAACAAGGATTAAGACCTTGCAGAACTTCTCGAAGCCTAGGATTGATGAAGGGTACTAGACTATTGTCCATTACAACAAGGATTATTCCTGCCGTATAGTTCCTATGTTTCTTGGTGTTGATGTTTTTTCTGCTAAATACATTGATGAATTGAAATAACCCATAAATAGAAATGCAGACAGTAACAAAAGATTAACGCTTCAATGTGTTGGAATTTCAAAGGAAGTTGTATCTTTCAGGCGTAAAATGTAAGATAGCGCTGGAGGAAAAAGCTACGTTTCTGCTTTGTTCACCAACGTTTTGAATGTTAGTTGGATATTTACAATAATTGAGATTGTGTAGCAGTGCCTTGATTAATGGGGGAAGTTTTAGGTATGCTCACTTTTGAGCAGTCTCTCCTTAAGGAATACCTAAATGTGGTATTCCCTAGGAGTAGACCTTATCAGTTCTTAGATAGTTAAGGATAGGACGAAAATGCTTTATTTGGCATTTTTTCATTTGAAAAATCATGGAGTCTGTTGCCGATGATGCTGTCTCTGTTTTTTTTCCTACCTTTTGCGGATGTGATACATCGTGTGGATTTTCTATTTGGAATATTCCTTTGGTATGAATGCTGGGAACTGTCTTTTAGATGGCAGTCCCCATAGGTTGTCAAGCAGCTGTTCTTGTCAACTTCTTCACCATGTTCACCAGGTCAACTCCTTCTGCAACCATTTTGGCGGAGTCGCATCGGTAGGGGAGTCTGCCACCTTTGCAGATGATAGGATCTCCGTGGTAGTTGATGTCTATGATGAGGATCAGGTCACCATTGTAGCTATACCAGTTGTACTTGAGGGATGACATGAGTAGGACATTGTCGTAGGTATATGACTTGATGAACGGAACCAGCAGCGTATTTTGGAATTGGTCAAGGTTTGCCATCTGTGGATAGTTGGAGGCTATCTCATCCTGGAGTCTGCAAGTCTTGTTGGTCTTGTCATTCACTCCCACGATGAGCTGGCATTGTTTCTGTTCCTCGCTATTGCACATAGCAACGATAGACTCCACGATTTCCTTGAGTTGTGCTCTATCATCCTTGGAATTGCCCGGTGAATAGAACAGACTTGCCTTCTTCTCCAGAGTCTGTGACTCAACGAAGTCCAATGGGAAGTCTATCATGGATGTAAGTTTTTCTACCTTTTGTTCCGCCGTCATGTTGCTTGCTGCGATAACGTTCAATGTCTCCAATCTCTGGTCTTCCGGGAGGGAAAACATCAGTGTGTTGAATTGAGTCATCAGTTCTGGTAGGCTGTTGGTTTGCTTGTATGGTTTTGCATCCTTGAGCAGGTAAGTTCCATCAACGTTCAGCTTATGTTCCTGGGTGTTGGTGACTCCGTAGGTTTCATGGTCCGGGTAGTATGTCTTCTCGTCTTTTTTTACCATGATGACATTTACACCGATTTTGAGGTGGCCTTCTTCCATCATTGACTGTGGAAATGCTGGGAATTTGTGCATGACACTGAATGGGATGAAGATTGTTTTGTCATCCACTTCGATGACATACATGTTGCTGTGATACTTGGTAACTTTACCATTGAATTTATTGAATTTACACATAGTCTTAATGTTTTTTAAATTATTATTGAAATTATCGATGATAGCTTCTAGCCTATTCTCCTCTTGTTGGCTAGTTTTAAAAGGGGCATCCAAACCTTTGCTTTTATATACAGATGATGCTTGGTGATTCTTGTTTTGCATTCTTTTCAATGCTTGATATATCTGATAGGCATTGATGGGTGCCCTGTCTGCTCCCTGGAAGAGACTTTCTTCTGACGCAGGGTTCCTAACCTGATAGGGAGCCCTGCTTGGAATAGCGAATTTACTCATGATGCTAACTGTCTTAAGAGATTTTCTACGATGTGTGTTCTATATGTTAATATATGAACCAGAGTCTACTTCTAGTGGACGAATCCAGGGACAGATATAATGAAGCCGTTTTCTCTCTTGCACAGCGGGTGTCCTGTTGCAGGAGCTACCACATCTTCTCTTCCCTTTTCCTTTGCTGCTGCTAGTACCATGGCCGATACGATGAAGGTGGTGTTGGCTTCAGGTTCCGGGAGATCTTTGATTTCTCCATGTTTGACTCGGCAGATACCGTAGGCGTTGAACCTTGTGTAGGTGTCTGCTACTCTTGCGTTTCCTTCCGTAGGAAAGCTACTTCCATCATTCTGGGTGATGGTGTGTGGTGTGAGGTTGATGAATTTCATTTTTCTTTTGTTTTTATGTTTTTTACTTTATCTTTTATACATGCTATTCTCCTACCGTAATGGGAGAAATAGCTACGTTTTTTAATTCGAGTGCAAAGGTATAGAAACTTTGTGAAATGATATTTCACTGACTCTTTTTCCTTGATTTTATGTTGTAGGGCTAGAAAAACAAAGTGTTTTTAGAATGTAAGATGAGATCGATATCCACTTCCTGCCCAATAATCTTCATGGCTCTTGCATAGTCCTCCGACAGAGGTACTATCAGGATGCTGTCGTTGTTGTCATACATCTTCTGAATCTCCGTAAGCTTCATTGCTATGTCTTGGAGTGCGTCAGATGGCATGTCGGTCATGAAAATGGACTTTTGAACCCTAGTACAGCCTTTGCCCTGTAGGAATTTTGCAATCAACGTTCTTACCTTGTTGCTGGTTATGTCATACATGATGAAGCATATCATATTTCCGGGTTTCCTTTCTGCAGAGGAGATGATGTTCAGTATCTGTCTGATTCTTTCGGGTAGGGTGGGAAGCTCGTCCAAGCATCCGGTTGTTCTACCGATGGTTCCTGCGCCAGATAAACCGGCACTGCCTATCAGTCTGGTTTCTATGAGATGGTTTCCTTTCATGAGCTATAGGTTAGTGTTTGTACGTAGTCATTCACCAGTTGTGCCATCATGCCATTGAGCTGCATGGAGGTTCCTCTCTTGGGTGATTCTACCACGGAGTATCCCTTGTGGCCAAAGAACAGGTTGATTTCTGCTTTCAGTTGATGGGTACGGAACATGAGTTTGATGCCGTACTGGATGTTTCTGGTATCATACAGCTCTACTCCTGTTTCTTCTATGGATTGCTTCAGGTCAGTGACTATGTTGGTGATTTCCTCGGGAACATAGATAGGGCGAACTTCCTGGGGCAGTTTCTTCTTTTGGCTCAGTTCGAGTCTTTCTTTGATTCTGTTCATGGTTTCCCGGTCAGGATCCAGATTCTTTTCTACTGGTTCCAGGTCCTGCATTTGTTTCTCTTGGCTGATGCTTGGCATCTTGTCTTCCTTGATGAACAGGTCCACGCATTCCAAATCTACATAGTTCTCCCAGTTGACAGGTGTGGCTGTCAAGTTAAGGATGGCATGTTCATCCGCAGGAATGAAGCAGGCTCTGGTTACATCATTGGTCTTGAGGTCAATGAATGTTTCCAAGTGATGTTCATTCGCGAAGTCCCAGGCGAACTGCTTGTAGAATGATGAATAGATGTTTTCATCCTGACATGGTTTATCGAGCAGGAAGATGAGTTTCAGGCCACAACCGCTAGGAGAGGTGAACTGCATGGCGATGCGCTCGTCCTTTGCCAGTGTTGCTTTCAGCTCGTCTAGTTGGATGCTCTTCTCATCCACATGGTCTATGTCCAGGACAAATGAAGATACTGATGAAAAGTTTTCCTTTCTTCTATAGTCTGGCTCAAAATGGGCACAGACAAAGTAGGGGAGTGATTTTTTCATCAGGTTGTATTTTGCGCTGTCCATGCGCTGGATACTGCGCAGGACTTCTGTCTGATTTCTGAGTGATGGTTCTGGGTGAGCTATCATTTCGTATAGGTCTATCATAGTGATAGAAGTCAATTTTTCATTGGCAGCCACGATCTTGGTTCCCAATGATACAGTCTGCTCTTTCATATTAGTAGTGTTTTAATTGTTGTGCGAATTTTTGCATATAGAGAAATATATGGGTTTCTCTGCTCCTGGTCATTCCCTTGATGGATTCATTCTCTGAGAGGTAGTCATTGACTGACTGGATGATGACTCTTCTTCCCAGGGCTTCTAGCCATACAGCTCCTCTTTCATCTGTGGAGTAGTAATCATCTGTTACGACATTTTGTGCCAGCAGAGAATAGACGATATAGTCTATCCATACCCGATAGAGCTCTATCACATCATAGGAAAGGACTGGTCTTCCATATTCGTCTCGGTGCAGAATGCCTATATAGGGATCTATGCCGCAGCGAATGAGTGCATTCTCAATCTTTCCATACAGAATACCGTATCCGTAGTTGAGCATGGCGTTGGCAACATCTGTAGCTGGATGTTGTGAGCGTTCCTTGAAACGGTATTTTTCTGGTATGAATTGATTCAATGCCCGGAAGTATTCCTTGGAGGCATTGCCTTCATAGGCTCTGAGGTTATTGGCGATTTCTCTTACCGTGAATCCTTCTAGTGCATCTACCTTTGCGATGAGTTTGCTGATTTTGTTGCCTGCTTCCTGTACGATGAGTTCTTTCTTTCCTGTATCTACCTGCAGCATGAGCAACATGGCCAGTTGGTTTTGCATCTTTTGGATGATGACCTTTTTGATCCATTTCACGGCATCCTGGGATGACGTGAATATCAGCTGCCCTTTTCTGATGGTGGAGATGGAACCGTATTTGTGGCTCCATACACAGCCCATTACATTGCCCCCTTTGTCTGCCAACGTGACCCTGATGTCATTTTCAATGGCAAGTATCAAGGCGTCGGATGTGAGTACGGCGCTCTTGGCTACTAAGATGGAATCCACGTCTTTGACAGGTATGCGATGGCTTCCTGTTGAATTGTTGAGCATAAAAGCTCCATTGTTGATGCTAAGTTTAGCACCGTATGAATTTAATACAATCTCCATAGGCTTATGGTTTTGATTTCTGGGTGCAAAGATAGGGGAGGATTTTGAAATTGTATTTCACTGGCTCGTTTTTATCTTGATTTTGTTGGTTAGGGGTAAGAAATAGTCTTTTTTTGCTGTTTGATACTGCTGAATGATAGTTTTGGGAATTGTCTTGTCGTTAACCTTTAGGCTTCTGTTGTCTATTTTAGTTAATAGAGTTAAATTTTTGGGGTAGAAAATGGCTAAATATTTAAGAATAATTGGCTTGCATATCTCAAAAAAAAGTCGTACCTTTGCACTCGCTAAGAAATAGTTAATTTTCGGTTAAGGAAAGTGAATATTTGTTTAGTAAAGTTCTTTAACTTATTGATAATCAGTTTAGTCTTATAAAGTTCAGTACTAGAACATCTTCCACCACAACAAGGATTAAGACGAGCAAAACAGATTACTCTGGCTCCCTTTTTTAATAGTACTAGAACATCTTCCACCACAACAAGGATTAAGACATAATTAGCAGATACGTTATTGCCTACAGAATTTACATGTACTAGAACATCTTCCACCACAACAAGGATTAAGACTACTTGCAACTTCCATATAAGCACCATTTCCACTAGTACTAGAACATCTTCCACCACAACAAGGATTAAGACAGTTTTCTTGTTACGAACTAATCCAAGAGCTAATTTGTACTAGAACATCTTCCACCACAACAAGGATTAAGACAACTGCGCTCATAGCACTGTGTTTTACAGTGCCATCTGTACTAGAACATCTTCCACCACAACAAGGATTAAGACAGGATATTTAAAATTAACTAAATATTGATAATCGTACTAGAACATCTTCCACCACAACAAGGATTAAGACGTGTTTGTGGCTTATCTATAAATATCAATATCCATATGTACTAGAACATCTTCCACCACAACAAGGATTAAGACCAGCTTGACCATAGTCAAAATCATTATCGACCATATGTACTAGAACATCTTCCACCACAACAAGGATTAAGACCCATATGCACCCCAATTAAATCTTATATGATTTAATATGTACTAGAACATCTTCCACCACAACAAGGATTAAGACTCTTCCTGATGATTATCAACCATCACTTTAGCAAGTACTAGAACATCTTCCACCACAACAAGGATTAAGACCATCCCCATCAGTCTGAAGGTCAGTCCACTCCTGTGTACTAGAACATCTTCCACCACAACAAGGATTAAGACTGAGGCCATCAACTCCAAACATAACGATGTTTGTATTGTACTAGAACATCTTCCACCACAACAAGGATTAAGACATAGCGACATAAGGTTGACGAGAAACGACAACCTCGTACTAGAACATCTTCCACCACAACAAGGATTAAGACCAATCTGATGTTGGTTGTTTGGTTTGTGGCGTCAGGTACTAGAACATCTTCCACCACAACAAGGATTAAGACACCGCAGCAGCTCCCATGGCAACTTGTCTAATAGCGTACTAGAACATCTTCCACCACAACAAGGATTAAGACCTCTGGTCACGAGTTTTTTTAAAAAAGATTTTTTACCGTACTAGAACATCTTCCACCACAACAAGGATTAAGACTGTTTGTTGAATGTTGTTTGTTGTATAACCTAGGAGTACTAGAACATCTTCCACCACAACAAGGATTAAGACAAACACGAAGGTTACTAAAGATATTCATAACAAAAGTACTAGAACATCTTCCACCACAACAAGGATTAAGACCCCTCAGTATGAACACGCTGATTCGTTGAGCTACCAGTACTAGAACATCTTCCACCACAACAAGGATTAAGACGTAAAGTTGAGTTCATCACCAACGGCGAGAGGCACCGTACTAGAACATCTTCCACCACAACAAGGATTAAGACCGATCTTGTTTGCATTCTTAATATGCTTAAGAGATGGTACTAGAACATCTTCCACCACAACAAGGATTAAGACCTGTAACTTTGACCTTCTTGCCAGCAAGAAGTGCCAGTACTAGAACATCTTCCACCACAACAAGGATTAAGACTTTAAATTGTTATTTATGTTTATTAACTCCTCTATTTGTACTAGAACATCTTCCACCACAACAAGGATTAAGACCTTAACACTCTTCAACTCGTCAACTACTTTCTTAAAAGTACTAGAACATCTTCCACCACAACAAGGATTAAGACACATCGACGTCGAATCCTACTACATGATGGTTAGCTAAGTACTAGAACATCTTCCACCACAACAAGGATTAAGACTGGCTTCTCGTCCTCTGGAACGAGTTTTTTTATAAGTGTACTAGAACATCTTCCACCACAACAAGGATTAAGACTTCCTCACCATCAATCTCATTGATGAAACTCTCGCCGTACTAGAACATCTTCCACCACAACAAGGATTAAGACTTGATAGCCATTGAGAGGAACATATCGCCCACGGTGGGTACTAGAACATCTTCCACCACAACAAGGATTAAGACTCTGGGCACGAGTTTTTTTAAAAAGAAGTTTTACCGTGTACTAGAACATCTTCCACCACAACAAGGATTAAGACATAATGTTATTTGCCTTTTCCTCATTTCCATTTTCAGTACTAGAACATCTTCCACCACAACAAGGATTAAGACTTAGCCCCGCTAAACTATGCTATATAACCCGTCATCGTGTACTAGAACATCTTCCACCACAACAAGGATTAAGACTTTAGATGATTAATAATGTTATTTGCCTATTCCTCGTACTAGAACATCTTCCACCACAACAAGGATTAAGACTCAGCGGTGAGTTCACGCGACATCTGACGTGTCGTGAGTACTAGAACATCTTCCACCACAACAAGGATTAAGACTACTCTGCTGTGATGTGTCTCAAGAGACTTAGACCTGTACTAGAACATCTTCCACCACAACAAGGATTAAGACCTCTGCGCCCCAGATGGTGCGCACGCCGATTGCCTCGTACTAGAACATCTTCCACTACAACAAGGATTAAGACTTGATGAATGTGTCGCCATCTTCATAACGTTCAATAGGTACTAGAACATCTTCCACTACAACAAGGATTAAGACTCCTCATCCTCAACACTACCTAAATAGGTATTGGCGAGCGAGTACTAGAACATCTTCCACTACAACAAGGATTAAGACGTATTGTCAGTGAATTGGAACTTGAGACCTGTGGCGTACTAGAACATCTTCCACTACAACAAGGATTAAGACATCATGTTTGCCGGGATGGTAAAATCCTGGGCGTTCAACTGTACTAGAACATCTTCCACTACAACAAGGATTAAGACCAGCATTTTGTTTTCTTTGCCACATCTTTTTCAGTACTAGACCATCTTCCATCACAACAAGGATTAAGACTCGATAACTCCGGAGCACCTAAGGCTTTGCGAGCCGTACTAGACCATCTTCCATCACAACAAGGATTAAGACTCAATGAGATTTCGTGTTCCGAACTCGAAGAATTGAGTACGAGACCATTGTCCACTACAATAAGGATTAAGACCTGCTGTTACTTTAAAATCTTTCATAATTTTCAATCGTACGAGAGTATCTTCCATCACAACAAGGATTAAGACTGCACCAACGATGTGCCATTGTATGTGAATCCATGACGTACGAGACCATCGCCGACTACTAAGGATTATGATTATTTGTTTATGAGTTATTCATAGGTTATTTGGGTTCATAGATAGGGTTATCTGTTACATGAAAAAATCCCATATCAAGGTTGGTTGCCTTGGTATGGGATTGATTTTACTATTTTGATATTCTTATCTTCTGTTAGTCCTATTTGGACCACTCCTGTCTTATTTCATTAAGCAGAAGCTTCTTTTTCTTACTTTTGGTAGGAATCATAGAGTTCCTTGGCCTTGTCTTCGCCAAGGAAGCCTGTCAGCTTTTTCCAGATTCCACTCTTGTCAAATGGTTTGGCAAGTTCCTTCACTTCCTTCTTGGATTGTTCCTGTAGCAAGCGCATTGAGGTATTGAAGAGGTCGTCGGTGTCGGATTCGTTGAGCTGTGATGCCTTGGAGTCTTTCAGCCATTTCTCCACTTTTTGGAAGCATACCTTGAAGTCTTTGATGCTATAGTTCACGCCATCTCCTGCGAGTTTGTCAAGGGTGGTGCCAAGACCAGCAGCACGTTCCTTTTCTTTAGCTTCCTGGGCAGCTTTTGCTGCTTGTTGCTTTTTCGCTTCTTCCTGTTCGGCAATCTGTTCCTCTATATCGGCAACGATTTTACGTTCTTCCTGGATGTTGATTCCTTTTTTGAGGAGTTCATCCATGATGTCGTTATAGAGTTTCTTAGCCTCTTGGAAATCCTGGGCTTCTACACAACTCTTGGCAAGGGTATATTGCTCGGAGAGAGATCTACGGGCTTCTCTTTCTGCTCTTTCACCCTTTGCCTTGAGTGCAAGATCTTTGATCTTATCCTTGTCTTCATCCGTGAGCCATGAATGGATTGGAGTACCTTTTTCCTGGAGTTTGTTGAAAGGATTCTTCTTCTCGAACTTGCTGTCTCCATACTCTTTCATCTCCA
>ENA-OPCZ01001280-OPCZ01001280.1-human-gut-metagenome-genome-assembly--contig:-NODE-1280-length-13409-cov-10.444736_pt1 | contig 13409 bp, 7 predicted proteins | sample MGYA00241566_ERZ501483 | MGnify/ENA primary metagenome ERZ501483 (study PRJEB25962, sample SAMEA1965191) | human gut metagenome | biome: human gut; feature: human-associated habitat; material: faeces... | reverse complement strand
TGTCCACAGCCAGCCGCTTGATGAGCTCACACAGCCGGACGATGAACCGGTCGGCACGGCCATTTTCGATGATACTGCCCACGATCTGCCCATAATAAAGGTCCTTGTCGTGGTCCTCAAAGTGGGCATGGAGCAGCTCATCCAGAATATACCCGCAGCTGGACGGCAGGCAGGAGCGCACATGCTCCCGGGTATGCTTGGAGGACACCAACCGGCAGATATCAATGAGCTGAAGCAGGGTCTCTGTGTACCAGTGGTCAAGCGCTTCTTCATCCGTACACCCGGCCTTGAGCTGGGGCAGCTTCTCGTTGGGATAATAGATGAGCGTTGCCAGCTCGGCACGGGTCTGCTCCGGCACACTGTCCCCCAGCACGATGTCCACCTTTTCCCGGATGACACCCGAAGCTGAGTTCAGGATGTGGACAAAGGCCTCGTTTTCACCGTGCAGGTCGCTCATAAAATGTTCGGTGCCCTTGGGCAGCTTGAGCAGGGCCTGGGTGCTGATGATCTCACTGGCAGCGGCCGCCTGCGAGGGGTAATCCCGTGCCAGCAGGGAGAGATATTTCAAATGATCCCGGATCTCCTCGTTTTCGGTGCGCATGATATCCTCCGTCTGATATGTAGTATTTTTGCATGATATATAATATTCTATCATAGTATACCACATTCCATGTCATAAATGGTATAATAAACAAGAGTAATTCTGTCAAATCTTTTGCAAAGGACTTGGATATTATGCCCAAAACCATTTCTGTTGCCGTGCCGGAAGCCTGCACTCTCTGCCCCCGGCAGTGCAAAGCCGACCGGGCCGCCGGGCAGACGGGCTTCTGCGGGGCGGGCCGTACCCTGAAAGCGGCCCGCGCTGCCCTGCACTTCTGGGAGGAGCCCTGCATCAGCGGCACCCGGGGCAGCGGCACGGTGTTTTTCTCCGGCTGCACCCTCAAGTGCTGCTTCTGCCAGAACTACCCCATCAGCGCCGAGGGGCTGGGCAGGGAGATCACCGTGGAGCGCCTGGCCGAGATCTTTTTGGACCTGCAGGCGCAGGGAGCCCACAACATCAACCTTGTCACGCCTGGGCAGTGGCAGCCCTGGATCATCGCCGCCCTCGACCTGGCCCGGGCGCAGGGGCTGCATCTGCCCATCGTCTGCAATACCGGCGGATACGAGACCGTGGAGAGCGTGCACGCCTGGCGCGGTTTCATCGACATCTGGCTGGCCGACCTGAAATATGTTTCTCCTGCCCTTTCGGCAGAGCTTTCCGCCGCGCCGGACTATTTTGCACAGGCCAGGCCCGCCATTGAAGCCATGATGACTCAGGCCGGGCACCCTGTTTTTGACAGCGAGGGCATCCTGCAGCGGGGCGTGATCCTGCGCCACCTTGCCCTGCCCGGCCATGTGGACGACAGCTTTGCCGTGCTCGATCAGATGGCGGCTTGGAACAAGGCCGACCCCGGGTGCTTCCTGCCCAGCGTGATGAGCCAGTACACCCCCTTCTATCAGGCGGCAGACCACGGCATCGGGCGGCGCATCACCACCTACGAATACCGCCGGGTGGTCAACTACGCCATGGATCTGGGCCTCAGTTCTGGCTATATGCAGCAGAAGAGCAGTGCAAAGGAAGAGTATACGCCCAGCTTTGACCTGACGGGGGTGTAAACCGGTCGATGGACTGAACCTCTCAGCCATCGCTATCGCTCGGCAGCTCCCCTAATAGGGGAGCCATTGGCATATCGTCGCGTTTTCGAGGGTTCCGCTTCGCTACGTTTGGCCCTGCTAGCGTAATGTTCTGCCTTGCGGCAGATATTGATTGCAGAGCCAGCGGCGAATAAATCGCAAAGAGAGTCTTTTGCCAAGGCCTCCCCTACTAGGGGAGGTGGCATCGAGCGTTAGCGATGATGACGGAGAGGTTTACACCATTCCCTGCCCTTTCGTCAAAACAACCAAAATTTCTTTTTCTTTTTCTCTCGGCCGAAACAGCATTTACTTGCTATCCGGTGCGCTGTGCGGTATAATGGATACAACAATGTGTTCTCACATGAAATGGATCCCAGAAACGACTTTTTAGGAGGAGCGTTATGGAACACTACAATCCCATCCTCGGCAGCGAGCCCAACGGCCAGAGATTTATCACCTGCGGCGAGATCATGCTCCGTCTGACCCCGCCGAACTATGAAAAGATCCGCATGGCATCCAGCTTTGAAGCCAGCTACGGCGGCAGCGAGGCCAACATTGCACTGGCCCTGGCCAACCTGGGTGTGGACAGCACCTTCTTCAGCGTAGTGCCCAACAACAGCCTGGGCAAGAGCGCGGTGCGCTGGCTGCGCTCCAACGATGTGCATTGCACCCCCATGATCCTGACCGAGCCCAACGAGACCCCCTCCAACCGGCTGGGTACTTATTATCTGGAGACTGGCTACGGCATCCGCGCTTCCAAGGTCATTTATGACCGCAAGCACAGTGCCATTACCGAGTATGACTTCTCCCAGGTCGATCTGGACGCTCTGCTGGACGGCTACGACTGGCTGCACCTGAGCGGCATTACCCCGGCACTGGGTCCCAACTGCCGCGGCCTCATCATCGATATGCTCAAGGTGGCCAAAAAGAAGGGCCTGACCGTCAGCTTTGACGGCAACTTCCGCTCTACCCTGTGGAGCTGGGAGGAAGCCCGCGATTTCTGCACCGAGTGTCTGCCTTATGTTGACGTTCTGCTGGGCATTGAGCCCTACCACCTGTGGAAGGACGACAACGATCACAGCAAGGGCGACTGGAAGGACGGCGTGCCCCTGCAGCCCAGCTACGAGCAGCAGGACGAGATCTTCCAGCATTTCATTGCCCGCTATCCCAACCTCAAGTGCATTGCCCGCCATGTGCGCTATGCCCACAGCGGCAGCGAGAACAGCCTCAAGGCTTTTATGTGGTACGACGGCCACACCTTTGAGAGCAAGCTCTACACCTTTAATATTTTGGATCGCGTGGGCGGCGGCGATGCCTTTGCCAGCGGCCTGATCTACGCCATGCTCCACGACTACCGCGCCATGGACATGATCAACTTTGCCGTGGCAAGCAGCGCCATCAAGCACACCATCCACGGCGATGCCAACATCACCGATGATGTCAGCTCCATCCGCAACCTGATGAACATGAACTACGACATCAAGCGGTAACATTCCTTTATACGCAAAGATCCCCTCCGATACTCACACACCGGAGGGGATCTTCTTATTATGCTTCAATCTTACAGAAACACATCCAGCATCTTTTCCAGCGGGGTGCGGGTGTCAAGCTCCAACCCGGCTTTCTGTTTCAGCATCAGGATGCGGCGGACGCTCTCGTTGAGGCGTTCCTCGCTGATGGTTCCATTTTGCACAGCCTCCAGTACACCGTCAAAGGCTTCCGGCAGGTCGGGCGGCATCAGCAGAAGATCTGCCCCGGCGTTCAGCGCCGCTACAGCCGCTTCTGCTGCAGAATAGTGGTCACGAATGGCTTGCATGGACAGCGAATCGGTGCAGATGACCCCAGTAAAGCCCAGCTCCCCCCGCAGACGCTCGGTCAGCATAGTGTAGGAGAGCGACGCAGGCAGGCCGTCCTGCGTTGCATTGGGGGTAGTGATGTGGGCGGTCATTACTACGTCGGCCCCAGCTGCGATTCCAGCCGCAAAAGGCTTCAGCTCCGTCTCCCGCATCTCTGCCCAAGTCTTGGTGCTGCTGGCCGTGCCGTAGTGGCTGTCCTCTGCGGTATCTCCGTGGCCCGGGAAATGCTTGAGTGTGCAGAGTATGCCCGCATCGTGAAACCCTTGTACAGCGGAGGCCACCATCTGTGCCGCCACTGCCGGATCCGACGAAAATGCTCGGTTCCCGATCACGGTATTGGCCGGATTGGTGTTCACATCTGCCACTGGAGCAAAGTCAAGATTCAGGCCGTAGGTTTTGAGGTAGCCTCCGATGGTCTGCCCCATGGCACGGGCATTGGCCGGGTCCCCTGTTGTACCTACTGCCTGGGCACTCTGGTATTGGGGCAGATCAAAGCCGGAAGCATTGGCCAGCCGGGCCACGCTGCCGCCCTCCTCGTCCACGGCGGTCAACAGACCAGTCCCGGATGCTGCCTGAAAATCTGCCAGAAGCTTTTTCAACTGCTCCGGACTTTTCACATTCTGCCGAAACACCACAATGCCGCCCACCGGATACTTTTTCAGTCCCTGCCGTTCTGCCCAGGTCAGCCTTGTGCTATCAGACTGTCCACTGGGGTCCAGTGCTTCGACCCGCACCACGAACAGCTGCCCCACCTTTTCCCGCAGAGACATGGCAGCAAGCCGTTCCTCTACCGGGTCAATCTGGGCTGCTGCCGAGACCGTTCCCGTCAGCAGCAGAGCCGCAGACAACAGCATAGCAGCTGCCCGCCGGATGATTTTTCGCACAAGAGACACCTCCTTTTTCTCTCAGTGTAGCACACCCTGCAAAGGTGCACAAGATGCAAAGATCCCCTCCGATACTCACACACCGGAGGGGATTTTCCATATTAGAAATGCATCAGGAAAGGATCATGCGGTCGTTGGCGAACTCGCCGCCGGACGCGATCTGGAACTTGGCCAGCAGGTCGGAGACGTGCAAGTTCTTCTTCTCTTTCCCGGAGACATCATAGATGATGTGGCCCTCGTGCATCATGATCAGGCGGTTGCCGTACTTGATGGCATCCTTCATGTTGTGGGTGATCATCATGGTGGTCAGGTGGTTCTCCTCCACGATCTTGGCCGAGAGGGTCAGCACCTTGAGCGCCGTCTTGGGGTCCAGAGCGGCGGTATGCTCATCCAGCAGCAGGAGCTTGGGCTTGTTCATGGTAGCCATGAGCAGGGTCAGTGCCTGACGCTGACCGCCGGACAGCAGGCCCACGCGGGCGGTCAGGCGGTCCTCCAGGCCCAGGTCCAGGCTCTTGAGCAGTTCACGGTAGCGCTCCCGTTCGGCCTTGGTGATACCGATCCTCAGGCCGCGCCGCTTGCCGCGCCGGGCGGCCAGGGCAAGGTTCTCCTCGATCTGCATGGTGGCGGCGGTGCCGGTCATGGGGTCCTGGAACACGCGGCCGATGTAGGCGGCGCGCTGGTGCTCCCCCAGTTTGGTCACGTCGGTGCCGTCAATGATGATCTTGCCACTGTCCACAGGCCACACACCGGCCACAGCGTTCAGCATGGTGGATTTGCCCGCACCGTTGCCGCCGATGACGGTGACAAAATCACCTTCGTTCAATTTCAGGTTCAGACCATTCAGGGCCGTTTTCTCGTTGACGGTACCGGCGTTGAAGGTCTTGGAAACATTCTGGATCTCAAGCATTTTTTGCATCCTCCTTCTGTGCCTTCTTTGCCGCGGGCTTTGCGAAGTACTTGCTCTTCCAATAGGGCACGGCCAGGAACACGGCCACCACGGAGGCGCTCAACAGCTTGAGCAGGTTTGCGTCAAAGCCGAGGGTCAGCACCAGCTGGATGACGATGTAGTAGATGATGGCACCCAGCGAAACGGACACCAGCTTGAGGGCAAAGTTGTGGAAGATGCGGCTGAACAGGGCCTCGCCGATGATGACAGCGGCCAGACCAATGACGATGGCACCACGGCCCATGCTGACATCGGCAAAGCCCTGATACTGGCTCAGCAGTGCGCCGGACAGGGCCACCAGACCGTTGGAGACCGCCAGACCCAGCACCACATTGAAGCTGGTGTTGATGCCCTGGGCGCGGCTCATGGCGGGGTTGGAACCGGTGGCGCGGATGCCGCAGCCCAGCTCGGTGCCAAAGAACCAATACAGCACGCCGATGACCACGGCGCTGACCAGAATGACCATGATGATGGGGTTGTGCAGGGCAAGCTCCTTGACCCAGCGCAGGGAGATCAGCAGGTCGTACTTGTCCACGTTGATGGACTGGTTTGCCTTGCCCATGATCTTCAGGTTGATGGAGTAGAGGGCCAGCTGGGTCAAGATACCAGCCAGAATGGCCGGGATGCCCATAAAGGTGTGGAGCAGGCCGGTGACAAGGCCGGTGGCCAGACCGGCCAGCAGGGCGATGAAAAGCGCTGCCCAGACGTTCATGCCGGAGAGCAGGCACATAACGCAGACCGCGCCGCCGGTGCCAAAGGAACCGTCTACGGTCAGGTCAGCCACATCCAGGATGCGGTAGGTCAGGTACACACCAATGGCCATGATGCCCCAGATGAGGCCCTGCGCACAGGCACCGGGCAAGGCACCGGGCAGGTTGGCAAGTCTTGCAAGAATATCCAAAACGTTTTCCTCCTGTAACTGCACTTTTTTCTGATACGGGAAAGCGGAGAAGGGCCAAAATTCGCTCTTCTCCGCTGATTTTATTGTAAAGCCTCTTCGTTACTGCAGCGTGAACTCTGCGCCCCTATCAGGGGAGCTTTCTGCAAAACAGACTGAGCGCCTGTTATTCCTCAATGGCCTCGTAACCCTCGGGAACGGTCATGCCCAGGTCATCGCAGATGGTCTTGTTGTACTTCTTGGTCACATTGGTGTACTCAACGGGCATGGTGGAAATATCGGCCTCACCGGTCAGAACCTTGGCAGCCATCTCACCGGTGGTGTAGCCCAGATCGTAGTAGCTGATGGACAGGGTCGCCACGCCGCAGCCGGAGCAGATGCCCTCCTCACCGGCGAACACGGGCTTCTTGGCCGGGCGGCAGATGCCGTCGATGATGCCGGTGTTGGCAGCGCAGGTGTTGTCGGTGGGGACATACACTGCGTCGTTCTCGTCGGCAGCCTTCTGGCAGACAGAAGCCAGATCGTTGGAATCAGAGAAAGCGTACTGGGTGGCGGTAACGCCCTTGGCCTCCAGGTACTTCTGGACCTCGTCTACCTGATACTGGCTGTTTGCCTCGGCAGAGCAGTAGAGCAGGCCCACCTTGGTGGCCTCGGGCAGCCACTCGGTGATCATATCCGCCTGCTGATCCAGCGGAGCCAGATCAGAGGTGCCGGAGACATTGCCGCCCACGGTGCCATCGAAATCGGTCAGGCCCAGAGCAACACCGTACTCGGTGACGGAGGTGCCCAGAATGGGGATGCTGTTGGTGGCAGCCTGTGCGGCCTGCAGGGCGGGGGTAGCGTTTGCCATAATCAGGTCAACGCCTGCGGAAACAAAGCCATTGGCGATGGTGGCGCAGGTTGCGGAATCGTTCTGGGCGTTCTGGAAGTCAAAGGTGACATTCTCGCCGAACTGTGCGGTCAGGGCATCCTCAAAGCCCTGGGTGGCAGCGTCCAGAGCGGCGTGCTCCACCAGCTGGCAGATGCCAACGGTATACTTCTGGCCGTCAGCCGCTGCGGAAGAAGCCGCAGCAGAGGAAGCGGTGGAAGAAGCAGCCGTGGAGCTGGAGGAACCGCCGCAGGCAGTCAGGGCAGCAGCTGCGCCGCAGACAGCGGCGGCAGACAGGAACGAACGACGAGAAATTTTACACATGATATTACTCCCTCAATTCTACTTTCGCGGCAACAGGACACCGCATGAAAGTCAGTATTCAAGCGGCCAATCGCATCGCGCTGCCGCTTTACACTCGTGAAGTATATCACACTTTCCGCTCTAAAACAACCGGGGAACAGCCTGAATTATCAATCAAAGTAATTTTATCTATCACTTTTTTCGATGGTTCTGTGCCGCATCTGCATTCCTTCGAGCTTTTTCAGCTCACCGTCCAGCCAGAGCAGATTTTCTTCCAGCTGGGGGCGGTACTCTTTTGCAAAGTCGTACCGGTAATACAGCGCCTGCCACAGCTTTTCCTGCATCCGCCGGGCAAACACCGGCTCAAACAGAGCCTCCAGCCGCTCCACGGTATCTTCCAGTTCCATGCACACCTGCGCCCAGCGCACATCGGTGGCCTCCCGGGCGGGCACATCGTAACGGGCCAGATAATCCCCCACCCTTGCCGCAATGACCTGCCCGCCGCACTGGGTGGGCTGCAAAAAGTAGGATACCTGACCGTCCTTCGTGATCTCCTGCGCCAGCGGGTAAAGAGCGCAGACCAACGGCTCGGCATCGTGGATGGCGCAGTGGTTCCCGGTGAGGAAGGGACAGTTGCCGCGCTCCTCCTTCAGCGGGGCCAGCCGCAGCACCGGCAGGCGGCTGACCTGCCCGATGCTTCCCCGGCAGAACGCCCGGGCCACGGTGCGGGGCGGCAGGCGCAGGCGGGCCGAGATGCGCCACAGGTCAAAGCCCGACAGCACGATATCCTCCCGCCCCCGGCAGCAGCCGCCGCAGCCCGCGCAGGCAAACGAAAACGCCTCGTCCCGGGCAAGCAGGGGCGCGGTGCGGGTAAAATCGGTACGGCCGCAGAGATCGACCTGTGAATCCTTGAGCATGATGGTTCTCCTGTTCTGTGAATGGTTTTGTTCCATTGTACCACAAAGCCGGGCACAGAAAAAGGGAGCGCATCCGCTCCCCTGTTCAGGACCCCCGGCTCACACGGCGGTAGGCCGTTACGGCATCCTCGATGTGGTAGGGCGCGGTGCTGTGGTTTCCCCCTGCCCCGGCCGTGACCAGAATGTATTCCCTGCCCTTCACCTCGGCCAGACTGGCAAGGCAGAGCCCTGCCTCCCCGGTGTAACCGGTCTTACCACCCAGAATCCGGCCACTGTGCAGCTCTGTGCCGTCCAGCTGGCTCAGCAGGGTGCTGTGCATCGTGAACCCCTGCGGGTGGCAGTTGGTGGCCGGAACGGTATACCGCTCCGTGGTAAACAGCTTGCGGAAGGTCTCGTTCTGCAGGGCTGCTTCCGTCAGCCGGGCCATATCCCGCACGGTGGAAACATGTTCCGGGTCGTGCAGGCCGGTGGGGTTGCAGAAATGTGTGCCGGTCATCCCCAGCTCTGCCGCTTTCTGGTTCATCCGGGCCACAAAGGCTTCCTCGCTGCCGCTCACCTCCCAGGCCAGCGCTTCGCAGCACTCGGCCCCCGAGGGCAGCATGGCACCGTACAGCAGATCCCGCACCGTGGCCGTTTCCCCGGCCTGAAACCCCGCCAGCGAGGCATTCTGGGCCTGCAGAGCCGGAAAGATCTCCTCGGGCAGGGTCACGGGCGTGTCCAGGTCCGGGTTTGCTTCTATGGCCAGCAGAGCCGTCATCATCTTGGTCATGGAAGCCGGATAGATCGTACTGTCGGCATCCTTTTCGGCCAGCACCTCTCCGCTGTCGGCCCGCAGTAAAATGGCATGGGGACTGTTCAGCCCATCCAGCGTGACCCGCCGGGGCCACAGCAGCAGAAGCAGGGTCGCCAGCACCAGCAGCCAGAACAGCCGCCGGAAGGCTCTGCGCCGGCGCTTCCGGCGGCGCGTTGAAGTTTTCATTCTCGTTCTCATCCTTTTTTGCAAAATCAAAAGCGCTCTCATCCCTTAATACGGAACGAGAGCGCCTTTTTCTGCAAAAAGTGGGGCCGCCCCACAAAAATTTGTGCAGCGGCCCCAAGCCAGTTCAATATTTTGCTATTTTACGTCATCTACAAGAACGTGTTCAGTGCTGTGCCTTATGGAACATGCTCTTGCGCTTACGCTCCAGCAGATAACCGGCAGCCAGCAGAACACCGCCTGCACGCACCAGAACATCTGCCATCCAGTTGGTGGTACCGGTCTGGATCAGCTTACTGCTCTCCGGGTGGGCATCCTGTACCGGCGGGTTCACGGGGGTCTCCGGGGCGGGCGTGGTCTTAGCAACTGCCTGCTCCACGGCGGGAGTGGTGGGCCGTGCATCCTGCACTGCCGGGGTAGTCGGCGTAGTGGGAGCCGGAGGAGTAGGATCGGAGCCCTCGGGCGTTTCCGGTTTCGGGTTCGTGGGGATCACAGGGTCGGTCACTTCCCGCAGAGCGCCGTAAATGGTCACGGTGTACCGTGCGGAGTCGGTGCCATCGATGTTCTCGCCGGTGACCTTCACGTTGGAATCCGGGCCAAAAGCATCCAGCACGCCCGCTGCTGCGGTGGTGTTGGGGTTGTTCTGGCTCTCATAGCTCCAGACGATGGTATAGGTCTTGCCCTCATACTCATACTCGGTGCCATAGACCATATCATAAGCGCTGGGAGCACCCTCTGCCTGTTTTTCGTAGTTGCCCCAGATGAGCTTGGTGTTGCCCTCTGCATCGGTGGTCTTGGTGAAGTTCAGGCTCTTACCGTTCACCACCATATCCCGCAGAATAACGACCTGATCGCCATTCTCAGCGGTCTGGTAGGCAGTGTCGAATTTGTATCCGGCCTGCTTCAGCTCTTCCAGTACCTTGCCGATGATCTCCGGGTCATGGGAACCGTCCACATCCAGCATATAGTTCAATGCGGCGGCGGGCACCCACACGGAGAGATACTGCTTCCCGGTCTCCTTGTTCAGGTCAGAGAGGTAGGTATAGGTCTCGCCGTTATAGGAAAGGGCATCGAAGTTTGCGTGGGTATCATCCTTGGTCAGCAGGAAATTGGTCAGCTTGTCGCCCTGCTCGTTCACCGGCCACAGGGTGTTGTCTGCACTGTAATCATAGGTCAGCGTTCCGCCGGTAACGATGAGGTTCTGTTTTTCATGCTCAGCGTCATACGTAATCGATTCAACATCTACATGCGAATTGTCCTTGATACGGATATTGATATCATTACCATAGGCATGGATACCACCATACCGATATTTACCGTTTGTGGTTATAATGCCGTTGTCAGCAATCAAAGAGGCACCATGATCCATTATAATGCCCGCAGAAGCGCGTGGCTGGCCTTCCTTAACACTGATGTTCATTGCACCATTATCGTTGACCAGAATCATATGAGTAGGTGTTCCTTGGTACGCATCATCTGCTACACATGCCCATACGCCATAATGATAACGGGTCGTCAAGTTATACAGACTGTTTGAAACATGCAGCTTGGTCGCATTCCCTGCACTGCCGGTCAGGATGATGCCTGCTGCATCCGAGTTGGAATTCACAACGCTTCCATCTCGAATATTCACGTTCTTATATCCCGCCATAATACCATACGCACGGTATGCGCTGGCATCAATATCAAGCTTACTGTTAGCGATATCCAAATCGCCCTTACCGCCAGCATCCGGGCCATAAATTGCATAGCCTCTTTCGCCTACGGTTATTTTAGCTTCTGTATTGTCAAGTTTAATGGAAGAATTACCGTTGTCTCCGGTCGTAATACCGATATTGTCAGCGTCAATATTAACCTTTGCATTGTCAAACGTAATATCACCGGCAGATTTGAGTACTTTCCCCTCTTTGTCTACACCTTCACCTTCGTAGACGATGCCTCTCTTTACATCGCTGATATTCAGGGTGCTATCCTCCACAGTCAGGCTTGCATCCGAGCCTTGATGACCGTAGATACCTGTTTCCGTATTACTGATATCCAACGTGCTGCCATCCTCGACTGTGATCTCATCCCAGCTGGCAATGCCAATACCGGTATGCGGCGGTTGCTGTGCATTGTCCTCCACGCCGTCTATCGTTAAGGAAGAGCCACCGGAGATGGTCAAATCACCGTGTTGGGTCACAGCGCGGCCAGCCTGAGTGGCACCGGAGGTTTTTGTATCTTCTATGGTCACGTCCGCTCCGTCTGTGATTTCCACGTGCGAGCCATCTGCCATTACCAGACCGCCTGTGGTATCACTGATGGTCAGCGAACCGCCCGCGGGGCTTTCCGTTACTTCTGTGTCTGTTTCAGCAGTTTCGGTCTTTTCCACACCGCCGCTGATGGTCAGCTTGGTATTTGCACCCTCGCTGGTGCCCGAACCGTCACTTGCGCCGCCATCGCCCACACGGATACCCTCGACATTGACATTCTTCGTAAGGATACCATCTTCCTCTTTTTTAATTGCTTCGGAGCCATCAATGGTATTCTTGTCCTTCAGGGTAAGGTCCACATTGGAATTGTCCTGTACGTTGATACCCGCCTTACCGTTTTGTGTCAGGTTAATTTGGGTATTATCCAGCGTCAGGTCAACGTTGGTTTTCTTATCACCATCTTCGCCACCATCTTTGCCATCCAAATCCACACCGATATCGATACCATGGCCGCCGGTGGTCAGTTTGGAATCCTTGACTGTCAGGTCAACATCTGCACCCTCGCCCACCTTGATGATGGTTTTATCTTCTTTGGTATCTGCAGGCACTTCAGTCGGGGTGCTGGTGGTATCTACATTCACGCAGTCAACCACGATGGTTGCACCCGTCACATCCTCTTTGACCGTGATGGTGTTTGTGGTTGTGGTCTCAGACGTGGAACTGTTCTCTGTGTTGTCGGCAGAAGAATCTGTGGATTGTGTGTCATTATCCGTAGGTGTGGGTACCTCTGTGCCATTGTCGGAGTTATCAGTGGTTGGCGGGACTTCTCCCGTTGGTGCGTTGCCGTCCTTGACGTAGATCGTGCCATCGCCAGTTTGCTCTTTCTCATCGTTGACGTAGGTGCGGTTTTTATCGCCCTGATCCTCACCCTGATAACTGAATGCACCGCGATTCTCATCCTGATCAACAGTTACACTGCCACCGCCCAGATAATACGTCACCGCAGAAGCACAGGGGCCAACCGTGCTCACTGCAACCGCAGTGGCCAGCGACATTGCTGCCAACTTGAATTTCTTGTTTGTCATTTTTCTTCTGCTCCTTTCCAGTTCATGCTCACATGATCGAAAAGTGGTGGTCAAACAGCAGGCCGATCCTTTGTCAACTGTTTTTTGCATTGGAACGCGTTTCTCCCAAAAGCATTTCCAACCTTATGATAGCACATTGTACGAAAAAATCAAGCAAAAATAGAAACTTTTGGCAATTTCTTTGCCGGTGAAAGAAAATACCGCACAAAAACAACAAACCCCTGAAGAATTTCTTCCTCAGGGGTTTTGTTTAAGTCGGCGACTACCTATTTTCACGCGCCGTTTCCAGCGAACTATCTTGGGCACGAGTGAGCTTAACTTCTGTGTTCGGAATGGGAACAGGTGGAACCTCACCGTCATCGTCACCGACCAATATGACTGGTTCAGTATAACATTTCTGTTCTACTTTGTCCAGTGTTTCTTGAAGGACGTGCCTTCAAAACTGAATAATCACTGCTAACATTTTATCATTGACTTGAGAATTCAAGCGAATTGTGGTCAAGCCCTCGATCTATTAGTACACACTTGCTGAATGGATCGCTCCACTTACACATCGTGCCTATCAACCTCGTAGTCTACAAGGGATCTTACCTGATTCAATCAGTGGGATATCTTATCTTTGGGTCGGCTTCACGCTTAGATGCTTTCAGCGTTTATCCGATCCGTACGTAGTTGCCCAGCTATGCTCCTGGCGGAACAACTGGTGCGCCAGAGGTACGTCCGTCCCGGTCCTCTCGTACTAGGGACAGCTCCCATCAAATATCCTGCGCCCACGACAGATAGGGACCGAACTGTCTCACGACGTTCTGA
>ENA-OPCZ01001259-OPCZ01001259.1-human-gut-metagenome-genome-assembly--contig:-NODE-1259-length-13545-cov-6.046331_pt1 | contig 13545 bp, 8 predicted proteins | sample MGYA00241566_ERZ501483 | MGnify/ENA primary metagenome ERZ501483 (study PRJEB25962, sample SAMEA1965191) | human gut metagenome | biome: human gut; feature: human-associated habitat; material: faeces... | reverse complement strand
TTTAAGTTTGGGGTGAGTTTATCCTCTGTTTACCTGTTTTACTCCTTTTACTGTCTTTATCTTTTTTACTAATGATTCCAGCTTTGAAGTATCATCTACCATTACGGTCATCATGCCGCTGAACAGCCCGTCGTGCGAGTCGATGCTGATGGAACGGAGCAGGATATCGTTTTCCTTATTGATAATGGAGGTGATATTTGTCACAATTCCTATATCATCATGACCGACGATGCGCAGCGTGATGGGGTATTGTTTGCCGTGGCTTTTCCCAGCCCAACGCGCCTTTACGATACGGTAGGCGAAACGTGATTGCAACTCCCGTGCATTAGGACAGTCGGTACGGTGTATTTTGATTCCTCCGCTGATGGTTACAAATCCGAATACATCATCGCCATAGATAGGGTTACAGCATTTGGCTAATTTGAAGTCCAGTCCTTTCAAATTCTGATCAATGACCAGCACGTCCTCTTTGAAGGTCTTGTCATCCTGTGCTGTCTGCATGCTGAAATTCTCGGCGCTGCGATAGACAATATCTTCCCGGTTTTCCGTTTCCTTTTTCTTCAGTTCCAGGTATTTTTCGATGATGTCGTTCGCATCTCTTGTCTCGTTGGCTATGTCCTGGTAGAACTCGGTTACGGTTTTGTATCCCAGCTTTTTTATCAGGCGCATCATCACTGCTTCGTCGTATTCCAGCTTGCGGTTCTTGAATTTACGTTCTATGGTCTCTTTGGCGAACTCTGTCTGGCGGGCTTCTATCTCTTTGATGGCCTGGCGTATTTTGGTTCTTGCCTTCGAAGTGGTGACGATGTTCAGCCAGTCGCGGCTGGGGCCCTTGTCTGCCGGGCCGAGGATGACTTCAATGATCTCGCCGGTGGAAACAACGTGGTCAATGGGCACCATCCGGTTGTTGACCTTGCAGCCCACCATCCGGTTGCCGACGGCGGAGTGGATGGCATAGGCAAAGTCGATGCAGGTGGCACCCGTGGGCAGGTTGATGACATCGCCCTTGGGGGTAAAGGCAAAGACCTCCTCGGGCAGCAGGTCGCTCTTCAGGTCATGGAGCAGGTTGCCGGAGTCCTCGCTGACGCGCTGGTTTTCCAGCAGCTGGCTGACCCAGGCCAGGCGCTCGTCCAGCTTATCGTGTCCATCCAGCCCTTCCTTGTACTTCCAGTGGGCGGCAACGCCATACTCTGCCTGTTCATCCATCTTGCGGGTGCGGATCTGCACCTCAAAGGGGATGCCCTCGTGGCCGATGACGGTGGTGTGCAGGCTCTGGTAGCCGTTGGGCTTGGGGGTGGAGATATAATCCTTGAAGCGGTTGGGCAGCGGGTGGTACATATCGTGGATGAGGCCCAGGGTGCTGTAGCACTCGGCCAGCGTATCCAGAATGACACGGACGGCATAGATATCGTAGATCTCATCGAAGGACTTGTTCTGCATGATGGTCTTGCGGTAGATGCCGTAGATGCTCTTGACCCGGCGCTTGATGGTGGCACCCTCGATGCCGCTCTCCTTCAGCCGCAGCTCGATGACACCGGACACTCTGGCAAGGAACTCCTCCCCTGCACGCTCGCTCAGCATCTTGCTGATCTCCTCGTAGCCCACAGGGTCAAGGTAGTGCAGGCTGCGGTCCTCCAGCTCCTCCTTGACGTTCAGGATGCCCAGACGGTTGGCGATGGGGGCATAGACCTCCATCGTCTCACGGGCCTTGTCGCGGCGCTTCTGCTCAGGCCAGGCATCGCCGGTGCGCATATTGTGGAGCCGGTCGCAGAGCTTGATGATCATCACGCGGACATCCCGGCTCATAGCCAGCAGCATCTTGCGCAGGTTCTCAGCCTGCAGCTCCTCGATGTTGGAGAACTGGATCTTGGTCAGCTTGGTCACGCCGTCCACCAGCAGGGCCACTTCCTCGCCAAAGGCGGCGGTCAGGTCCTCCAGCGTGGTGGGGGTATCCTCCACCACGTCATGGAGCAGGGCGGCGGCAATGCTCTCCGAATCCATGCCCAGATCCAGCACCAGTCGGGCCACAGCCAGCGGGTGGCAGATGTAGGGCTCGCCGCTGCGGCGGCAGACCCCGTTGTGCGCCTTGTTGGCAAGGTCATAAGCCTTGGTGATCATCTCCATGTTGTAGGCCTTGCCGCTGGCCTTGATGGCCTCGCAGAGCTTCTCCCAGGTAACGATCTCAGGCCGCACCTCGCTGGGCAGAGCACCCTCGGGCGCGTCGGCCGGCAGGGCCGTGGCGTTCACGGTAGACACCTCCGGCACCGGCTGATGCAGATGCGTTTTTGCGGAGTAAAGATCCTCCGCCGGTTTCTTTCCCTCTGGCATATTTTTATTCCTCCAGACATTTCAGGATGGGGGCATCGGCCAGGTTCTTCTTGCCTGCCGTGGGAACCAGCTCCCAGAACTTTGCCCCGCCGCGCTCCACGGCGGCGATCAGCCCCACCTGTTCCAGGGCCGTCAGGGCCACCAGCGTTTTGCCGGTGTGCTCCTCCCCCAGCTTTGCAAACAGGGGCTGCATATCCTCGGCGTGCCAGCGCCGGGCCTGCAGTTCCCGGTAAACGGTAATGATATCACTGCGCTCCGGCGCGATCAGGGCGCGCTGCTGGGCAGTCAGCGGGCTGCCGCGGCGCAAAGCCTGCACCAGCGCGGTCTGCTGGGCGGCGGCGTTGCCAAAGCCCGCCGGGTGCAGCTCCAGAATGCGTCCCGAAAGCTGCGCGCCCCGGGCAGCCTCGTAAACAGAGAGGCTCAGGGCCGCGTCCACCACATCGCCGGTGGCATAGGGCAGCTGCTCCGGGTGCATCCCGAACCAGACCGCATAGATGCAGGCATTGCCCTGCCGCAGGCGCAGGCGGCAGTGCCGCCCCTCCGAGACAGGGTAGACTCCCTCCACCACGGCCTTTTCCAGCAGGAACACCGGGGCGGGGTTCTCGGCACCGTAGGGAGCCAGCTGGTCCAGCCGCCGGACAGATTCCACGGTGATGCGGTCAAGATGGATGGACAGGTCGCATTCCAGCGGCGGGGTCACCAGCACCGGGCACTCCCGGGCAGCCCACTCGTTCAGGCGGCGGCGCAGCTCCGGCAGGTTCTCCTCCCGTACCGAAAGACCCGCCGCCATGGCGTGGCCGCCGAAGCGGAGGAGAAGATCCTCGCAGGAGGCAATGCAGGCGTGCAGGTTGAAGCCCTGCACACTGCGTCCGCTGCCCTTGCCCTCGCCGTGCTCATCAATGGACACCACGATGACGGGACGGCCGGTCTTTTCCACCAGCCGGGATGCCACGATGCCAATGACACCGGGGTGCCAGTCCCGGCCCCAGATCAGGATGACCCGGTCCTCCAGAATGGCGGGTTCGGCCTCCAGCTGGGCCTGCGCGGCCTTGGCGATCTCGCCCTCGGTCTCCTGCCGGGCGGCGTTGATCTCGTTCAGTTTATGTGCCAGCTCGGCAGCGCGTTCCTCATCCTCACACAGCACCAGCTGCAGGGCGGTCACAGCGCTGTCCATCCGGCCCGCCGCGTTGATGCGGGGGGCAATGGCATAGCTGACATTCTCGGCGGTCACGGGCTTGCCGCCCAGCCCCACCTCATCCAGCAGGGCCAGAAGGCCGGGCCGGTCGGAGTGCTGCAGCAGGTGCAGGCCCGCCTTGACCAGGGTGCGGTTCTCGCCGGTCAGGGGCATCACGTCTGCCACGGTGCCCACGGCGGCAAGGTCGCCGCAGTAGTCCAGCATCTCCTCGGGCGGACAGCCGTCCAGCGCGGCACAGAGCTTGAAGGCCACGCCTGCGCCGCACAGGCCCTTGAAAGGGCTGGTATCATCGGCGCGGCGGGGGTCCACCACGGCAACGGCTTTGGGCAGAGTATCATGGGGCAGATGGTGATCGGTGACGATCAGGTCCACTCCCAGTGAAGCCGCAAACTCGGCTTCCTCCAGCGCGGAGATGCCGTTGTCCACCGTCACGATGAGCTGGCAGCCCTTATCGTGGATGGACTGGATGGCATTTTTGGAAAGGCCGTAGCCATCCCCTTCACGGCTGGGCAGCATACACTTGACGTTGGCTCCCATCCCCTTGAGGTGCTGGTAGAGCAGGGCGGTGGCGGTCACGCCGTCCACATCGTAGTCACCAAAGACAACAATGGTCTCTTCCCGGTCGATGGCATCGAGGATGCGGGCACAGGCCTTGTCCATGTCGGTCAGGAGCATGGGGTCGGTCAGCTCCTCCTCGCCCGATAGCAGGGTCAGGGCCTCGGCAGGGTCGGTAATGCCGCGCGCGGCCAGAATGCCCGCCAGCAGGCCCGCCTCTTTCTGCTGGGCGGCCAGCGTCATCTGATATTTTTCCTCGCTCCACGGCTCCCCATCCATCGTTTCCATGGCGCGGTTTTCCAGCTCCTCAGTGCTCTGCTGGGCAATGGCCGCGGTCAGCTCCTTCAGGGCGGAGCGGTCCAGCGGCTTCAGGTTCCAGGCCCGGTAGGTCGTCATAACAATCCCTCCCCGGTCAGGCCGTCATTGGCCAGCATTCCCTGCAGCGCGGCGATCTCGCTGGAAACATCCATGGCAACGTCAGAAAGCAGGTTATCATACAGGTTGCTGTAAGCCTGATTCAGGGTGTGCAGGATGCCCGCGATATCCCGGCGGATGGTCTCTGCATTTTCGCCCTGCTGGCCCTGCACATCGTTGTAGGTGTGCAGCAGCTTCAGGGTGGTGGGGATATAGTATTCCGCAAAGCGGCGGGCCTTGGGCAGGCTTTCCGGGTGCGCTTCCAGCCACTCGCAGATGGCGGTGGTGGTCTTTTGCATCGTTTCCAGCTCTTCCCGGCCCTGCGCGTCCTGCATGAGCTGCTGCTCCTGCTCCAGCACCTTGGCAAAGCGGCGGGCCGTTTCGAGGTTGAGGGGCGTTTCAGCGGTTTCCCCCTGCTCAGGCTGTGCGGGGGCGGGCTGAGGCTCCGGGCGCTCCTGCGCGGCGCGGTAATCCTCCGCCGTCAGGTACACAGTCTCCGTTTTCTCATCCAGCCAAGCATTCAGCCAGCCTTTGCGGATGCTTTTTTTCAGCCGCTTGAGCGTTTTTTTCTTCTTCTGGTGGGTCAAGTCGGCCAGCATCTCCACCGGCAGGCCCTTGCCGCCGTCCATGCTGTTGGCAAGGTCGGCCAGCTGGCCCATCTGCCTGCCCGCTTCCCTCTGGGAAACGCCGCAGGCCGCCATCCAGCCAAAGCCCGCCGTGGCAAGGCCCAGCACGCTGCTGACGATGCCAAGCACGTTGTAGGCAGTGTTCATAACGTAGTCCGTGCCCGTCATCAGGATGCCGCCGCCCTCAGCAGTCGACACCACAACGTCGCCCAAAGCAGCCGGCGAAATAATGCCCAGCCCGATGAGGCAGCCCAGTGTCCCCAGCCCGAAAAGCACCGCAAAGGTGATGCCCACAGCCAGCAGAGCCACGCCCGAGCTGTAACGCTCCTTGGCGCATTTCCGCAGCTTTTCCACCGGGGTCAGCTCCGGGCGCGATGCAAAGAAATTTCTGGCCCACTGGGGCATCCCGGCGTACTGCTCTGCCGTGCCGCCGTTGGCATGGGCCTGCCGCTGGCTCTGGTAGTAGCTGTCCCGGGCCTGCCGCATGGCCTTGCCCGCCTCCGAGATGCCGTAATTGGCCGCATGAACAGCGGCCTTGCCCACATCAAAGGCGCGGTCGCCGATGTCCATACCTTTTCCTTCAAAGCCGTGGGCAAAGGCATCGGACATGGTGTCGCCAAAGGCGCGCAGCTGCTCTTCCAGCTCCTGCTGCACCTGTTTTCCCTCGTTTTCTTGTGTTGTATCGTTTTCACGATGGTTCATCAATATTTCTCACCCTTCTGCCGGTGCATACCGGCCGATGATCGCACGGGCGACCCGCAGGCCGTCCACGGCGGCACTCATAATGCCGCCCGCATATCCGGCCCCCTCGCCGCAGGGGTATAACCCCGCCAGCTGGGCCGATTCCAAAGTCTCCTCCCGTTTCAGCCGCACGGGGCTGCTGGTGCGGGTTTCAAGGCCAGTGAGGACCGCTTCCGGCGCGGTGTAGCCCGCGATCTTGCGCTCGTAGGCGCGCAGGCCCGCCCGCAGGGTATCGGCCAGCTCCCCAGGCAGCAAAGCTCCCAGATCCGCAGCCACAACGCCCCGGTCATAGGTAGGCTCCACCCGGCCGATGTTCAGCTGGCCTTTGCCCTCCAGAAAGCTCTGCACGTTCTCAGCCGGGGCCGCATACGCCCCGCCCCGGCGGCCTGCAGCGTAGGCTTTTGCCTCCAGCTCCCGCTGGAAAGCGATGGCCTTGCGCGGGTCGCCCGCAAAATCCTCAGCTCCCACGCTGACCACCACCGCCGCGTTGGCGTTTTTGCCGTCCCGGGCGTGGTAGCTCATGCCGTTGGTGACCACGTGGCCGGTCTCGCTGGCCGAAGCCACCACCTGACCGCCGGGACACATGCAGAAGGTGTACACGCACCGGTCTCCCACATGCTGGGAGAGCTGATACTCACCCCGCGGCAGGGCCGGATGCCCGGCAGCCTCGTGGTACAGGCTCTTCTCGATCTCACTCTGCAGGTGCTCTGCCCGGAAACCCACGCTGAAGGGCTTGCACTCCAGCACAAGACCGCTGTCCATCAGCATCCCGAAGGTATCCCGGGCCGAGTGGCCCACGGCAAACACCAGTGCTTCACAGGGGAAGGTCCCGCCGGTGGTAAAGATGCCAGTCAGCCGGCCGTTCTTCTGCTCAAAACCGGTGAGGGCCGTGTTGAAGTGCACCTCGCCGCCCAGAGCTTCGATCTCCCTGCGTATGGAGGTGATAACGCCCCGGAGCAGGTCGGTGCCCACATGGGGCTTCTGCTTCCAGGCGATCTCCGCCGGGGCACCGTGCTGCAGAAACACCTCGGTGACAAAGCCGCAGAGCTCATCCCCGATGCGGGTGGTCAGCTTGCCGTCCGAAAAGGTACCCGCGCCGCCTTCGCCAAACTGGATGTTGGCATTGGGGTCCAGCTCGCCGGTGGCAGAGAAGTGCTCCACCGCCTTCACACGCTCGTCCAGCGCCGGGCCGCGCTCCAGCACGATGGGCTTGTAGCCCTGCCGGGCCAGCAGCAGCGCCGCAAACAGGCCCGCCGGGCCCAGCCCGCAGACCACAGGCCGGTGGGGCAGGCGCTGGGTGCCGTTCTGAACGCTGAGATCCGTTTTGCCGCGGATAGCAACGCAGGGCGAGGCCCCTGCATACGCAGATTCCTCACCCTCGTCCTTGAGCGTTACCGCTATGGTATACACCAGCTTTGGCTGCCCGTGGCGGGCATCCACCGACAGCCTGGCCACGCCCAGATGGGCCGCCTTACTGCGGGGGATGTGCGCCAGATGCAGCGCTTTCTCGAATGCCTGCGGCTCCCCGGCAGAGAGCGGCAGGCGGATATCTCTTACTAGTATCATCTATCAGGTTTCGCTTTCTATTTTCAGCTTCCTCGCCCTCTCCGTCATTGCTAACGCAATGCCACCTCCCCCAAAGTGGGAGGCCTTTGCAGTATTTGCAAACTTCATCTTTATGCCAAGGGCTCTCCCTTCGGGAGAGCTGGCGAGCGAAGCGAGACTGAGAGGGTGAGCCAGCTCAGTTACTTTCTATCTTGCACTGGATAACATAGCTCCCCAGCGCAAAGATCTTACCATTGGAGGGCACATACAGGCGGCAGGCAATGTTCTGCTGCCCTGCGGCCACATAGAAATCATCCGCATCGATCTCAATGACCACCTGCTCGGGCACCAGCGTATCCAGCAGACCCGCCGGGCCGCAGAGGGCCACATTCATCAGCCGCTCTGTTTGCACGGTCAGGGTATAGGTGGAGGGCAGATTGACCACCTGCACGCAGCTGGCGGGCAGGTTCATGGTCTTGGTCTCGAGCTTGGAGCTGTCGAAACTGACCGTGATGCTGGAAATGTTGTCCAGCAGGCGGATATTGCCCGGCAGCTCGATGGGCAGCTCATACACCTTGTTCAGCGCAAAGGTGGAAAGATCGATGGTGCCCACAGACAGGGTGGAGAGTTTTTCGATCTGGCTCTCGGGCCCGGCGACATTCAGGGTCTGCTTGCTCAGGGAGTAGACCAGCACCGAGGGATCAAAATTCCGGGGCGCGTTGATAAAGCTGACCGACACGGGCAGGGTGGCCATCTTGTAGACCTCCAGCGTGACCTCCACGCTGGACTCCTCCAGATTCGTGTATTCAAACTTGACCTCACTGCCGCTCTTGGTATAAAAGCGCAGGGCGGTATCCAGCGTGACCGAATCGGTGAGCTCCCCCTTGTGGGTCACCTCGGCGGTGCAGGTCTCCACCTTATCGATCTCAGTGCTGGGGCCGGAGAGGGTCACCGTCTCCTTGGAGAGCTCGGTGCCATAGAGGATATAGCCGTCCGCAATGGTCAGGTAGTTGGTGGTCACGGTGATGGGCACCGTTTTCTCCTCCACCACGTCAAACACCACGTCCACGCTGTTGTCGCCGCCCTCAATGGAAACGGACACGCCATTGAGCAGGGTGTTCACGCCCCGCACCTGCAGGTGCAGGGTCTTTTCGCCGCTGTCCCGCACGCCGGACCAGTCCGGGTAGACCACGAAATCAGAGGAAGTCAGGCTGCCGATGGTGTAGCCATCGCCCGAGAGCTTCAGGCTGACGTACTTTTCCGGCGCGCTGACGATGCTCAGGCCCCGGGAGGTGTACGCGGCGGAATCATAGGTAAAATCCACCGGCACGTTGTTGATGGTGCGGGTGGTGCCGGGCTGGACGACGATGGTGACCACCATCCATGCCACAATGGCACCCACGATGGCCAGCAGCAGCCGGATGCGGCGGTCGTCCAGAATGCTCTTGGTGTGCTGGATGGCAGGCTTTGTGCCGTTGGTACGATTGCTGCTCACTGCTGCTCATCCTCCTCTTTCTGGTTCATCCAGTTCAGCAGGCTCTTGACCTTGCCGCGCCAGCCGTCGGCAGCTGCCTTTTCGCTGGCGGTCTCCTTGGGGATCATCTCATCCACCAGCCGGGTGTACAGGGTCTGGCGGTCAAAGTGGCGGATCAGCACACCGTTCTTTGCCATGGAGATGATGCCGGTCTCCTCACTGACCACAACGGCAATGGCATCCGAATTCTCCGCAATGCCCAGGCAGGCGCGGTGGCGGGTGCCCATATCCTTGCCCAGATCCAGGTTGTTGGACAGGGGCAGCACACAGCCCGCCGCCTTGATGCGGCCATTCTCAATGATGGCGGCACCGTCGTGCAGGGGGGTACCCTCGTAGAAGATGGTGCCCAGCACCTCCAGATTGACGGCACTGTTCACGGGTGTGCCGGTGCGCACGATCTCAGAGAGATTGGTGTTGCGCTCCAGCACGATCAGAGCACCGGTCTTGGTCTCGGAAAAGCGCTCGGCGGCATCGCAGATGGCAATGATGGCGCTGCGCCAGGCCCCTTTGAAGCTGGGGTCGTTATAGCGTCCCTTGATGTTGAAGAGCTTGCCCGCCCACTGGTCGGTCTGGCCCATCCGCTCCAATGCGCGGCGGATCTCCGGCTGGAACAGGACCACCAGCGTCAGCAGGCCGACCTGCAGCAGCGAGTTCAGCAGCCAGGTGACGGTGCGCATGTTCAGCACGTTGGCCACCAGATAGACCGCCAGCACCAGCAGCGCGCCCTTGGCCAGCTGCCCGGCGCGGGTGCGGTTGATGATGCCCAGCAGCTGGTAGATCAGGAAAGCAATGATGACGATATCCAGCAGATCGGCCAGCTTGAAGGTCTGGAAATTGGCGATGATCGAATTCAGAGTCATCAGAGTGTCTCTCCCGTTACAGCTTCTCGATCAGGGCGACAGCATGGGCGGCAATGCCCAGGCCCTCGCCGGTAAAGCCCAGATGCTCCTCGGTGGTGGCCTTGACGCTCACAGCATCCACCGGCATCCCGAAGGCTGCGGCCAGATTCTCCCGCATGGCGGGGATGTAGGGGGCCAGCTTGGGCTTCTGGCAAAGCAGGGTGGAATCGATGTTCACGATCTTCCAGCCCTTCTCCCGCATGATGCGTGCCACATGCTGCGCCAGCTGCAGGCTGTCGGCACCGGCGTAGGCGGGGTCGGTATCCGGGAAGTGCTTGCCGATGTCGCCCAGTGCGGCGGCACCCAGCACAGCGTCCATCACGGCGTGGGCCAGCACATCGGCATCCGAGTGGCCCAGCAGGCCCTTTTCAAAAGGCACCTCCACGCCGCCCAGGATCAGCTTGCGGTCCTCGACCAGACGGTGAACATCATAACCATGACCAATGCGCATATCATTTCCTTCTTTCTGTTCGGCGCGGGGCAGATCTTCCCGCGTTGTGATCTTCAGATTGGCGTAATCCCCCTGGGTCAGCTGCACCGGGCGGCCGGTCAGTTCAAACAGGCTGCAGTCATCGGTGACCAGGCGGGCTTTTTCCGCATCCAGCTCGTCCAGCGCGGCCAGATACGCCGCGCGGTCGAAGCACTGGGGGGTCTGCACCGCATACAGGGTGCTGCGGTCAGGGGTATCAGTGACCATGCAATACTCCGGCACAGTTTTGCCGTCGCCCCGCACAGCCCGCTTGACGGTATCCTTTACCGGCACGGCGGGGGTGGCAGCACCGCAGGCAGCGGCTGCTTCCAGCGCCGCCGTGATGACAGCCTGACTGACAAAGGGACGGGCGGCATCATGGACAGCCACCAGCTCTCCGTGGGCGGCCAGCACGCCGTTCTTCGCGCTCTCGGCGCGGGTCGCGCCGCCCTGTACCACCTGCACCGGCTTTGTGCAGGCCGCGGCCTGCTGTTCCAGAAATGCCCGGTTCTTCCCGGCCACCAGAACGATCTCGCTGACCAGCGGACACTCCGCAAAGGCCCGGATGCTCCGCTGCACCACGGTCTCCCCGCCCAGATCAAAGCTGAGCTTGTCAAACCCCATGCGGGTGGAGGACCCTGCCGCCACCAGAACGGCTGATACTTTCTTTTCCAATTTCTGCACCTGCCCTGCTCTTATTCTCCCGGGAAATGCCACCCGGGGCACAGATAGAATAAACCATGTTTTATTATACCGTATCGCCCGGCAAACTGCAACCGATTTTATACAGCAAAAATGCCCCTCTGCGGCAGGGCAGAGGGGCAAAAACGCTTCTTTTTCAGGAGATCACTTCAGGATGGGCTCGATGGCGGCAGCCAGAGCGTCCTTCTGTGCCTGGGCTTCCTCCAGGGTCTTGCCCAGGGTGGTGAAGTAGGTCTTGATCTTGGGCTCGGTGCCGGAGGGACGCACCACAACGGTCGCGCCATTTTCCAGCGTGTAGATCAGGACATTGGCGGCGGGCAGGCCGGTCTCCTCGGGCTTCTTGTAGTCCATGACCTTGACGACCTTGTGGCCGCCGATCTCGGTCAGGGGCTCGTCACGCAGCTTCTGCATGATGGAAGCCATCTTCTCCATGCCGGTCAGGCCGGGGAACTCGAAGCTGTCCACCTTGTTCAGGTAGCGGCCGTACTGTGCGTAGATCTCTTCCAGACGCTGCTTGATGGAGGAACCGATGCTGCGGTAGTAAGCGGCCATCTCGCAGATGAGCATGGAGCCGATGACGGCGTCCTTATCGCGGACGTAGGGGCCTGCCAGATAGCCGTAGCTCTCCTCAAAGCCGAAGATGAAGCGGTCCACTTCACCGGCAGCTTCCAGATTGGCGATCTGATCGCCGATCCACTTGAAGCCGGTCAGAACGTTGCGCATCTCCACGCCGTAGTGCTTTGCCACAGCGTCGGCCAGCGGGGTGGAAACGATGGACTTGACCGCCACGGGGTTTGCGGGCATGGTGCCCTTTTCAATGCGTCCGGCGCAGATGTAATCCAGCAGCAGAACGCCCATTTCGTTGCCGGAGACCAGCTCATAGCTGCCGTCCGGGCACTTCATGGCAATGCCCACGCGGTCTGCATCGGGGTCGGTGGCCAGCATCAGGTCAGCACCGGTCTTGGTGGCCAGCTCCAGACCCAGCTTCAGGGCCTCAAAGATCTCAGGGTTGGGGTAGGAGCAGGTGGTAAAGTAGCCGTTGGGGTACTCCTGCTCGGGCACGATGGTGATATCGGTGATGCCCATATCGTTCAGCACATGGGTCACGGGCACCAGACCGGAACCGTTCAGGGGGCTGTACACCAGCTTCAGGCCGGCAGTCCGGCACAGGCCGGGGCGCACCTGACGTGCCTCGATGGCATCGTACAGGGCCTTTTTGCAGTCATCGCCCACAAAGCGGATCAGGCCCTGCTCCACGCCCTCGGCAAAGGAGATGTACTTTGCGCCGGTCAGAACATCGGTCTTCTGGATCTCATCATAGACGATGGCGGCGGCATCATCGGTCATCTGGCAGCCATCCGGGCCGTAGGCCTTGTAGCCGTTGTACTTGGCGGGGTTGTGGGAAGCGGTGACCATGATACCGGCATTGCACTCGTAGTAGCGGGTGGCAAAGCTCAGGGCAGGCACGGGCATCAGGGCATCATAGATGCGCACCTTGATGCCGTTGGCGGCCAGAACACCGGCGGCAGTCTTGGCAAAGACATCGCTCTTCAGGCGGCTGTCGTAGCTGATGGCGACAGTCTGGCTGCCACCCTGGGTCTTGACCCAGTTTGCCAGACCCTGGGTAGCCTGACGGACAACATAGATGTTCATGCGGTTGGTACCGGCACCCAGCACACCGCGCAGACCGGCGGTGCCAAACTTCAGGGCCACGGCAAAGCGGTCCTTGATTTCCTCGTCATTACCCTCGATCCTGCTCAGCTCCGGTTTCAGATCCGCGTCCTCCAGATCCGCTGCCAGCCAGCGCTTATACTCATCCAGATACATATTGCACACCTTACCTTTAATTCGTATTTCGCACAGGGATAGTTTTTCCAAACCTATTTATACTATAAACCTTTCCCCGGCACTGTGTCAATTCCATATTATGTAAGAATTTTTGCTCCGCAAATCATACAAATGCCACAAAGAGTTCAGCCTTTTCCATCATTTGGGGCTTTCGGGCTGTCTGCAGGGCCTGCGGCAGTGCCCGCGCATTGACAAGCCCCCTGCCCGACACTATAATTGGAACAATAGAATATTTTGCCGAGGCCGGACATTTTCCCGGTCATTTTCCCGTCGGGCCGCAGATGCGGCGTGAGGAGGCCCCCATGTATTCCGTTCTGAAAAGCTATGGTCTGAACGGCCTGAACGGCTTTGCCGTGGCCGTGGAAGCCGATGTCTCCGGCGGCCTGCCTGCCTTTTCGCTGGTGGGCCTGCCGGATTCCGCCGTGCGGGAAAGCGGCGACCGTGTCCGCTCTGCCATGAAGAATCTGGGCTACAAATGGCCCGACCGCCACATCACGGTCAACCTTGCCCCGGCGGACATCCGCAAGAGCGGCCCGGTGTATGACCTGCCCCTGCTGCTGGCGGTGCTGGCATCCTCCGGCCAGATGGAAGAACCGCCTGCCGACGCGGCCTTTCTGGGGGAGCTGGCACTGGACGGCAGCCTGCGCCCGGTTTCTGGCGTACTGCCCATGGCGCTGGCGGCGGCAGCA
>ENA-OPCZ01001253-OPCZ01001253.1-human-gut-metagenome-genome-assembly--contig:-NODE-1253-length-13583-cov-2.471467_pt1 | contig 13583 bp, 7 predicted proteins | sample MGYA00241566_ERZ501483 | MGnify/ENA primary metagenome ERZ501483 (study PRJEB25962, sample SAMEA1965191) | human gut metagenome | biome: human gut; feature: human-associated habitat; material: faeces... | reverse complement strand
CATCCGCGCCCTCACGGGCGCAAAAAGTGAGGAACATTTTCATGATTTTCAAAAAATCCGGCCCGCCGGAATGGCTGCTCGTCTGTTTGGGCAACTACGGCAAGCAGTATGAAAACACCCGCCACAACATCGGCTTCATGGCCGCGGAGCGTCTGATCAACAAGCGCGATCTGCGCTGCAACCGCCTGCGCTTCCGCGCGCTGACGGAGGTCATCGAATTTGGCGGGGCGAATGTGCTTTTGATGATGCCGCAGACCTACATGAACCTCTCCGGCGAGGCTGTGGGCGAGGCAGCGCGGTTCTATAAAATTCCCGCCGACCACGTCATCGTCATCTCCGACGATATTTCGCTCCCGCTCGGCAAGCTCCGCGTGCGCGGCAGCGGCAGCGCGGGCGGACACAACGGCCTCAAGAACATCATCGCGCACCTCGGCACCGACGCTTTCCCGCGCGTCAAGGTCGGCGTCGGCGCGCCGGAGCACGACATTGTCGACTGGGTCATCGGCCCGTTCACAGCCAATGAGCGCAAGGTCATCGACGGTGTGCTCGACCGCGCGCTCGGCGCGGCGGAGTGCATCATCACCGACGGCGTGAGCGCCGCGCAGAACCGCTACAACGGCTGAACGCTTTTTGCCGCCAAAATTTAAAAAATCGACATAGACTTTTTGCCAAAAGCCTATATAATAAAATGACTGACAACCACGGGCATGACCCGCCGCGGCTGCGGCGGATCTGCCCTTTTGCGCGTTGCGGAAGGAGGGATACGGCATGGCGCAGAGAATGAACAAACTCAATGAAGCGCTCGCATCTCTTCCCGAGGTGCGCGAGCTGCTGCTCTCGCTCGACGCGGGCACGTCGCCCATCGCCGTATCGGGCCTTTCGGGTGTGCACCGCGCGCAGCTTGCCGCTGCCGTGCGGCACAAGACACAGCGCCCGCTTTTGATCGTCTGCGCGGACGAAAACGAGGCAAGCCGCATGGCGGGCGACCTGCACGAGCTGCTCGGCGAGGACGTGAGCCTGCTGTTCGCGCGCGAATGGCAGCTGCGCGAGCGTGTTCGCCTCCCACGGCTGGGAGCAGCAGCGCATCGGCTCGCTGTGCAGCCTCGCCGCCGGAAAAGCGCCGATCTTGGTCGCGACCGTCGACGGTCTGATGCAGCGCACGCTGCCGCCCGACGCGCTGCGCGGCGCGGTGACGGAAATCGCGCTCGGCGACCGCTTTGACCTGAACGTGCTCTCGAAAAAGCTTGTCGAAAGCGGCTACACGCGCGCAGAAACGGTCGAGGGCGTCGGCCAGTTCGCGCTGCGCGGCGGCATTCTCGACGTCTGGTCGCCGCTGAGCGCGCCTGTTCGCGTCGAATTCTTCGACGACGAGGTCGACGCGATGGGCGAATTCGACGTGACGACCCAGCGCCGCACGCAGAATGTCAAATTCCTGACCGTCCTGCCCGCGGCGGAGGTGCTGCCCGCCCTCTCGGACGGCGGACGCGAAAAAATGCTCGAGCGCCTTGGGCGCGCCGCGCAGAAAATTGCGAAAAAGGCCGAAGACAGCCCCATCGTCCAAACGCTGCGCAGCGACATCGAGAGGCTTCGTAACGACCTGCCGCTCGGCGGCATGGACCGGTATCTCGCCGCGTGCTACCCCGACGAAGTCTGCGCGCTCGACTATCTCTCTCCCGACACGCTCATCACCGTCAGCGCCGGCATGCGCGTTTTGGAGCGCAGCAAGAACTATCACTGGGGGCTCTCCGAGGATATAAAGCCCCTGATCGAAGAGGGCATTTTGTGCGGCGAATTTGCCGCGCTCGCGCTCAGTCAGGAGGCATTGAGCCACCGCATGGGCGCGTTCCCCGTGCTGCTGCTCGATTCGCTCCCCACGTCGCACAATCTGCTGCCGCCGAGGGCCATCCTCAGCATGAACGCGCGCTCGCTGCCGTCGTACGGTGGCAGTCTGGAGACCGCCGCGGGTGATATGGAGCGGTATCTTGGCGCAGGCTGCGGCGTACTCGTTCTCTGCGGCAACGAAACGCGCGCGAAGAACTTTCAGCGCCTTTTGGAAGAGCGCGGCATCCGCACGCAGCTTGATTTGAAAAACGACCGCCTCCCCGCCCCGCACGAGACCGTCATCGGCCTCGGCGCGCTGAGCGCGGGCAGCGAATATCCGCAATTAAAGCTCGTCATCCTGACCGAGGGCCAGCTGACCGCTCCCCTCTCCGGCAAGCGCGCGAAGGCACGGCCAAAGAAGGAGACGTCGGCCCGCGCCGCGCTGCGCTCCTATGAAGACCTCTCCCCCGGCGATCTCGTCGTGCATGTCCACCACGGCATCGGCCGCTTTGCGGGCATCGAGCGCATGCGCGTGGACGGCGTGGACAAGGACTATATCAAGATCTGCTATGCGGGCAACGACAGCTTATACGTCCCCGCGACGCAGCTCGACATGGTGTCGAAATACATCGGCGGCCATGGCGAGGACGAGGACGGCCAAATACGCACGAAGCTCAGTAAGCTCGGCGGCACGGACTGGTCGCGCGCGAAGACGAAGGCGCGCGCCGCGGCAAAGGACCTCGCCAAAGGGCTCATCGCGCTCTATGCCGAGCGCCAGCGCCGTCCTGGCTTCGCCTTCTCGCCCGACTCCCCGTGGCAGAAGGAATTTGAAGAGGCCTTCGACTACGAAGAGACCGACGATCAGCTCCGCGCCATCGCCGAGATCAAGGCCGACATGGAGCGCTCGACGCCGATGGACCGCCTGCTCTGCGGCGACGTCGGCTACGGTAAGACTGAGGTCGCGCTGCGCGCCGTGATGAAGTGCGTGCTCGACGGCAAGCAGGCGGCAATCTTAGTGCCGACCACCGTGCTCGCCCAGCAGCACTATGCGACGGCGCTGAACCGCTTCCGCTCGTTCCCCGTGCGCATCGAAGTGCTCTCGCGCTTCAAAACGTCGGCGCAGAAGAAGCAGATTTTGCAAGACGCCGCCGCAGGAAAGATCGACTTACTCATTGGCACGCACTCGCTGCTGCAAAAGAGTTTGCACTTCAAGGACCTTGGCCTTCTCATCATCGACGAGGAGCAGCGCTTCGGCGTAACGCACAAGGAAAAGCTCAAGGAGCTCTCGCGTCAGGTCGACACGCTGACGCTCTCGGCAACGCCCATCCCCAGAACGCTCAACATGGCGCTCTCGGGCATCCGCGACATGTCGACCATCGAGGTCCCGCCCGTTGACCGCCAGCCGGTGCAGACGTATGTGCTCGAGCACAACTGGAGCGTCATCGCCGACGCCATCCGGCGCGAACTCGCGCGCGGCGGACAGGTCTACTACATGCACAACCGCGTCGAGACCATCGACCGCTGCGCCGCCCAGCTCAAAAAGCTTCTCGGCGACGACGTCGCTATCGGCGTCGCGCACGGCAAGATGGACGAAAAGGGCCTGTCGTCCGTGATGCAGCAGCTCTCGGACGGAGAAATTCAGGTGCTCGTCTGCACGACGATCATCGAGACGGGCATCGACATTCCGAACGTCAACACCCTCATCATCGAGGACGCCGACCGCCTCGGCCTCGCCCAGCTGCACCAGATCCGCGGGCGCATCGGCCGCAGCGCGCGCCGGGCGTATGCCTATATGACCTACCGCGCGGGCAAGATCCTCACCGAGGTCGCGGCCAAGCGCCTGACGGCCATCCGCGAATACGCGGAGTTTGGCTCGGGCTTCCGCATCGCGATGCGCGACCTTGAAATTCGCGGCGCGGGCAATTTGCTCGGCCCTGAGCAGTCGGGCTATATGATGAGCGTCGGCTACGACATGTATTTGCAGCTCTTGGAAGAGGCCGTACTCGAGCAGCGCGGTGAAAAAGCGCCGCAGCGCACCGAATGCTCGGCAGACCTCACAGTCTCGGCCAACCTTCCGGAGAGCTACATTCCCTCGGGCGAGCAGCGCATGGATATCTACCGCCGCATCGCGGCGCTGCGCACCGCCGAGCAGTCGCAGGAGCTGCTCGACGAGCTCATCGACCGCTACGGCGAGCCGCCCCAGCCGGTTTTAAAGCTCATGGACGTCGCGCTTTTGCGCGCGGAGGCCGTGCAGATCGGCGTGAGCGATATCTCGCAGCGCGGCAGCGAGATCACCTTCACCTTTGCCGCGTCCGAGGCAGTCCCCGTGGAGGCCGTGATGGCCCTCTGCTCGCTGCCGAAGAACCGCCGCCGGCTCACGCTCTCCGCCACGGGGACGGAGCCGAAGCTCCTGCTGCGTCTTACGCCAAACGAGGATGCATTGGATACTGCCTTGACGCTGGTCGGAGACCTGCGTGTGAATAAGGAAGAAAACGAAAAAGAGGTAACATTATGATCAAGAAGAGATTGCTTTCGTTCCTTGGCGCGGCGGCCATCACCGCGGCGCTCACCTTTGCCGTCGTGTCGCTCTCGCCCTCGAACGGCTTCACCTCCGGCACGGTGCAGGAGGGTCTCTGCTACGAAGCGACCGGCGTCGCGCCCGACGCGATCGTCGCAAGCCTGAACGGCAACGGCGCGAGCGCCGACCTTGTCGCCTACTGGATCGGCTACGACGTGTCGTATCTCGACAGCTACATGCAGTATTACACCGGCTCGTCCATCAACTGGGACGACACCCTCTCCGACGGCATGAGTGTCGCCGACTATGTGAAAGCAAGCGTGCTCTCGTCCGTCAAGCAGCACTTGGTGCTTGAAAATCTCGCCAGCAAGTACGGCGTGACGCTTACCGCCGAGCAGGAGGCCGCCATGGCCGAGAGCGACCAGAGCTACATTGACCAGTACGGCAGCGAGGAAGCTTTTGAGGCCGAGATCGCCAAGCTCGGCATGCGCCGCGAGACCTATGACCGCGTCGCGCGCTCGAACTACCTGTATCAGAATCTCTATGAGCTCTACAATACCGAGGGCAGCGCGCTCTACGCCTCCGACGAGGACCTCGCCGTCTACGCCGCCGAGCAGGGCTACATCACGGCGGACCACATCCTGCTTGCGACGAAGAACATGACGACCGGCGAAGCCCTCACCGACAAGCAGAAGGCCGAAAAGAAAGCGCTCGCTGAGGAGCTCGTCGAAAAGCTCAATTCCTACACCGGCGACGACATCGCCTCCTACTTTGCCGAGCTCGCCGACGAGTACAGCGAGGACCCCGGCCGCGAGACCTATCCCACGGGCTACACCTTCACGACGGGCTCGATGGTGCAGGAGTTTGAAGACGCCGCCTACGCGCTTTCCGAGGGCGAGGTGAGTGAAGTCGTCGAATCCAGCTTCGGCTATCACATCCTGCTCCGCCTGCCGCTCGACAAGGCCGCAGCCGCCGATGAGGTGCGCGACGATTACTTCACGAACTTCATTGCCGAGCAGATGGATTCCGCCGTCATCGCCACGAGCGAGGACTACGATAAGCTTGACCCGCAGACGATCTACGAGGCGATCGTCGCCGCGCAGGCGGAGGGTTAAATCGCAGCGCGGCGCACTGTACGGCGTTTGCGCCCGCGAGGGCGCGTGAGGGGCAGCCCGAAAGGGCTGCTTCCTTTTTGCGTCTCGGCAGGGGCGCTGCTTTTTTCCCTGCACCGTGCAGAGGACAAAATAAAAAGGAGACCTCTTTCGAGGTCTCCTTTTATTTTCAGGGGTTAGCGGTGCTTTAGCACTTCTCAAAGATGGTCGCAACGCCCTGGCCGCCGCCGATGCAGAGGGTGGCAAGACCCTTCTTGGCGTCGTCGCGCTTGAGCATTTCGTGCAGCAGGGTGACGATGATACGAGCGCCGGAAGCGCCGACGGGGTGGCCGATGGAGATCGCGCCGCCGTTGACGTTGACCTTGTTCATGTCGAAGCCGAGCTCACGGGCAACAGCGATGGACTGGGCCGCGAAGGCTTCGTTGGCCTCGACGAGGTCGATATCGTCGATGGTCAGGCCGGCCTTCTGCATGGCCTGACGGGAAGCGGGCACGGGGCCGACGCCCATGATCTTCGGGTCGACGCCGCCCTGGCCCCAGCTGACGAGCTTGGCCATGGGCTTGAGGTTGTACTTCTTCACGGCCTCGCCGGAAGCGAGGACGATGGCGGCAGCGCCGTCGTTGATGCCGGAGGCGTTACCGGCGGTGACGCGCTGGACGTGCTTCTTGGTATCGGCTTCGTGGATGCCGGTGGGCTCGAAGGTGTGGACGATCTCGTCCTCAACGCCCTCGGGGCCGACGGGGAACGCGCCGCGCAGCTTGGCAAGACCCTCGGCGGTGGAACCGGCGCGGGGGAACTCATCCTTCTTGAACTCGACGATCTCCTTCTTGACCTTCACGGGGACGGGAACGATCTCATCGTCAAAACGGCCGGCAGCCTGAGCGGCCTCGGTCTTCTGCTGGGAGGCAGCGCCGAAGGCGTCGAGCTCTTCGCGGGTGATGCCCCAAACATCGCAGATGTTCTCGGCGGTGGTGCCCATGTGGTAGTTGTTGAACGCATCCCACAGGCCGTCCTTGATCATGGTGTCGACAAGCTTCTTGTCGCCCATGCGGGCGCCCCAGCGGGCGTCGGGAGCGGCATAAGGAGCGGCGCTCATGTTCTCGGTGCCGCCGCAGACGACGATATCGGCGTCGCCGGCGAGGGTGGCGCGGCCAGCCTCGATGACGGACTTCATACCGGAGCCGCAGACCATACCGACGGTATAGGCGGGGACGGAATAGGGGAGACCGGCGCCCACGCCGACCTGACGGGCGACGTTCTGACCGAGACCGGCGGTCAGGATGCAGCCGAACATCAGCTCATCGACATTCTCGGGAGCGACATTCGCGCGCTTGAGGGCCTCCTTCACCACGATGGCGCCCATCTCGGTGGCGGGGGTGTTCTTCAGGGAACCGCCGAAGGAACCGACAGCGGTACGGCAGCAGTTGACGACGTACAATTCTTTCATTTGACTTCTCCTTTAAAATTTGTAAATCCGGAATGAGATCCGATTTTCTTCGGTTTTGATTATACACACAGGAAAATGAAAAATCAACTGCAAAGTTGCGAAAAATGTAGGCAATTTTGATTTTTTTCTTTCATTTCGTTAACTATTTAACAAGAATGAAGAATATCTTGCACCAAGGGACCCTTTTGCACCCAAAGGCGCAGGGAAAGCAGCGCCGCTGGCGCTGCTTGGGATAAGGGGGCCATTCTCTCGCGTGAGACAATTGCCCCCTTTCCCGCGTCTCCACACGCTGTGGGAATAAAAAGCAGCAGCTCTGCCTGGCTGTCCCCCCCGCCCAAGGGCGCAAAAAAGGGACGCCTCTTCCGAGGCGTCCCTTTTCATAAGTAGTTTCTACGAAACAGAAATAACTTAGAACTTGGGCTTCTGGGCCTTGACCTTGGGCTCCTGGCCGTTGCAGACGGCGACGATGTCGTTGGCGACGGAGGTGCAGCAGTTCAGAACGCTCTGCTCGGTGGTGGCGGCCATGTGCGGGGTCATGATGACGTTGTCGAGGTCGAACAGCTCGCGGCTGGACTCCTGAATGGGCTCATGCTCGAACACGTCGAGACCGGCCTGGAACAGCGTGCCGTCCTTCAGGCACTCGACAAGCTCGTTCTCCTTGATCAGAGCGCCGCGCGCGCAGTTGATGAAGGAAGCGGTGGGCTTCATCCAGCTGAACTGCTCACGGCCGATGGAGTGCTCGGTGGAGGGAACGACGGGCAGATGCACGGACACGAAGTCGGCCTGCTCCCAGACCTCCTTGGCGGTGGCCTTCAGCTCGCACAGATCGCCGATCTTGTCCTGCGTGAGGTACGGATCGTAGCCGATGACGTTCATGCCGAAGCCGTACTTGCACTTCTGCATGGCGAGCTGGGAGATACGGCCGCAACCGATCATACCGAGGGTCTTGCCGCCGAGCTCATAGGTGTGCTCCATGCCCATACGGACGAGGAAGTTGCCGCCGCGGAACTGACGGTCAACATAGGTGAAGCGCTTGGCGCACATGAGCATCAGCATGACGGCGTGCTCGGCGACGGCGTTGGCGTTGCCGGCGGGCGCGTAGACGACGGTGATGTCCTTGGCGTGGGCGTGGTCCATGTCGATGTTGTCGAGGCCGGCGCCCTGCTTGCCGATGACTTTGAGGTTCTTGCAGGTGTCCATCATCTTGGCGGTGATGGGCTCGGTGCGGCACATGATGGCGTCGGGCTGGAACTCGGCGAGCTCCTTGACGTAGGTCTCCTCGTCGTTATGGCTGCACAGCTTCACTTCAAAGTCGTTGGACTCGAAGATGTGCGTGGCCACCTCGTTGAGCTCGATGGTGTAGTAAACTTTGAACTTTGCCATGATACAGATCTCCTTCTTCTTATTTGTTTATTTATTGAATCGCTAAATGATTTCATACGGTTTCTTCATTATACCTTGCGCTTTGCACAAAAGCAAGCGATTTTCAGAAAGATTTGCAAGAACTCATTCAAATAATTGAACAGCATCTTTCATTTTGACGATTTGCCGTCATGTCTTTCCCCTGTTTTCTGCAATTTTCGCTGCAAAACAAAAAAGGACATAAAAGGAGCTTGACAAACTACTACATATGTAGTATATAGTTATCAACGACAAATGTAGTAGATCATCTAAGGAGGTCAACCCATGGACGATAAAAAGAGACTGCCCGATGCGGAGCTTGCCGTGATGCAGGCCATCTGGGCCGTCGGCGGCGAGGTCAGCCGCGGCGATCTCGACGGCGCGCTCGCGAGCCACGGCTGGAGCGCCAACACCGTCAACACCTACCTTACTCGCCTGTGCGAAAAAGGATTCCTCTCGAGCCGCCGCGAGGGGCGGAACAATTTGTACACGCCGCTCGTCTCAAAGGACAGATACCTCGAATTTGAGAGCCGCAGCGTCCTGAAGCGGCTCTACGGCGGGTCGCTCGGCAGCTTTGTCGCGGCGCTGAACGCCGAAAAGCCGCTCGAGCAGAGCGAGATCGACGAGCTGCGGCAGTTTTTGGACGATATGAGCCGTTAAACGGAAATATAAGGAGGACGCACCATGGAAACATTTCTGCTGAATCTGTTGAAAACTTCCCTGTTAGGTTCCCTCGCCATTCTGGCGATGCTGGTACTCAAACCCCTCTGGCGCGAGCGCTACCGCGCGAAGACGCGCTGCTGGCTGTGGCTGGCGATGGCGGCATTTTTGCTGCTGCCGGTCGATTTTTCGGTGAAAAACGCGCCGGTGCAGGCCGCGCCGCCGAAAGACTACACACTCTTTGTCGGCACGGATAAGACAGCCATCCAATCGACCGACAACCTCTTTGGCGACATGGCCGAAAAAAGCGGCCAGTCCCCCGCACAGGTGCGCGACACGATCATCCAGCGCCCTGTGACGAATCCCGAGCAGAAGACGACGCGCTACATCCCCGTGACGACGATCTTGTTTTACGGCTATCTCGCGGGCGCGGCGGCGTTCCTGCTGTATCAGGGTATCTCCTACGCCCACTTCCGCCGCACGGTGCGCCGCTGGAAGAGAGACGTTTCCCGCGCGGACTACGCCGCGATGCTCTCTAATACGGCGCGCGACTTAGGCGTGAGCGCACCGGAGATGATCGTCTGCGAGGCCATCTCCACCCCCGCAGTGACGGGCCTGCTGCGCCCGCGGCTGCTCCTTCCCCACGAGCGCTACGACGTGCAGGAGCTGCGCTACATCCTGCGCCATGAGCTGTGCCACCTCAAGCGGCGCGACATGCTCTTAAAGCTCGTGCTGCTCGCGGCCAACGCGATGCACTGGTTCAACCCCGTGGTGTATCTGATGCTGCGTCAGGCGGACGAGGACATCGAGCTTGCCTGCGACAGCGCCGCGACCGATGGGCTCGAACTCCCCGAGCGCGCGGCTTACAGCCGGACGCTGCTCGCCGCCGTGCAGTCCAGCGTGCGGGCGCTGCCCGCGACGACGTGCTTCGGCGGCACGGTCGAGCGTCTCAAGCGCCGCATCACGAACGTGCTGGGCGCGCAGAAAAAGCGCGGCCTCGGCATTGTAGCCCTCGTGCTGGCGCTGACGCTGACGGCGGGCTGCGCCGTCAGCTGGGGCGAGCGCGCGCAGAAAAATGACGACCCGTTTGCCGACAAGAGCTATACGGTCGACACGCTCTTATATGAAGCGCCCGGCTTTACGGATGGCTTTACGGATGGCGCATACCCCACCTTCCGCACCGCGACGAATCCCGCAGGGGAGAAATACGTCACAATGTTCAACGATCTGGGCTATGCCCTTATCTACGGCCCGATGGAGGAATACAAGCTGGAAAAGCAGTCCTTCTACGCACTCTTCGGCAACACCAGAGACGCTTCTCCGGTCGACGACCTTATGCAGCACAACAAATCCGCATGGACCGGCTACTGCGAAGAGGCAAAGGACTCTCAGCCGTATCAGGCCTATCTTCTTGAGCAGGAAGACGGCACAATCTATCTCGGCCTTTCCGCCGACTATGCGGAAGACGGCAGTGAATGCTTCTGCATGGTCTACCGGCTGGAAAAGGAGGACGACACGATCTACCCCTCGATGGACGACTATGCCGCCGCGTGCGTGGAAGACCTCAAAAAAGGCACGATGACCTACTCCGTGTCGGAAAACAACGACTATGCGTCCCGTTCGATTGAAGACACGGTCACCGATGTGCGCGTGACGCGGCTGGAGCAGGGCGATTCGCTCGGCAACCTCTCCCCCGACGGCACGGTGCTGGAGCTGTGGTACTTCCAGTACGAGATGAAGCCCACGAACGAGGCGGGCGTGCAGATCGACGTCATCGGCGGGCAGGAGTTGACGGACGACGGATATCTCAATGAACACTGGACGCACTATCTCACCGTCCTGCACTACACCTACGGCGAGAAGACCGGCTATCAGATCATCGGCACCTCGATGAGCAACGACGGCCTGTGGTACAACGGCTGCGGCTACGGCGTGGACCTCAAGTATTACCTGCACGACTTCTATGTCGACTACGCGGGGCTTGATCTGCCGAAGATGTTCATTCCCAACCTGCTGAACGACATGGCAACGGACGGCTACGGCCGCGCCAACCAGTGCGAGGCGCGGCTCATTTCGGGCGACGGCAGCTACTACTTCTATGCGCCGATCACCGCCTGGGCGTGCAATCCGGGGACGGAGTTCTGGTACTCCCGCTACGACACCGGCTCCTACTTCAACGCAAAGAAGCTCGAGCAGAGCCTTGACGAAGCGAAGGCGGAATGGGAAAGCACCGGCGCAAAGGCCGAGAAGACCGACGCGGGCTGGCGCTTTGTGACGCACGAGGGCATAAGCAACACGGTCGTCACGCTCTTTGATGCGCCGGACGGCACCTGCTACGAGGTCACAACGCACTGGACGTTCGACGGCAGCACGGAAGAGAATCAGTGGGGCTGGAACCGCGACCGCGCCGTTGAGGGCGAGGCCGAGGTACTCCGGGCGATGGTCAGAAGCTTCACGGTGAACTGGGACGCCGACGCGGCGGCTGATCCCGCACTGGACGATTCCGATTTTCAGGCTGATCTTCAGCTCGCGTCGAACGGCGGCGCATCCTGGCTCAGTCTGAATACCGACGGCATGGCTGTCGGCGGCCATGATCCGAAGGACGCCGCCCCGACCGTTCTGCTCGATACGTGCGATTATAAAGAGTACGATCCGTCTGAGTCCTCGCCCTCGGGCAGCGCTGTTCCGCCCCGCGGCGGGAATCCCCTCGCCCTCTGCCTCAGCCTCAGTAATTCTGCGCGCTTTACCTTCTACGAGGGCTCGGATTTCATGCTCTACCAGCACGGCGATACGCGCTACTACAAGGTCAGCAGCTACGGCGACTATGCGACGATCTTCGACGCGATGCTCGCATGGTACAACAAGACACCGGACAAGGAAGCGACATTTGAAAGCGACCTTGTGCTCGCGTCGAATGCCGCCACGGTCGACATTCTCGCCTTCTGCCCCGCCGGCGGCGAGAGCGGGAGCCATGCTCCCCTTTTGACGGGCTATTCCGTCGCGCTCGACAGCTATGAATACAAGCCCATCGACAAGCCGAAAAACCTCGACAGTCTGGACTCTGTCGAGCTCTGGCCGCACAACGCGCAGGCGACGTGCCTGATATTCTATAAGGGAACGAACACCGTCAAATATGTGTCGGGCAAAAGCGAACGCTATTACCGCGCGGTCGGCGATTTCAGCATCGTGGACAATGATGGCCGCACACTTTACGACTTGATGCGCGTGTGGTACGACACGGCGGAGTATTCCGACATGCTCACCTCCGACGTCCGCGCCCAGTCGAAGAGCTTTTCGTGGCAGGAGGCCGCGCAGAACTGGGCGAACGCCTATTACGGGACGCAGAAAGAGGTGACGAGCGGCAGCATCTATAAATTCACATGGCTCAATGTCACGGTAAACCCCGCCGAGGAGACCACGCAGGCCAAGCGCAAGGCGGGCGAGATCGACGACAACACCTACTGCTTTGCCGTAAGGGTGGAATTCACGGCGGAGAGCGCCAACGCGCTGCAAAGCGCCATGGCGGGCAACACCGTCAAATGCGAGAATCCCGCCGCGCCTAAGGACGCCTATGAGTTCTACCGCTGCTGCACCATCCAGCTCAGGGACGACGGCCGCTGGTACGGAACAGAGCTCGGGACCGGCTGGTAATGCGCAATTCCTAAAAAGGAGGGGCTACCCCTCCTTTTTTTGCGGTTTTTCAGCGGCGGGCGGGAAAAAGTACTGGAACATCTCAAAGATATGTGGTATGATGGGAATATTCCAAAACGTATTTCTCGGGAGGTTCCCACCATGGAACACAATCCGGTCCTCAAAAATCCGCTGTCGCTCGACAGCGAAATTCCTCTCTATTCCCAGCTCATGGGCATCATCAAGCGCAGCATCACCTCCGGCGCGCTCAAGGTCGGCGACCTGCTGCCGAGCGAGGCCGAGCTCTGCCGCGTTTACGATATCAGCCGCAACACGGTCCGTCAGGCCATCGGCGCGCTCGAAGAGGAGGGCTTTGTCGTGCGAAAGCGCGGCAAGGGCACGTTCGTCACCGACCCGAACACGCGCCGCAAGGGCGTGCAGTATTCGTTCACGACGGAAATTTCCCAGCTGGGCAAAACGCCGTCGTCCACGCTGGTCGACTTCGCGGTCATCACGCCTTCTCCCAAGATCGTGACACTCATGGGCCTTGAGCCGGGCGTAAAGGTCTATCGCTTCACGCGCGTGCGAAACGTCGACGGCGAGCCGCTTATCTTGGAGACGTCGTACTACCCCGAGTACATCTATCCGAACCTGACGCGCGAGCTGTTGGAGACGCACAGCTTTTATAGTCTCCTCTACCACGTCGGCGTCATCCCGTTTTCCGCGTCGGACACGTATGAGGCCGTCGTGCTCGCGCCGCACGAGGCGCAGCTTCTGCACTGCGCGCCCGGCTCGGCGGCGTTTTTCCATCAGCGCCGCACCACGACCGAGAACGGGCATACCTATGAATACACCACGAGCTATATGCGCGCGGACCGCGTGAAGCTGGATGTGAGATTTCAGAAGGGATCGACGTCCTTCATGCGCACGGTTGATTAAAAAAGGCAGCCGAAAGGCTGCCTTTTTTATAAATCACAAAGCGGTTTAAAAATAA
>ENA-OPCZ01001233-OPCZ01001233.1-human-gut-metagenome-genome-assembly--contig:-NODE-1233-length-13754-cov-2.604862_pt1 | contig 13754 bp, 16 predicted proteins | sample MGYA00241566_ERZ501483 | MGnify/ENA primary metagenome ERZ501483 (study PRJEB25962, sample SAMEA1965191) | human gut metagenome | biome: human gut; feature: human-associated habitat; material: faeces... | reverse complement strand
CTTGTACTCAATATGTACTCACAGTGACTCCAAAATGAGTACATAATATATATAAATGATTTGGAAATATAAAGAATCAAATTTAAGAAGAGACAACATGAATAAAAGTGCCTTATATAAGACACTTTTTATCAATGTTATTTTTCAGTTGGATAATTAATTGTCCATTCAATATATTCATCGTTGCTGATCTTACCGCTTTTTAGATCGGCTTTTTTTTGTATCCATGCTTCTAAAAAATCATCAAAAAGATTTGTGTTCAAATCAATTAAATAATGGTTTTCATTATCTATTGTTTCTTTTTTTATAATGAAATCAGTTGTTCTGTCCCAGTCGAGTAATGTAAAAACAAAATCAAGTGCTTCGGTATGATCGTCCATATTTAAATACATAGAATTGATATGTAGCGCCTTACTTATTTTTTCTAACATGTCTTTACGTGGAACTCTAGTTCCGTTCTCATATTGTGAAATACGAATTCTTCCGTTTTCATCTGCTGAAAGCCCGGATTTTTCGGCTAGTTCGGTTTGTGTTAAACCTCTAAATTGACGGACAAATCTTATTCTCTTTCTGTCAAGATATTGACCTTCTTCTTCGTTCGTTAAATAGTCTAATGTTAGGGTTTCTGGTAACAATATGAACACTTTCTTTACAATTATATAGATATTTTATCATTTTAAACATACAAAATACTACTCCGTTCTACCCCGTTTTACTTCGTTCTACCCCTCGCGAGCTCCATTTTACTCCGTTCTACTTCTCGCACTTTTCCTAAAAGTTATAAACAATCAAATATTTATGTTGGATATTTGTACTTTTAATTTAGAAGATTACATCTTTTTCACTATTACAATAATTTTTTTGTTGTTATCTCATGTATCACAAGTAACCAATGCCATTATTTTATCTTCTGAATCGACAGTTACACTAGTTTTATATAATTCACGATTAATGAACTACCACACCTGATACGTAGTTGGGATGTGGTATCTCTGTGATGTACTCTTCTCAATTGAAATTTGTATTACCACAGTGATTTTGATTTATGCACTACTACATGTACACACCTTGTGGTTGTCTTTGCTTTTGTGCAATGGCCGGTTCACTCGACCCCTACTGTTGGTAATTCTGTCTTCTACAGTTTCAAAAATTAACAATTGTGCCTGAACAATTTGTTTGTCTTCAGATTTTAAATTTGAATAATTATCCATTTCCATCTCATCTAATTCAACAGAATAAACACGATCATTTTGTTGCTCTTTAAATATCAGAGCTATCAATTCGCTATCATTCTTTGTTGCTTCGTATGAATCCAAATATGCATTATCCACTAAAAGGAATTTTTTCTTTTGCGTTTTCTCACTTTCCACCAATTTTCTGTGGTCGTTATCTTTAATGCTGCTTCTTCATTTAGTTCCAAGCTATCTGGAGTCTTATTCCAATCCATCAACAATAATGTTTCATTAAACAAAATGGGTTCTTCTTCTTTTAATGTTTTCATTTGTTTAAACATAATATTTAAAAATTGCTTTTTCACTTGATCATTAACTAATACTTCAACCGCCTGATCTAAAATATCTTTATAATGCTTTGACGGTACTACGGTTGGTTGTTTTGTATCTGGGTTAATATATGCATAAGTCATACGACTAATATTTTCACAGACTTCTTTGTTTTCATCTTTTGAAATAAATCAAATTGTTTATTCAAATTAATCCACCTCTTTCTAAATTTGTGTAATAAAAAAGAGAAAGCGTAAACTTTCTCAAAAAGAATTATTTAATTTTATTTTCGTAATCATGTAATGGTGGTAAATACCATCTATAAAAACTATCGAATTTTCAATGCGATACAACAAGAAATATTTAGTTTTATCTAAATTTAATCTTCGATACCCCTTGCTTCGAAGTCTCGGATTCAAACACAGTTGAAATGACTCAGCAGAATTACTTAATACGAACTTTCCATTTTTAACAGAATCGATAAAATGATTTGCCGCTTGTTTATTACGCAAGTGAAAAAGAAGATATTCTACAATAGAATCCATATCTTCCATTGCATTTTCAGTAAATATTACTTTATAATCCATATTTATTTCTAATGCTATCTATTGCTATATCTGCATCTATTACTTTGCCTTCTCTAGATTGAACTCTAGAAGAACCAAGTCTATCCAAAAACTCATCTTCTGTCATAATTTTCATTTCTTTTGTTTTATTGAATTTTTTAATTTCAAAAGGAATTCCATCATAAGCAACTGCTTGAGTTAAAAACATACGAATTGCGCTAGTGGTATCTGTACCCAATTCCTTAAATAATGCATCTGCCTTAGATTTCAAATCATCATCCACCCTTACTTGAATAGTAGACATACAGCATCACCTCCGCATTTAAATTATATGCAATTTCATTGCTATTGTATATAAAAAACATTACTTATTAATCACATATTCATCCTTTTGTATACAATAAAACATGTATAATTCTATTATCAAATTCATAAATCAGTCGATGACAACAGACTTTTATGAATTAATTCATCATTTACATCTTTAAAATTCGCAGGATGATTATCAAAACATTGATAGTTACGTCTTGCAATCATCATAATCTTTTGTGTTGCATCTCTATCTACTGCATCATTATCCAAATGGAAAACAATAATTTGAACATTGAGATTCCTGTCTAAAAAGGCTTTTAATGCAATCGGCATATCAGCTTCAGTCTTTGCTGCTATCTTTTCACAAGCTCCACCTAAAGATAAATAATTAAAAGCCTTGTAATCAACATCCTCCATTTTTAATAATGTCATATAAGACAATAAATCAATAGCTGCTTCAAAAACATGAAGAACATTGCTTTCTTTATTTTGATAATTAAAGCTAAAAGCCTTATTACTTCCTGTATGTTCTAATTTAAAATCTTTAAATACATTTCGCTTAAATGCATAAGCTGGCATATCACCATCATATCCAACAAATACAGCGTTTCGAAAATTTGCTGACTGATAAAGCATCCCTTTAGAAATAAAAAAATGGTACCCCCACCTTCAACCTGCGTTTTAGGAAACCGATGCTCTATCCAAATGAGATACAGGTATAATATTTTTATAGTTTTATCATTTTTATTAACTCCTCCAAAAAAATAAGTTAACTGAAAGTCAATTTTTATTAAGTTAAATACATTTTAATTAACTAAAATTGTAATTTAAATGAATTTAGATTAATTTAAATCAATTTTTATTCATTTTAAGTAAATTACTTAACTAATTTTATTGAATTAGCTTATTTTATTTACTATAATTTATTTGCATAAACAAATTTAAAGGAGGAAAATAATGCTGAATATCGAATTAAATGATTTAATTAAACAAATAATTACCACTCAAGCAGAATCACAAACTATCAAAGTAAAAGCAGCTCATGGAGGAACGCCAAAACGTTTATATGACACTCTTTCTAGTTTTTCAAATCAAGATGGCGGTGGAATTATTGTATTTGGATTAGATGAAACACAAAACTTTAAACCAGTAGGTGTCTATGATTTACAAGACCTACAGAAAAAAGTAACCGAACAATGCAATCAGATGATTCCTCAAATCCGCGCTATTTTTACAATTACTGAATACGAAGGCGTCAATATTTGTAGTGCAGAAATTCCCTCTATCGATATCACAAATCGCCCGTGTTACTATGCTGGTGCAGGTAAAGTCAAAGGTTCTTATGTGCGAGTTGGAGATGCTGATTTACCAATGACAGATTATGAAATCTATAATTTCGAATCCTTTAAATCACATGTACACGATGATGAAAGGCCCATTGATCGAGCTACTCTTTCTTTATTAAGGGAAAATGACATCAATAATTTTATTCTACAAATGAAATTAAATCGGCCAGGATTTTCAAAATTATCCGAAAATCAAATTTATGAATTACTATCAATCACACGTAATAATATTCCCACAATAGCATCCGTTTTAAATTTTGGAATCTATCCACAAGGACTATTACCGCAATTAGCTATTACCGCAATCGTTGTTCCAGGAGAAACGATTGGCGACATCACTAGCGATGGAATACGTTTTCTAGACAACAAAAGAATTGAAGGCACTTTATCAGAAATGTTGGATGAAGCCATAGCTTTTTGTAAAAGAAATATAAAAGTTCAAACAATCATCAATCCAAACAATGGCAAAAGAGAAGATAGAACAGAATATCCTATCAACGCTATAAGAGAAGCCATTTTAAATGCGTTAATTCATCGTGATTACAGCATTTATACGGAAGGTACCCCTATCCAAATTTGCTTCTTCACAAACCGCTTAGAAATACATAGTCCTGGAAGCCTATACGGAAGAATGACAATTTTTGATTTAGGCAAAGCTAGACCCGATTTAAGAAATCCTGCACTTGCTACAATGTCTGAATTTTTATTAAAGACTGAAAACAGATATTCTGGTATCCCAACAATACGTAGAGAAATGAAGGAATATAATTTACCTGAACCTGTATTTGAAAACAAAAGAAATGAATTTGTTGTTACTTTATATAATAATCAACATACCTCAAACAACAATGAAGATATTGACTTAATACGTTTTTGTAAGTCACCAAAATCAAGAAAAGAAATTGCTGAATATTTAGATATTAAAACAACATCTTTTGTGACAAAAGAATATATTCAACCACTAGTTGATGCAGGTAAACTAAAATTGACAATTCCTGACAAGCCAAAAAGTAAAAATCAAAAGTATTATTCTGATTAAAAGAGAATACAAAAAAGCGTTGAAGTCAAACGATTTCAGCGCTATTTTTAACTCAATATGGCGTCCCAGATAGGAGTCGAACCTACGACCTTTCGTTTAGGAGGCGAATGCTCTATCCAACTGAGCTACTGGGACATATCATGATTTTAACACAATTCTGTAAAATCAACGATTGTTTTTACATGGTTTTTTTCAAACACCTTTTGATTGTTTGGATTTACTAAACCAATACACTCAATATTTAATGATCGAGCTGTATTGATCGCATACATCGAATCCTCAAATACAATCGCACTTTCTGCAGTTGTATTTAAATCTTTCAATACATACTCATAGATATCCACTTCTCTTTTTGACATCTTTAATTCATCTGCTGAATATACATTCTCCATATATTCCAACATACCAAGTCGATCTAATACTTTTTCAGATAATGCTCTTGTGTTTGATGTCAATACAGCCATCTTTTTATTTTCTGAAGCACACTTCTTTATATAATCCAAAGCACCCTTCTTTGCCTCAATATGATACGCATATTGATTCAAGATATCTTCATTTACTTCATTGAACATCCAAGCCTCATCTTGTTTAGTATGAAATCTTTCTTTGATGTATGTTAAAACCTCTGAAAATTTCATCGTAAAAAAGATTTGACGAGCCTCTTCCATACTCATATACAAATCCATCTTTTTAAATAAACGAATGATGGCATCTTCCCATACGTGCATCGATTCAATTAATGTATCATCTAAATCAAAAAGTATTGTTTCCATATTTCACCTAAATGGCGCGCCTGACAGGGCTCGAACCTGCAACCGCCAGAATCGGAATCTGATACTCTATCCAGTTGAGCTACAGGCGCACTACCTAATAATTATAGCCTAAATTAGTTTCATAATCCATTAAAATGTGGTATAAAAGTTAAGGTATATTTTAGGAGGAGAATATTTTTCATGGCAAAACGAATTATTCAAGTTGAAGAAAAAGTACCCGCAAATCTGCTGATACCATTAAGTATTCAACACATGTTCGCAATGTTTGGAGCCAGTGTATTAGTACCATTCTTATTCGGTATTAACCCAGCTATCGTACTATTCATGAATGGTATCGGAACATTGTTGTTTATTTTTATCACAAAAGGAAAAGCACCAGCCTATTTAGGAAGTAGCTTCGCCTTCATTGCTCCCGCAAATATCATTATCGCAAAATTTGGATATCCATACGCATGTGGTGGATTTGTTGCGGTAGGTTTTTGCGGATGTTTATTGGCAATGATCATCAAGAAATTTGGAACAAAATGGATTGATATCGTACTACCATCTGCCGCAATGGGACCCGTTGTTGCATTAATTGGTCTAGAATTATCTTCATCGGCTGCAAATACAGCTGGAATTCTAGGAGATAACATTGACCCTAAAAACGTGATTGTTTTTGCGGTTACACTTGGCATGGCCGTAATTGGAAGTGTATGCTTCAAAAAATTCTTAAGCGTCATTCCAATCTTGATTGCCGTAGTTACAGGATATTTAACTGCTGTTGCCGTAGGTATTGTTGACTTTACTCCAGTCCTTCAGGCAAGCTTTATCTCAATTCCAAACTTTCAAGCACCAAAATTCAGTATGGATGCCATTCTAATGATGCTTCCCGTATTATTAGTTATCGCATCAGAACACATTGGTCACCAAATCGTTACAGGTGAAGTTGTAGGAAGAAACTTAATTGAAGATCCAGGACTACACCGCTCTTTATTTGCTGATAACTTTTCAACAATGATTTCAGGTTTAATTGGATCTGTTCCAACTACAACTTACGGAGAAAACATTGGAGTTATGGCGATTACTGGCGTATACAGCGTACAAGTTATTGCTGGAGCTGCCATCCTATCCATCATCTGTTCATTCATTGGTCCATTATCTGCATTGATTCAAACAATCCCAAATCCAGTTATCGGTGGAATTAGCTTCTTACTATACGGTATGATTGGTACAAGTGGATTAAGAATTCTAGTCGACCAAAAAGTCGATTATGGAAAAAGCGTAAACATGATCTTAACATCCGTTGTATTCGTTGTTGGACTTAGCGGAGTAACAATTCACTTAGGAAATATTTCCTTATCAGGAATGGTACTTGCTTGTATCACAGGAATGATCATGTCCTTACTATTCTATATCTTTGAAAAATTCCATTTATTAAATGAAGAAGCGTAAACTAAAAATTGTCATCCCAAGATGACAATTTTTTTAATGTCTTGCATCATAATAAATCGATGCTTTTACTTTTTCTGTATGTTCTTTACCGCAAAGCTTTTCTAGAATCGCAAACGCAAACTCAATACTTGCTGCCGCACTTACACCCGTAATGATGTTTCCGTCTGTAACGGCATAAGCATATTGATATTCACCACCAAAATCTTCATCCATATCTTTAAAACAAGTATATTTCTTACCTTTTAAGATACCCTCATGGCCTAAAATTGTTGGAGAAGCACAAATAGCTGCCAACACCTTATTTTCGGCAAACTCATGAATTAATTTTAATACTTCTTCATTCTTTTCTAGCTTTTGATAATGTGGACCACCAGGTAAAACTAAACAATCCACATTGCTAAAGTCATATGTGTTCATTGGATATACACTCGAATAGGTTACGCCAAAACGACCTGTAACCTGTTCTTCATTATTGACACCAATCATATCCACATCAAGTCCACCACGTCTAAGTAAGGCAATGGGACCCATAGCTTCTAATTCTTCAAATCCATTTTCTAATAACACTGCTACTTTCATGTTCGTCACCTCTTTAGATTTAGTATACAACAGACTATAATAATTGTGAAAGGTTGTGATTATATGAAAGAAACAAAAACAGAAGCCATCTCATCGGCAATTCTATGCATTTTATCTGGCTTAGTCTTATGCATATTTAACGTCTCCATATTAACAACAATTACGCGAGTTATTGGATGTATCTTTTTAGTCATTGCGATTCTATTTCTTTATACATATTTCAAGAAAAGAAATAGTACTACACTAACAACACTTATATTAAGTGTATTCCTATTATCTGCAGGCTTATATATGAGTTTAGACCCTAAGAAATTTATCAGTATTTTACCTATGCTTGTAGGAATTCTATTGATTATTAATTCCCTATCTCATTTTCAAAAAGTATTACTCTTAAAAGACAACGGATTTGAACAATGGAAAGTCAATCTTGCCGGAGCTATATTCATTCTAGTCATTGGTGTTGTATTACTTATGAAACCCATTCAATCCTTAGACTTTATTTTCTCTTTAACCGGATCTTTCCTTATACTAAATGGAATTCTTATCTTTTTGGATCAATATTTTATACAAAAAACGAATTTATAAATCGAAGCACGCCCTGCTCATTATTCGCATAGTCGCTAATATATTTAGCGGCTTTTTTTGCCTGTGCACTCCCATTTTTCATCGCAACGCCATATCCACAAGAAGCTAGTAAATCCACATCATTTCCATGATCCCCAAAAGCCATTACACTAGAGATTGATACACCCTTCTTCCTACATATATATCGAATGGCTTCAAGCTTACCTACATCCTTCTTGCATAATTCAGTTCCGAGTTTTCTAACATCATAAAACCGATATTCTAAATACATTTTTTTAATTTGAAAACCCACAAAACAACCCTTATCATACAATGCTTCATTTAATACAACATCTTTTTCAAATTTCGTTTTTTGTAATGATTTTATATAATGTAAATCCAAAGGAATAAGTGAAAATATCTTTTTGACTACATCCAAGATAGAAACACCAAACATTGTATATCCACCATTTTGCCAAACATAACTAATTAAATGATGTTTCTTTGCTTCTTTTACCAATTCTTTTACTCCATCTTTTGAGAGTCGTGTAAAACACTTTTTCTCTCCATCTAAAAAATCATGTATTTCTAAACCGTTCGAACTTGCCACAAAACCATTGTGTTCTCTTAGTTTTAGTTTTTCGATAACTTCATCCAACTCTTCATAAAACCTTCCAGTCACAATCCCAACTACAATACCTTTTTGTTCAAGTTCAATTATTTTATGAACTGTATCTTTATCAATATGTTTATGTGAATCATATAGTGTTCCGTCTAAATCAAAAACGACAATTTTAACCATTTTTTACCTCTTTGCTAGAAAACCTACTAAATATATATTATTATAATAGAAAGAAAAGGGGAATGTGAAATGAAAATATCAACTAAAGGACGCTATGCCCTTCGCTTACTTATAGATTTAGCTCAACATAATGATTCAGGTTTTATAACACTAAAAGACATTGCCGCAAGACAAAATATCTCCAAAAAATATTTGGAACAAATCGTACCCATTCTTACCAAGAGCCAGATGGTTCAATCCAATCGTGGTTTTCAAGGTGGATACAAACTTTCTAAAAGTCCAGATCAAATCTGTGTATATGATGTATTGGTCGCAACCGAAGGAAATTTATCTTGCGTTGCCTGCCTAGATTCAGATGTAAATACATGTCCTAGAAAAGAAGATTGTGCAACACTTTATATTTATGAAGGATTAAATCAAGTGATTAAAACCTATTTAAAAGGAATCACACTCCAAGACATTTTAAGTCACGAACAAAGCTTTGATTATATAATCTAAGCTTTTCTTTTACTTTTTTTAAAGATAATATTACAATAATGGATAGGAAATGAGGTAAATTTATTATGAAAACTGAAACAAAATGTTTACATGCCGGATACGAGCCAAAAAATGGTGAGCCAAGAGAAGTTCCAATTTATCAAAGTACAACTTTTAAATATGATTCAAGTCTTCAAATGGGAAGATTATTTGACTTAGAAGACAGTGGATATTTCTATTCACGCCTTCAAAACCCAACAAATGATATTGTCGCTAGTAAAATTGCTGCATTAGAAGGTGGTATTGCTGCTATGCTTACATCAAGTGGACAAGCTGCCAACTTCTTTGCGGTATTCAACATCTGCGAAGCTGGAGATCACCTAATTGCTTCAAGTGCTATCTATGGTGGAACATACAACCTATTTGGTGTAACAATGAAGAAAATGGGTATTGATTGTACATTTGTTGACCCAGAAATCAGTGAAGAAGATCTTCAAAAAGAATTCAAGCCAAACACAAAATGTGTCTTTGGAGAAACCATCACAAATCCAACAGTACGTATTTTTGATATTGAAAAATTTGCGAAAGTTGCACATGCGAATGGAGTTCCATTAATTATCGATAACACATTTGCTACACCAATTATGTGTCAACCAATCCAATGGGGAGCTGATATTGTTACTCACTCTACCACAAAATATATGGATGGACATGCATCTTGTGTAGGTGGAGCTATTGTAGATAGTGGTAATTTCAACTGGCTAGAACACGCTGATAAATATCCAGGACTAACTACACCCGATGAATCGTATCATGGTATTGTCTATGCTGAAAAATTTGGTAAATTAGCTTATATCACAAAAGCTACAAGTCAATTGATGCGTGATTTAGGATCAATCCAAGCGCCTCAAAACGCATACTATCTTAACTTAGGATTAGAATCATTAGCCGTTCGTATGAAGGCACATTGTGCAAACGCACTAGCTGTAGCCAAATACTTAGAAGCCAATGAAGATGTTGCATGGGTTAAATATGCAGATCTTGAAAGTGACCCTCATCATGAATTAGCTAAAAAATATTGTCCAAACGGAACTTGTGGTGTATTGTCATTTGGACTGAAAGCCGATCGTGATCAAACTGAAAAATTCATGGACAGCTTAAAACTTGCTTCTATTGTAACCCATGTTGCAGACGCCAAAACTTGTCTATTACACCCAGCAAGTCATACACACCGTCAAATGAGTGAAGAGCAATTAAAAGAAGCCGGTGTTGCTCCAGATTTAATTCGTTTCTCTGTCGGTCTTGAAGATGCACAAGACATTATCAACGATTTACAACAAGCACTAGACGCAATGAAAGCATAGTCTTTTACAGAATGGAATTTTCCATTCTGTTTTTTTTCGAGTATAATAAAGTGTATACAAAAAAAGGAGTTGTTTATATATGCCAATCAACATACCCGATGCATTGCCCGCAAAAGACATATTAGAAAGTGAAAAAATCTTTGCGATTGAAGATAAAAGTGCACATAGACAAAGAATTCGACCATTAAAGATCGTGATTTTAAATCTAATGCCCAAAAAAATAGAAACGGAAACACAAATCTTACGTTTAATTTCAAAAAGTGCACTACAAGTTGATATTGATTTTATGATGGTCAAAAATCATGTTTCTAAAAATACAAGCCAAGATCATTTAGTTAAATTCTATACATACTTTGAAAAGTTAAAAGATAATTATTACGATGGAATGATCATTACAGGAGCTCCAGTAGAACATCTTGAATATGAAGATGTTGATTATTGGAATGAACTTGAAGAAATCATGGAATGGTCTAAGACTCACGTCTATTCTACATTACATATTTGTTGGGGAGCCCAAGCTGGACTTTATTATCATTATGGAGTTCAAAAGCATGTCTTGCCAGAAAAAGTATTTGGCATCTTTCCAGAACAATTAGTCGATGAATATGACTTTTTAACGAATGGCTTTGATGAAATCCACTATACACCTCACTCAAGACACACGGCCATCGATGAAGATGCCGTCAAAAAAGTGAAATGCTTATCCATACTATCTAAAAATGATGAAATTGGTTCAAACATCATTGTCACAAAGGACTATCGTCAAATCTTTATTCTTGGTCATTTAGAATATGGAAAAGAAACATTAAAAGATGAGTATTTTAGAGATTTAAAAGCCAATAAACCCATCCATATTCCATTTAACTATTTTCCCGATGATGATCCAGAAAAAGAACCAATCTTAAAATGGAGAAGCCATGCCAATCTTCTATATCGAAACTGGCTAAACTATGTATATCAATTGACGCCATTTGAAATCGAAGAAATTGGAAAAATAAAAGAACCCATTGGTACGGGTTCTAGAGAAGATCATGGCTATGCCAAGACTTTTACGAAGTAATTTTTACTTCGTATTTTTTATTATTCCGCAAACATTGGAGTAGATAAATAACGCTCACCTGTATCTGGTAATAATACTACGATTGTTTTCCCTTTATTTTCGGGACGTTTTGCGATTTGAATAGCGGCATATGTAGCAGCACCACTTGAAATACCCACTAACATACCTTCATTATGTGCAATCAAACGACCTGTTTCATAAGCTTGTTCATTTGTGACTGTAAATACTTCATCGTATGCACTTGTATCCAAAGTGTTTGGAACAAAGCCAGCACCAATCCCTTGAATACCATGAGGACCTGCATGACCTTGTGAAAGTACTGGACTTGTTGCAGGTTCAACCGCAACCACTTTCACATTTGGATTTTGATCCTTCAAATATTTACCTGTACCACTTACAGTACCACCCGTTCCAACACCAGCAACAAAAATATCAACTTTCCCCTCTGTATCCTTCCAAATTTCTGGACCAGTCGATTCGTAATGAGCTTGAGGGTTTGATGGATTTTCAAATTGACTTGGAATAAAGCTGTTAGGTGTAGCTGCAGCCAATTCCTGTGCTTTTGCGATAGCACCCTTCATACCTGCTTTGCCATCTGTTAAAACAACTTTTGCGCCATACGCCTTCAATAAGTTACGACGCTCTACACTCATTGTTTCAGGCATTGTCATAATAGCCTTATATCCCTTAGCCGCTGCAACAGACGCAATACCAATACCTGTATTTCCACTTGTTGGCTCAATCAATGTAGCTCCTGGCTTAATCAACCCTTTTTTCTCAGCATCTTCAATCATTTTCTTTGCGATACGATCCTTTACACTTCCTGCTGGATTAAAGAATTCTACTTTCGCAACAACTCTAGAATCTAAGCCTTCTTTTTCTTCAATATGTGTTAATTCTACTAATGGTGTATTTCCAATTAAATCTGAAATTGCTTTATATACTGTCATTTTCTTTTCCTCCTATTAAACAAATTCAATATTATTCATTTAAAGAGCTACAACATCGTTTCATAATTAGTACCTCTGCTTATTATTCCTAGTAACTTTATAGGCATTATAGGAGTTTGGCTTCCCATTGTCAACAAAAAATGATAGAAATTCATCTATCACAATTTATTCTGGATAAAATAAGAAACACCATCATCTTCATTTGATTTTGTTAAATACTTTGCGACTTCTTTTAAACTTTCCTGTGCATTTTCTACAGCAACACCATCTGCAACTTCAAACATAGAAATATCATTATAGTTATCTCCAAAAGCTAATACAGAACTTGGCTCCATATCAAGATATTTTAAAAGCTTTAGCAAGGTTTTACCCTTCGTCGAATCCTTATTTGTTAAAGTATAAATAATACCTTCCGATTGCATACATAATGTTTTGTCACAAACAGAATTTAATTGATTTTTTATCTTTTCCATATTTGGATGAATCATCACAACCTTAAATATTGATTCACTAACAATATCTTCTATGTTCGCATTTTCAACTATTTCGCACTTACCAATCAATCGATTCTTAAACGCATCCAGCCCTTCTTGATATCCAACTGAATAAATGGTTTGATTTGTATAAGCCAGGAACGCAACTTTGTTTGCGACTAATATATTTAAACAAGTCTTTAATTCACTAGAATCAATTGGACATTCATAAATACATGTATCACCCAAAAACATGTTTGCTCCATTATTCGTAATATAAGGTAAAGTAATATTTAATTCTTTTATATAATCCTGAATAATATGCACATTTCGGCCCGATACAAAAGTAAGTGGAACATTCTTTTCAATCAGAACACTTTTAATATTTCGATCTAAACTTTTATCATCATGCAAAAGTGTGCCATCTAAATCAGCAACAATCAATTTAATTTTTTTTAAAGACATTCCTTTACCTTTTCAACAATATGATCTGCATTCAAACCATATTTAGCT
>ENA-OPCZ01001227-OPCZ01001227.1-human-gut-metagenome-genome-assembly--contig:-NODE-1227-length-13788-cov-2.675672_pt1 | contig 13788 bp, 9 predicted proteins | sample MGYA00241566_ERZ501483 | MGnify/ENA primary metagenome ERZ501483 (study PRJEB25962, sample SAMEA1965191) | human gut metagenome | biome: human gut; feature: human-associated habitat; material: faeces... | reverse complement strand
CAAGGTCTTCCTGATGGACGAGCCGCTGTCCAACCTGGACGCCAAGCTGCGTAACCAGATGCGTGCCGAGCTCATCAAGCTGCGCCACGAGATCAAGGGCACGTTCATCTACGTCACCCACGACCAGACCGAGGCCATGACCCTCGGCGATCGCATTGTGGTCATGAAGGACGGCGTCGTCCAGCAGATCGCCACCCCGCAGGAGGTCTTCAACCATCCCGCGAACATCTTCGTTGCCGGCTTTATCGGCGTGCCGCAGATGAACTTCTTCGATGCCCAGCTGGCGCGCTCGGGCAACGGCTTCACCGTCAAGACCGAGGATATGAACGTGGCGCTCGCCCCCGAGACCTGCTCTCAGCTTGCTCTCAACTGGGACGGCGGCGACGTGAAGGAGATTACGGCCGGCGTGCGCCCCGAGCAGATTCTGCTTGCCGACAAGGGCGAGGAGGGTGCGCTCCAGGGTACCGTCGAGGTGACCGAGCTCATGGGTTCGACCGAGCATGTCCACGTGACCGCTCCCGATGGCCAGTTCGTCCTGATCATTCCCGTTGTCGACCTTGAGGCCAAGGGTGCGCTCAAGGCGGGCGACTCCATCTGGTTCAAGTTCGAGAAGAACGCGACCCATCTCTTCGATAAGGTGTCTGGCAAGAACCTTATCTAGGCCCGGTGCATCCAGGCCCTCCCTTTGGGCGACTGCGGTATTGCCATCCTTTTGCCGCGGTCACATATAAGACTCCCCTCCCGTCCACTGGGCGAGAGGGGAGCCTTTCTTTGTGTTGGGGAGGTCTGACGGTTTGTCTCGTTCTGTAACAGTAAGGTTGGATTACGGCGGCCAAATGTTACAGATTGAGATAAACCCAAGGGGAAGGACCGGTATGTCTCGATCCGTAACGCCAGGGGCCGTTTTTGCCGAGTTGTTGTTACGGATTGAGATATTTCGGCGGGGTGGTTGTGTTTGTCTCGACCTGTAACAGGTAGGACCGTTTTGCCTATGTAGATGTTACAGATCGAGACAATTTGGTCGAAGCGGGCCACAGGTCAATGTATCGGCACAAAAAACGGAGCCGCGTTGCCACGACTCCGCTTTCAAGAGGATGGGTAAAGGAAACGAAATTAGCTCAGGTGCCAAATCTCGTCGTTGTACTGGGAGATCGTGCGGTCAGACGAGAAGGTGCCGGCGTTGGCGATGTTGATCAGTGCCTTGCGCATCCAAGCGTCCTGGTCCTCGTAGTCTGCCAGCACGCGCTCCTTGGTCTGGATGTACTCCTCAATGTCGAGCAGGGCCATAAACCAGTCCTTGCCCTTGATGTCGTCGTGCAGACGCTGCAGGCGCTCGGCGTTGCCGGTCGCCATAAAGGCGGGGTTGGTGATGAAGTCCACCAGCAGCTTGATGCCGGGCTTGCGATAGAGCGCGCCGGCGTCATAGCTGCCGTCGGCGTAGAGCTGTTCGACCTGCTTGGAGGAAGCGCCAAAGGTGTAGATGTTCTCGTCACCCACGAGCTCGGCGATCTCGACATTGGCACCGTCAAGCGTGCACAGGGTCAAAGCGCCGTTGAGCATGAATTTCATGTTGGAGGTGCCGCTCGCCTCCTTGGAGGCCAGGCTGATCTGCTCGGAGATGTCGGCGGCGGGAATCACGCGCTCAGCAGCAGTGACGTTGTAGTTTTCGATCATGACAACCTGCAGGTAGGGGGCCACATCGGGATCATTTGCAATCCACTGCGACAGTGTCAGGATCAAATGGATGATGTCCTGGGCGATGGTGTAGGCAGGTGCCGCCTTGCCGCCAAAGATGATGGTGACGGGGTGTTCGGGTTTATTGCCGTTCTTGATGTCGAGATACTTCCAGATGATGTAGAGCGCGAGCATCTGCTGGCGCTTGTACTCGTGGATACGCTTGACCTGAACATCGATGATGGCGTTGGAGGGAATGGTCACACCCTGCTCGAGCGCCATGAACTGGCGCATGATAGCCTTGGCCTCGGCCTTGGTGGCGGCCAGGCGTTCAAGTACATCCTTGTCATTAGCGAATTCGGCGAGCTTGCTTAGGTCGCCGGTACTGCGCCAGTCGGTGCCGATCACATCGTCGAGCAAGCTGGCAAGCGCGGGGTTGGCGCCATGGATCCAACGGCGGAAGGTGATGCCGTTGGTTTTGTTGGAGAACTTCTCGGGATAGATCTCGTAGAACGGGTGAAGCTCGGTGTCCTCCAGAATCTTGGTGTGGAGTGCGGCGACGCCATTGATGGAGAAGCCAAAGTGAATGTCCATATGGGCCATGTGGACGGTGTCGTACTCGTCGATGATGGCGACGCGTGGGTCGTCGTGCTCGGCCTTGGCAACCTCGTCGAGCTTGACGATGATGTCGGCGATGGCGGGCGAGACCTTCTGCAGGCTGGCGAGCGGCCACTTCTCGAGCGCCTCGGCAAGGATCGTGTGGTTGGTGTAGGCGACCATGGAGCGCACGATGGTAACGGCCTCGTCAAACTCGATGTCGTGCTCGGTGGTGAGCAGGCGGATGAGCTCGGGAATGACCATGGTGGGGTGCGTGTCGTTGATCTGGACCACGGCGTAGTCGGCCAGGTCGTGCAGGTTACTGCCGCGCTCGACGGCCTCGTCGATCAGGAGCTGGGCGGCGTTGCTCACCATGAAGTACTCCTGGAAGATGCGAAGCAGGCGGCCCTGCTCATCGGAATCATCCGGATAGAGGAACAAGGTGAGGTTCTTGGCGATCTCGGTCTTGTCGAAGTCGATGGAGCTGCCGGGGACCAGGCCGTCGTCGACACTTGCCAGGTCAAACAGACGCAGGCGGTTCTTGGTGGGCTGGCCGTAACCGGGCACATCGATGTTGACGAGCTTGGAGGTGACGGCAAAATCGCCAAACTCGACGGTGTAGGAGCGGTCGTCATCGATCAGGATGTCCTGCTCGCCAAGCCACTCGTCGGGGACGGCCTTTTGCTGGTTGTCGGCAAAGCGCTGGCGGAACAGGCCGTAATGGTAATTGAGACCCACACCGTCACCGGTAAGGCCCAGCGTGGCAATGGAATCCAGGAAGCACGCGGCCAGACGGCCCAGGCCGCCGTTGCCCAGCGAGGGCTCGACCTCAAACTCCTCGATCTTGTTGAGGTCGTGGCCTGCGGCGGTGAGCTGGTCCTTAACCTTGTCGTAGATGCCGAGGTCGATCATGTTGTTGATGAGCAGCTTGCCAATCAAAAACTCAGCAGAGATGTAATAGAGCTTTTTCTTGCCATTGTTGAGCGGGCAGGCGGCGGAGCGCTCCTGTACGAGCTTGACCAGCAGTTTGTAAATGCGGCGGTCATCGAGTTGCTCGAGCGAAGTTCCGAAGGATTGCTCGGCAAGATCCGCAAGATCGATACGGGGCATGTTTCCTCCTGTGGTGAGTTGACGACATGTCAGAAATTCAAAAGAAGCCCGCGCGAGGGGATTGGGGTGGCCTCGCGCGGGAAAAGCGGTCGCGTCCGCACGGTGGGGTGGGGTCGGGTCGGGCGCGGTAGCTCCTATTGAGGAAGCTCGATTTCGGCTTCCGACGGGATGCGGAAGTAGGTCTCGGTCCAGTCGGTGAGTTTGTGCTCGAGCTCGCGGGTGATGGCGCCGTCGAGCATGCGCCAGGTCCAGTTGCCGCCCAACGTGGCAGGGGTGTTGATGCGCGCCTCGTTGCCCAAGTTGAGCAGGTCCTGCATGGTGTAGATGCACGTGTCGCTCACGCTGGCGGCGATGGTGCGATTGAGTGCGTCGGCCATGGACTCGCCGGCCTGCTGATGGGTGTACAGGGCTGCCTGCTCGCGCTGACGCGGGGTAGCCGTTCCTTCAAACCAGCCGCGTGCCGTCTCGTTGTCGTGGGTGCCCACGTAGGCGACGGTGTTGGCAATGTAGTTGTGCGGCAGGTAGTACGAGTTGGCGCCCTCAAAGGCAAACTGCAGGATCTTCATGCCGGGGAAGCCCGAGTTGTCGCGCATATCGATGACGCCGGGGGTGAGGAAGCCCAGGTCCTCGGCGATGATGGGCAGCGTGCCGAGCTTTTCCGCGAGCGTCTTGAAGAACTTGAGGCCGGGTCCCTGCGTCCACGAACCGTAGGACGAATCGGGCGAGGAGAACGGCACCTCCCAATAGGCCTCGAAGCCGCGGAAGTGATCCAGGCGGATGACGTCGTACATGTCGAGGGCGGCGCGAATGCGGCCTTCCCACCAGGAAAAGCCGTCGGACTCCATGGCGTCCCAGTCGTAGATGGGGTTGCCCCAGTACTGGCCGGTGGCCGAGAACTGGTCGGGCGGCGTGCCGGCGACGCTTGCGGGATTGCCGGCGGCGTCGATCTTAAAGAGCTCAGGTGTCGCCCACATTTCGACGGAGTCACGCGAGACGTAGATGGGCAGGTCGCCGATGATCAGGATGTCGCGTTCATTGGCATAGGCCTTGAGGCGGCTCCACTGGCGATCGAAGAAGTACTGCGTCATCTGGTGGTAGAGCATACGCGCCGGATGGTCGGCGCAGACCTTGGCGGAAGCCTCGCCGCGGGTACGGAGCTCCGCGGGCCACTCCCAAAACGCCTTGAGACCGCACTCCTCTTTGACGGTCATGAACTCACAGTAGGGGATGAGCCAGTCCTCGTTGGCCTGGATAAAGTCATCAAAATCGGCCGGCTTGTCGGCAGCAAAGCGCTCAGCGGCGCGGTCGAGAATCTGACGGCGACCGCCAAAGATAGCGCCGTAGTCGACATTGCTGGGGTTGGATCCCAGATACACACCATCGATATCGCGCTGCTCCAGATACCCTGCCTCGATAAGCTCGGCAAAGTCGATAAAGTTGGGGTTGCCTGCGCGGGCCGAGAACGACTGATAGGGCGAATCGCCATAGCTGGTCGTCGTAAGGGGCAGAATCTGCCAGTAATGTTGTTTGCACGAGGCGAGAAAATCGACGAAGTCGTAGGCATTCCAGCCAAAGCCGCCGATTCCGTATGGTCCGGGCAGAGATGAGACGGGCATGAGGACGCCGCTTGCACGCTCCATGAATGCGCTCACCAACCTTCTTGTTGTGGGGTCGGCCTGCCGATGGGTGTGCAGTCCGCCTCCGATGTTCTGATTCGACACGCCTATTGTAAAACATGTTGTTTAAACATGTACAGGCAAGATAAAAAAGTTGGTCGATTTTCGGCGAATGGCTACATGCTATGAAAAAGCCCCGACCTCACAACGTGAGATCGGGGCAAGAACGGTATGTAGGTTTTTGCTACTCGGCGTCGGCGAAGCCGTTGGGGTTGTGGCTCTGCCAGTTCCAGCTATCGCGGCACATGTCCGCGATGTCGTACTGGGCCTTCCAGCCCATCATGCGCTCGGCCTTGGAGGCATCGCACCAGTTGGCAGCGATGTCGCCGGCGCGGCGCTCGCGGATCACGTAGGGCAGCTCCTTGCCACAAGCCTTGGAGAAGGCGGCGACGACCTCGAGTACCGAGGTACCGGTGCCGGTGCCCAGGTTAAAGATCTCGACGCCGGTCTTGCCGTTCATCCAGTTGAGGGCGGCAACGTGGCCCGAGGCCAGGTCACAAACGTGGATATAGTCGCGCACGCCGGTACCGTCGGGGGTGGGGTAGTCATTGCCAAAGACCTGAACGGCCTCGAGCTTACCCACGGCAACCTGCGCGACATAGGGTACCAGGTTGTTGGGGATACCCTTGGGGTCCTCGCCGATCAGGCCCGACGGATGGGCGCCGATGGGATTGAAGTAGCGGAGCAGCACAACGTCCCACTCGGGGTCTGCGGTGTGAACGTCCATAAGGATCTGCTCAATCATCCACTTGGTCCAGCCATAGGGGTTGGTTGCGGGCTTCTTGGGGTCTTCCTCGGTGACGGGCGGGTTGTCCGGATCGCCGTAGACGGTCGAGGAGCTCGAGAAGATGATGGACTTGCAGCCATGGTTGCGCATGACGTCGACGAGCACCAGGGTGTTCTCGATGTTGTTGTGATAGTACTCGACGGGCTTGCTCACCGACTCGCCGACGGCCTTAAAGCCGGCGAAGTGGATGACGCGGTCGATCTGATGGGTGTCGAAGATCTTGTTCATGGCCTCGCGGTCGAGCACGTTGGCCTCGTAGAAGGTGAGGTTCTTGGCGGCCTCGTCGCCCACGATGGTCTTGACGCGGTCGACGGCGACGGCGCTGGAGTTGGAGAGATCATCGACGATGACGACCTGGTAGCCACCCTCGAGCAGCTGAACGACGGTGTGCGAGCCGATAAAGCCGGCACCACCGGTAACGAGGACGCAGGTGTCTTTGGGGTCGAGTGCTTTGGACATGTAGTCTCCTATCGAATCAGGAACACTTCTTTAGGGGAGTATAGCGCAGGCAGGGACGCCCAAATCGTGCGCTGTAGGAAAAGCAGAGGAGCGTGTTAACGTACTTATAGAAATGCTGCGTGGACATAACCTCGACTTTGGCATTTGCTTACGAGCCGCTGACCTTGTAGTTTCCTGCCGTTCGTGGAAATCGTTGGGACGCGCCATATGTACGCTAATATGTATGAGTTGAGCGACATATAAATAAACATGTAACGGAGTACATATGTCACCAAACAGCGATTCCATCCTTTCCCAGGAGCTCTCGCGCCGCACTGCCCTCAAGGCCTTATTCGGCGCCGCTTCTGCAGCCGTTCTTTTTGGCCTGCCCGCTCGCGCCCGTGCGGCGGAGGCCACCAAGGAAACCACCGATAAGCTCAATGCGGCCCAGGCCCAGCTCGACGAGGTCCAGGCTCAGCTCGACAGCATTGCGAGCGAATACGCGGCGCTGGCCAACAAGAACGCCCAGACTCTCAGCGATATCGAGGGCGTACAGGGCCAGATCGACGACACGCAGACGCAGATTGACGAAAAGAAGGCCGAGCTCAAAAAGAAGCGCGACGATCTTTCCGATCGCGTTTCCGCCAGCTATAAGTCGGGCGGCACCAACATCCTGTCGCTGCTGCTCGCCTCGGGTTCGTTTGAGGAGCTCGTCGCCAATGCGCACTATGTTGAGAAGATCAACAAGAGCGACCGTGACGCCATCGAGGATATCCAGACCATCCAGGAAGAGCTTGATGCGCAAAAGACCGAGCTCGAGTCGCAGAAGGCCGACTTGGAGAAGCTCAAGGACCAGCAGACTGCTCAGATGCAGGACATGCAGACTAAGCAGCAAGAAGTCCAGGCCGTGCTGAGCGGTCTTTCCGACGACGTCAAGGAGCTCATGGCTCAGCGTGATGCCGAGGTCCTCGCGGCCACGCAGGCCGAGGAGGCGGCGAGGAAGGCTCAGGAAGCCGCCGCTGCCGCAGCCGCTTCGAACAAGAACAACTCGACCTCGAGCGGCGGCTCCCATGCTTCTGGTGCACCGCAGCAAAATGTGGGTACGGGCAAGCAGCAGGCCGTGGTTAATGCGTGCTACTCCACCCCCTCGCCCGGTTTGGGCTGGTGCGCCGCTTGGGTTACCAACGTCTTCCGCAACGCAGGAGTGGGCTACTTTGGTGGTAACGCGTGCGACATGTTTAACGCGTGGTGCTACAGTGCTGATCGTTCGACGCTAAAGGTCGGCATGATTGTTGCCGATTCCTCGCATCCCACGACGGGTATCGCGGGCCGACTATATGGTCATGTCGGTATCTATGTTGGCGGCGGCATCGTCATGAGCAACCAGGGCGCTATCACGTCTAAATCGCTCGACTCGTTTATCAGCTTCTTTGGCGGCGGTTCGGGCGTGCGTTGGGGCTGGCTCGGCGGCGTCGTGCTGTCGTAGGTGCGGTTTGAAGCTGGTTGGTCCCGGGCTGCCCGCGCGGCATAAGGTTGCCTGCTCGGACGGTCCTGCGCAAGACGAAGGCCCCTTTCGGGGCCTTCTTTGTTAGAGGAATTCGCCTACTCGGTGGACTTCGGGTTCTAGGTCTACGTCGAACTGCTCTTTGACTTTGGCTTGGATGTCGCGGATGAGTTCGTCGACGTCGGCGGCGGTGGCGTGGTTGGCGTTGACGATGAAGCCGCAGTGCTTTTCGCTCACCTGCGCGCCGCCGACAGCGTGGCCACGCAGGCCGGCATCCATGATGAGCTTGCCGGCAAAGTAGCCCTCGGGGCGTTTGAAAGTGGAGCCGGCACTCGGCATATCGAGCGGCTGCTTGTCTTCGCGACGCTGACGGTAGTCGTCCATGTCGGCCTTGATCATCGCGGCGTTGCCCGGGGCGAGATTGAAAGTGGCCGAAAGCACGACGAAGCCGTCGTCGGCAATGCGGCTCTTGCGATAACCCAGGTTGAGCTCGTCGACATCGAACTCGATGATGCTGCCGCTGCCGCGGGTGCCGTCGTCGAGCATGCGGGCGGGCTTGTAGACGCGCACAGACCCCAGCACATCGGCCATGCAGGCACCGTAGGCGCCGGCGTTCATGTAGCAGGCGCCGCCGACCGATCCGGGGATGCCCGAGATGGGCTCCATGCCGGTGAGACCGGCCTCGGCTGCCGCCGCGGCGACATCGGAAAGCAAGGCGCCGGCTGCCGCCGTGACGTGCGTGCCGTCGACGGTGATGTCGGAGAGGCCCTCGCCCAGCGCCACGACGACGCCGCGGATGCCCTTGTCGCCGACAAGCAGGTCGGAGCCGTTGCCCACGATGGTGAGTGGCAGATCGCAGCGATAGCAGGTATCGAGTGTGGCGACGAGTCCCTGCTCGGTATCGGGCGTGACAAAGACGTCAGCCGGGCCGCCGATCTTAAACGTGGTGTGTTCGCGCATGGGCTCGCTCATCAGCACGTTGTCCTCGCCGGCAACGCCAGCAAGCGCGCACAGCAGGTCCTCGTTAAAAAAGTCGTTCTCGTGCATACGAATATCCGCCTTTTGGTGGTCGTTGTCATCAATCGATTGCAATATACCCCACCCGGACGGATTTGGTGCGCTGGCGGCGATAAAACAGCCGTCCACCGGATTGGTAAAGTGTTTATCACCGAGGTAGAGGGGCAGTCGCTATACTTTCAAGAGATTGCGCGTAAACCTGGAAGGAGCGAGATGGCCAACAAAGTCACCCTCAAGCAGATCGCCCAGGAGGTGGGGCTTTCCCCCTCGTCGGTCTCGCTTGTTCTCAATAATCGGCCTTGTCGCATCTCGGAAGAAAACCGCAAGCTCATCAAAGAGGTCGCGGCGCGCAACCACTATGTTCCTAACCAGATTGCGCGTAGCTTGGTCATGCGCGAGTCGCGCACGCTGGGTCTTATCGTCCCTAACATCGAGAGCCGCTTTTTTGCCTCGCTCGCCGGCAGTTTGGAAAAGCGCTGCCGTGAGGACGGTTACGCACTCTTTATTACCAGCTCGGGCGGAAGCGCCGATGACGATCTTGAGCTGCTGCGCCAATTGGTGACGCGCGGCGTTGACGGCGTCTTTTTGGTGGTGGGTGACGAGTTCTCCGACGACCGCGCCCTGCGCGAAGAAGTCAGCCATCTGCCTATCCCTGCCGTGATGGTCGACCGTGCCATTGAGGGGCTCGAGTGCGACAAGGTGATGTTCGACCACGAGATGGGTGGCTACATGGCCACCCGCTATCTGATCGAGCAGGGTCACTGTCGCATTGCCTGCTTGGTTAACGCGCGCCGTTCCAATACAGGTCGCAAGCGACTTGCCGGCTATGAGCGCGCGCTGCGTGAGGTTGGCCTGCCTATCGACGCACGTTTGGAGTTTGAGAGCGAGTACTACATTCCGAGTGCATACGAGGCCTCGGAGGCGGTACTCGCAACCGACGCCACCGCCGTGTTCGCAAGCTCGGACAACATTGCCCTCGGTTTGCTCAAGCGCTTGCACGAGATGGGGAAGAGCATCCCGGGCGATATCTCGGTGGTGAGCTATGACAACTCGGCGGCAGACGTCCTCTTTGAGCCGGCACTGACCGCCATTGAGCAGGATCCTGGCGTGCTCGCGGAGCATGCTTTTGGCTGCATGTCCAAGCGTCTTGCCGGTAGGGGCGGTAGGCGTGCCGAAGAGGTCGTCCTGGAGCCGGCACTTATCGTTAAGGGCAGCGTGCTCAAGCTTACTAAACACAACTAAACACGTTTATCAATTTGCAGAGACTGAATGTGGAGCACCTGTGACAGGCAATGCCGCAGGTGAATGTCGCGTTTTGTTGATCGATGCGATTGATAAGGATGATAAAACGTTTTTTCACCATGATAAAACGTTTTAGCAAATATACTAGTCCCAACGAATGGTTGCCGTATCGGAGGGTGACCGCACAGCGAAGGGACATAAACAATGGCTAAAACACTGGGGACGCCGTGGCAAAAGCTGGGACACGAGGTGCCGGCTTCCGAGCTCGAGGGCGTCGATCTGTATTGGCGCGCATCGAACTATCTTTCCGTCGGTCAGATCTACCTTCGCTCTAACCCGCTGATGCGCACCGACTTTGTTGATGAGAAAACCGGTGAGGTGCGCGACTTTGGTCGTCCGGACGTTAAGCACCGTCTGGTCGGTCACTGGGGCACCACGCCCGGCATCAACTTCCTGTTCGGTCATGTCAACCGCCTCATCGCCGATCACAACCAGAACGCCATTTTCTTGATGGGCCCGGGTCACGGTGGTCCCGCCGGTACCGCCCAGTCGCTGCTCGATGGTACCTACCGTGAGATTCGCCCCGACATCACCAATGACGAGGCTGGCCTGCAGAAGTTCTTCCGCCAGTTCTCTTATCCCGGCGGCATCCCGAGCCACTTTGCGCCCGAGACGCCCGGCTCCATCCACGAGGGCGGCGAGCTGGGCTATTCTCTGGCCCACGCCTTCGGCGCTGTGGCGGATAACCCCAGCCTGATCGCCGCCTGCGTGGTGGGGGATGGCGAGGCCGAGACCGGCCTCGACCATCGAGTAGGTCGCAAGGGAATCCATCGTGGAAAATTTGAGATTCGGCGTGATGCCGCAGCGCGTGAAAACGCGCGCATCGAGGACTTTGCCAACTCGTTTGGCGACAGCGGCAGCGCCGCGACCTCCGTGATCGTGGCACAGAATCGGGGAGCAGGGAAGGAAGAGCGTGTGAAGGAGTCGTTTCGCAGCAGCCTTCTTCTGATGCTCGCGATGGGGCTTGCGATGTCGCTCATCATGTACTCAAACGCGAGCACGGCGGTCGGCTTTATGCTCGGGACGCGCAGCGGCGCGGCTTTTGATAAGTTTTGTGAGGTATCGCCGCTGATCGAAATGCGCGGCAAAGGGATGACATTTTTGAGAAAGCACGAGGTTTTTGCCCATATGGGGAGACCATGTCGAAAGAGAAAAACTTTTGTAAGAGACGCGCTCTGCTTGCTGAACTCCTGTAAAGTGAAACTATTTTACAATTCTTCGAAATGGTAGCGCGGCTTGCCGGCGCTTTTCTTGCCATATTCGATGGCTCTTGTCGGGCAATAGCAGATGCAGGCCATGCACTGTGTGCAGTTGGTTCCCCAGACGGGACGGGCGTTTTGCAGTGTGATGTTATTCAGCGGGCAGAGCTTTTCGCATTTGCCGCAGCCGATGCAGACATCGCTTGCAGTAAAGGAATTTGCCTTCATAAACAGCGGATAGAAAACCGGGTTCACCGCGCTGCTCGCGATGCGGTCGTAGAGTTTTTTGCGCGGCGGTGAGAACATGTGTCCTGCGCGGATCGCGGCGATCGCGCGGTCGATGAACGGCTCGGCTTTGGCGACGATCCGGCGCGCCTCCTCGACGGTTGGTGCGTTGAACATGGCGATGAAATTCTCTGGCATGACGATCTGCGCCGTGCCCATGTAGACGAGCCCCTTTTCGCGGCAGAGCGCGCGGTTGTACTTCGCGGCGTTGCCGATCTCGCTGCCGCAGTCCATGACGAACCACGTTTCCCTCGCGCCGCGCAGCTCTGTTCGCAGCAGATGGTCGCGCACGATGCGCGGGATGCGCCAGGCGTAGGTCGGCATGACGAGGACGAGCCGTCCGTTGACGGCGAGCGGTGTTATGTCGCCTGATTTGATGCGGTCATTCAGGCTGATGAGCGTATCGTTCAGCGCGTGTGCGATGCGCTCGGCGATATGGCGGCTGTTGCCGGTGCCGGTGAAATAGAGTACCATGGCGACCTCCTGTGTCTTTGCTCGGGCACTGCCCAAATATTGTATTGCCTCTATTGTACCAGCCGTGGCGCGCGCAGACAAGCGCTTTGTGTAGGAAAACCGGCGGAGTAAAGGGAATTGAACCTGAGAGAAAAATCGCCGCGGCTTTTCTTTTTTAACCGAAAGGGTCGAAAGAGGCATATTGCCTCTCGTATACTTGTGTTTCCTGCATTTTCTGCTTGCGGAATGGGGGCGGATATGGTATCTTGAACCATGTGTCCGTCGGCCGTTTTCGACCGGCGGTTCACATTCTCTAACTGAACGACCACCGAAAGGCAGGGCTTTTTCTTATGATGATCAACAAACGGCTCATCGGCGCGGTGCCGGAGAGCAAAAAATATATCGCGGGCAACGTCGCGCTGCAATGGTGCTCGCTGTGCGCGAACATCGCGATGATGAGCGCCGTGACGGCGCTGCTCGCCGCGCTGTACGCGGGCAGCATGACGCAGAGGAAGATCGTCACGACCGCCGTGATCGCGCTTGCAGCTGTCGCCGTGCGATACGGCTGTACCGTCGGCGCGTCGCGCATGGGGTATCTATCGTCCAAGGCGGTCAAGAAGACGCTGCGCGGCGCGATCTATGACAAGCTCCTGTGCCTCGGCGCGTCGTATTCCGAGCAGGTCAAAACGTCGGAGGTCGTGCAGGTCGCGGTCGAGGGCGTCGACCAGCTCGAAACGTACTTCGGCGCGTATCTGCCGCAGTTTTCTACGCGATGCTCGCGCCGCTGACGCTTTTTGTCGTGCTGTGCTTCGTGAGCGTGCCGGCGGCGGTCGTGCTGCTCGTCTGCGTGCCGCTCATCCCCGTCGCCATCGCGGCGGTACAGACATGGGCGAAGAAGCTGCTCTCGAAATACTGGGGGCAGTACACGGCGCTCGGCGACACGTTTCTTGAAAATTTACAGGGCTTGACGACCTTGAAAATCTATCAGGCCGACGCCTTCAAAAATGATGAGATGAACGTCGAGGCCGAAAAGTTCCGCAAGATCACGATGAAGGTTCTTACGATGCAGCTCAACTCCATCACGATCATGGACCTCATCGCCTACGGCGGCGCGGCGCTCGGCGTCATCATGGCCGCAACACAGCTGCGCGCGGGGAAGATCGACCTTGCGGGCGCGCTGCTCATCATCCTGCTGGCGGCGGACTTTTTCATCCCCATGCGCCAGCTCGGCTCGTTTTTCCATATTGCCATGAACGGCATGGCCGCCAGCGACAAAATTTTCAAGCTGTTGGACCTGCCCGAGGGCAGCGCCAGGACCGCCCAGCTCGGCGCGGACTGCGCGATTGCCTGCCGTGACCTGCACTTTGGCTACACGCCTGAAAAAGAAACGCTGCATGGCTTAAATCTCGACTTCCCGCAGGGCAGCTTCACCGCGCTGGTGGGCGAGAGCGGCTGCGGCAAGTCCACGATTGCCGCCGTGCTGACCGGGCGCGTGTCCGGCTACACGGGGCATGTGACCATCGGCGGGCAGGAGCTTTCCGCCGTGAAAGAATCCGCCCTGCTCAAAAATGTAACGCTCGTCAGCCTGGGCAGCCACCTCTTTAAAGGTACGGTGGCCGACAACCTGCGGATGGCCGCGCCCGGCGCAGACGACGGTGCGCTGTGGGGCGCGCTGGAGCAGGTGAATCTGGCGAACTTCCTGCGCTCGATGGACGGACTGGGCACCCCGCTGACCGAGGGCGGCGG
>ENA-OPCZ01001223-OPCZ01001223.1-human-gut-metagenome-genome-assembly--contig:-NODE-1223-length-13801-cov-8.174305_pt1 | contig 13801 bp, 10 predicted proteins | sample MGYA00241566_ERZ501483 | MGnify/ENA primary metagenome ERZ501483 (study PRJEB25962, sample SAMEA1965191) | human gut metagenome | biome: human gut; feature: human-associated habitat; material: faeces... | reverse complement strand
TTGTGGCTCGTTTTTCAACGTATCCATATTGGTTCTTTCGCTTTGCTTCTGCCGCCTTCAGAAGTCATTCTTTCCGGCGGCCCTTGGCGCTCAAGTATAATACCATATCCCGACACGTTTGGCAACCCCTTTTTTCACTTTTTTCGTTTCTTTTTGCGTCTTTGACTTTTTGACTAGTTTTTCAACTGCAATTTACACATTCCTTGACGCGGAGGCTGCGGCGGCCTCAGAGGTCATTTTTCTCTGTATAATAAGGTATTGTTCTATCCAAACTTCCAGAGAAGTATACACCGCCGTGGATATTACGCCCCGGAATGCAAACACTTTCCTTGCACAGTTTGTCAAGAGCTTTGGCCTCAAATTTTGCTCCAAGATTCTTGGCTCAATTTTGGCGAAACCGCCAAAACACAAAATGTAGTGGTTTCTCCATTGACATATCACTAAATAGTGATATCATAGAATCACATCAATTGAACGCATCCCAAGACTGCTTTGCGGGTGCCTCTTACGAAAGAGGCACCCGTTTGAACTGTACACAGATAGAACGACGGAGGAACACTATGAAGATCATCAAGCGCAACGGTTCGGAAGTTCCATTTGATATCACCAAGATCATCACTGCGGTCACCAAGGCCAGCGATTCGGTCAGCCGCAAGAGCAGCCTGACCCAGGAGCAGATCCTGTCCATCGCCAACGATGTCACGGAGCAGTGCCAGGCGCTGAACCGTGCCGTGAGCGTGGAGGAGATCCAGGACATGGTGGAGAACAAGCTGATGGACATTCAGGCCCACGATGTAGCCCGCCATTATATCACCTATCGTTATGTGCAGAGCCTGAAGCGCCAGACCAACACCACCGACGAGCGCATCCTCAGCCTGATCGAGTGCCAGAACGAGGAAGTCAAGCAGGAGAACGCCAACAAGAACCCCACCGTGAACAGCGTCCAGCGTGACTATATGGCTGGTGAGATTTCCAAAGACCTGACCGCCCGCCTGCTGCTGGACCCGGAGATCGTCAAGGCACACAATGAGGGCCTGATCCACTTCCACGATTCCGACTACTTTGCGCAGCACATGCACAACTGCGATCTGGTCAACCTGGAGGATATGCTGCAGAACGGCACCGTGATCTCCGGCACCTATATTGAAAAGCCCCACAGCTTTTCTACCGCCTGCAACATTGCCACCCAGATCATTGCGCAGGTGGCATCCAACCAGTACGGCGGCCAGAGCATCAGTCTGACCCATCTGGCTCCCTTTGTGGATGTCTCCCGCAAGAAGATCGCCGCTGAAGTCGAAGCGGAGATGGAAGGGCTGGACGTTACCCCGGAGCGCAAGAAGGAGATCGTGGAGCGCCGCCTGCGCAACGAGATCAACCGCGGTGTCCAGACCATCCAGTATCAGGTCGTGACCCTGATGACCACCAACGGTCAGGCCCCCTTCATCACCGTGTTCATGTATCTGGGAGAAGCCCGCAACGCACAGGAAAAGGCCGACCTTGCCATCATCATCGAGGAGACCATCCGTCAGCGCTATCAGGGCGTGAAGAACGAGGCCGGTGTCTGGATCACCCCCGCCTTCCCCAAGCTGATCTATGTGCTGGAAGAGGACAACATCCGCCCCGGCACTCCTTATTATTACCTGACCGAATTGGCTGCCAAGTGCACTGCCAAGCGGATGGTGCCCGACTACATCTCTGAGAAGAAGATGCTCGAGCTCAAGGTGGACAAAAATGGCGAAGGCCATTGCTACACCTGCATGGGCTGCCGCAGCTTCCTGACTCCCTATGTGGACCCCGAGACCGGCAAGCCCAAATACTACGGCCGTTTCAATCAGGGTGTTGTCACCATCAATCTGGTGGATGTAGCCCTTTCCTCCGGCGGCAACTTTGAGAAGTTCTGGAAGATCTTTGACGAGCGCCTGGCTCTCTGTCACAAGGCACTGCAGGCCCGCCATCAGCGCCTGATGGGCACCCCCAGCGATGCCGCCCCCATTCTGTGGCAGTACGGCGCACTGGCCCGCCTGAAGAAGGGCGAGAAGATCGACAAGCTGCTCTTTGGCGGCTACTCCACCATCAGCCTGGGCTACGCTGGTCTGTATGAGTGCGTGAAGTATATGACCGGCAAGAGCCACACCGATGCCGGTGCCAAACCCTTTGCCCTGAGCGTGATGCAGCACATGAACGACAAGTGCACCGAGTGGAAGAAGGCCGAGAACATGGATTACTCTCTCTACGGCACCCCGCTGGAATCCACCACCTACAAGTTTGCCAAGTGCCTGCAGAAGCGGTTCGGCATCGTACCCGGCATCACCGATAAGAACTATATCACCAACAGCTACCACGTCCATGTTTCGGAGCCCATTGATGCCTTCACCAAGCTCAAGTTTGAGAGCGAGTTCCAGAAGCTGTCCCCGGGCGGTGCCATCAGCTATGTGGAAGTGCCCAACATGCAGGACAATCTGGAGGCCGTGATAAGCGTGCTGCAGTTCATCTATGATAACATCATGTACGCCGAGCTGAACACCAAGTCCGATTACTGCCAGTGCTGCGGCTACGACGGAGAGATCAAGATCGTTGAGGATGACGGCAAGTTGGTGTGGGAGTGCCCCAAGTGCGGCAACCGTGACCAGAACAAGCTGAACGTTGCCCGCCGCACCTGCGGTTATATCGGCACCCAGTTCTGGAACCAGGGCCGGACACAGGAGATCAAGGATCGGGTGCTGCATCTGTGATGAATTACGCAACAATTAAGTATTACGACATTGCCAATGGGCCGGGGGTGCGCACCAGCATCTTTGTTTCGGGCTGCAGACATCACTGCCCGGGCTGCTTCAACGAGGTGGCATGGGATTTCGGGTACGGCCAGCCTTTCGACAAGGCTGTGCGCAACGAGATCTTTGCATCCTGCCAGCCCGACTATATTGCAGGCATCTCCCTGCTGGGCGGTGAGCCTTTTGAGCCGGAGAATCAGCGGGAACTGCTGCCCTTTGTCCGCAACTTCAGGGCGCTGTACCCGAATAAGAGCGTCTGGTGCTATTCCGGCTACACCTGGGAACAGCTGACCGGCAGTGTTCCTTGCCCGGCCCGCTGTGAGGTCACCGATGAGCTGCTGAGTCTGCTGGATGTTCTGGTGGACGGCCGCTTTGTGGAAGCCCAGCACGATATCTCCCTGCGCTTCCGGGGCAGCTCCAACCAGCGGCTTCTGGATGTGCCCAAGAGCCTTGCCGCAAAGGCCCCCGTCTGGTGGGAGGACGAACAGGTGTTTGCCACACACACGATGTAAACCTCTCAGTCGCGCTGACGCGCACCAGCTTCCCAAGTAGGGGGAGCCCTTGGCATAGCATTACACTTTCATGCAATAAAACAACGCCCGATTTTCCACACTCTACGCAGAGCGAGTGGAAAATCGGGCGTTTTGTCATTTAACGGGATGAAACCATATCCTCGATGGCACCCAGGAACTCCTGCCCATAGCGGGCGGCCTTTTTCTCGCCCACACCGGGGATATTGAGCAGTTCCTCCACGCTCAGGGGCTTTTTCAGCGCCATCTGGCGAAGGGTGGAATCGTTGAACACCATATAGGCAGGGAGCTTCTGCTTTGCGGCCAGCCGCTTGCGCAGGGCATAGAGGGCCGCCAGCAGCTTCTCGTCCGCTTCGCTGAGGGCATCTTCGTCGGCACGGCGGCGGGAAGCCGCGGCCAGCCGCTTTGCACTGGCCGCGGCACGCTGGCGGGCCTGTGCCGCCTGCTCCTCCACCTGTTCGGCGGCCTGTGCTGCCAGCAGACAGTTGGAACAGTTCTCGCACTTCTGGGGCGCGGCCTCGCCGAAGTAGCTCAGCAGATACCCCCGCAGGCAGCGCGGCGTGGTGGAGTAGAAGGTCATGTACTTGAGCCGTTCCTCTGCCTTGCGTGCCGCTTCGGCCTTGACATCCGCAGGCAGGCCGTTGTCAGCCTCCATCTCCTTGTCGATGAAGAACCGGATGGTGCGCACATCGGTGCCGGAATAGAGCAGGGTGCAGCGGGCTGGTTCCCCGTCACGGCCCGCGCGGCCCGCCTCCTGATAATAGCTCTCCAGATCCTTGGGCATATTATAATGGATGACGAACCGGACGTTTGGCTTATCGATGCCCATGCCGAAGGCATTGGTCGCCACCATGATCTGCACCCGGTCATAGAGGAAATCGTCCTGATTCTTCCGCCGGGTATCCGCATCCAGTTTGGCGTGGTAGGCTGCCGCACGGATGCCCCGGCTCTGCAGCAGGCGGGTGGTCTCGTCCACCTGCCGGGTGGTACTGCAATAGATGATGCCCGCATTGTCCCGCTCCCTGAGCACAAGGTCGAGCAGAACTTTGGGCTTCTCGCTGGGCAGGGCCCTGCGGGTGGCAAAATAGAGGTTGGGGCGGTCGAAGCTGGTGGTCACCTCGTAGGGGGTGTGGAGTTCCAGATGGGTGCGGATGTCCTCCCGCACATGGGCCGTGGCGGTGGCCGTAAAGGCTCCCACCACCGGGCGCTTGGGCAGGCTGTCCACAAACGCCTTGATGCGCAGGTAGCTGGGGCGGAAGTCCTGCCCCCACTGACTGATGCAGTGGGCCTCGTCCACCGTGACCATGCTGATCTCCCGCTCCTGCGCAAACCGCTGGAAACCCGGCATCTCCAGCCGCTCCGGAGCCACATAGATGATCTTATACCACCCCTCCCGGGCGCGGCGGAGCATCAGGGCCTTCTGGTTGTCCGTCAGGCTGTTGTTCAGGAAAGCTGCCGCCACACCGGCCTGTACCAGCGCCCCCACCTGATCCTTCATCAGGCTCACCAGCGGCGAGACCACGATGGTGATGCCCGGCAGCAGCAGGGCCGGCACCTGATAGCAGATGGACTTGCCCGCACCTGTGGGCATCACGGCCAGCACATCCTGCCCGGCCAGCAGGCGGGAGACGATCTCCTCCTGCCCCGGTCGGAAGCTGTCGTAGCCAAAGACTTTTTTCAGAATACTATGCGGACTTTCCATGGTTCCTCCTATCCATACAAAACCGCTCCGTCATTGCTTCGCAATGCCACCTCTCCTAGTAGGAGAGGCAAGTCTTGGCTCCCCTACCAGGGGAGGTGGACGCAAAGCGGCCTGAGAGGTTTATAACCCAATCAGTATACCACAACTCCCCGGATAATTGTAAAACATCTCTGACATTTCCCACGTTCGATAGCATTTCCTGCACAAAAATGCTATAATATGGGTACATATCTCCATCCCGGCCCCTGCCTTGCGCATCTGCCGGAAAAGAGCAAAGGAGTATTTTGTATGGCTCAGAAATTGATCACCTTCGCCGTCCCGTGCTACAACTCGGCGGCATATATGCGCCACTGCATCGAGACCCTGCTCTCCGCCGGGGAGCAGGCCGAGATCATCCTGGTGGACGATGGTTCCACCAAGGATGACACCCCCGCCATCTGCGACGAGTACGCCGCCAAATATCCCACCATCGTCAAGGCCATCCATCAGGAGAACGGCGGCCACGGCGAGGGCGTGAATCAGGGCATCCGCAACGCCACCGGCCTGTATTACAAGGTAGTGGACAGCGACGACTGGCTGGACGAAGCAGCCCTCAGGACCGTGCTGGCCAAGCTGAACACGCTGACTGCCCGGGGCACCGCGCCTGACCTGATGATCTGCAACTATGTCTACGAGCATGTGGAGGACAACACCAGCCACACCGTGCGCTACACCAACGTATTCCCCCAGAACCGGCTGTTCAGCTGGACGCATGTCGGCCACTTCCGGCCCGACCAGAACCTGCTGATGCACTCGGTGATGTACCGCACACAGGTGCTGCGGGACTGCGGCATGGTGCTGCCCAAGCACACCTTCTATGTGGACAACATCTTTGTCTACCAGCCCCTGCCCTTTGTCAAGAGCATGTATTATATGGATCTGGACCTGTACCGCTACTTCATCGGCCGGGCCGACCAGAGCGTGAACGAGAGTGTGATGGTCAAGCGGGTGGATCAGCAGCTGCGGGTGACCCGCCACATGATCGACTGCCAGGACCTGGATGCCCTCAAGGGCCAGAAGAAGCTGCGCAGCTATATGCTGCACTACCTCTCCATGATGATGGCCATCAGCGACATCTTCCTGCTGCTGGACGGCAGTGCCGCCGCCAGGCAGAAGGAGAACGAACTGTGGGCCTACCTCAAGGCACACACCAGCGCCGGGGTTTACCGCTCCATCCGCTACGGCTTTGGCGGTGTGACCAACCTGAAGATCCCCAAGGGCGACAAGCTCGTGCTGGGCGGTTACCGCATTGCACAGAGGATTTTTAAATTCAATTAACAAATGTTGCTTTTCCTCCTCAGATAAGATATACTTTTTAACGTATCTTAATTTCTCAGGAGGATCTTATTTTATGGAGCAATTGCTCATCTGCATGTCTCTTTCGCTCATTGCAGGCCTGTTAGCATCCCGTGCAGCGAAAGCGGTCCGTCTGCCGGCTGTCACCTCCTATCTGGTGGCGGGGCTTCTGCTGGGCCCCTTCTTTCTGGGTCGGCTGGGCCTGAGCGGCTGGGGCTTCGGCTTCGGGAGCCTTGCTCAGGTCGAGAGCTACGGCATCATCACACAGGTGGCACTGGGCTTCATCGCCTTTGTCATCGGCAACGAGTTCCGGCTCAGCGCGTTGGAGAGCATGGGCAGGCAGGCGGTCACTGTGGGCATCCTGCAGGCCGTTATCACCACCGTGCTGGTGGATATCGCTCTGGTGGCCCTGCACTTTGCCCGGCCGGATGTCATCTCAATGGCATCGGCCATCACGCTGGGTTCCATCGCCTCTGCCACAGCCCCTGCCGCCACCCTGATGGTGGTCAAGCAGTACAAGGCCAACGGCCCCCTGACCCGCCTGCTGCTGATGGTGGTCGCCATTGATGATGCCGTGGGTCTGGTGCTCTTCTCAGCCTCTTTCGGCATCGCAAACGCGCTGGAACAGGGCCGCATCGACCCCATCAGCCTCTCCGCAGATGACGGAGCGTTCTTACACCACAAAAGCCGCCGCACAGTTGTTACGCTGTGCAGCGGCTTTCTGTTTGCTCTTTATTTCAGCACGATCTCATCGTTCTCAGCATCCACGGTCAGGGTGGAGCCGGAAACAAGGGTGCCGTCGATGATCTTTTCAGCGGCGGGGTCCTCCACAGCCTTGCGGATGGTGCGGCGCAGGTCGCGGGCACCAAACTTGCCGCCCTGGCTCTTGTGCACCAGCGCTGCCAGTGCCGCCGGGGTATAGCTGTAGGCAATGCCCTTGGTCTCCATGCTGGGCTTGTACTCGTCCAGCATCAGGGCGGCAATGCCCTGCAGGGTCTCCTCGCTCAGCGGCTTGAAGGTGATGACCTCATCCACGCGGCCCAAAAACTCGGGGCGGAGGAACTGGCTCAGTGCCTTGCGGCTCTTCTCCTCGTTCCGCTCCTCCTCGCTGCGGTTGAAGCCCAGACTTGCGGTGGTCTGGTCGCTGCTGCCCGCATTGGAGGTCATACAGATGACGGTGTTGGAGAAATCCACGGTGCGACCCTGGGCATCGTTGATCTTGCCCTCGTCCAGGATCTGCAGCAGGATATTCATCACATCGGGGTGGGCCTTTTCGATCTCATCGAACAGCACCACGCTGTACGGGCGGCGGCGGACCTTTTCGGTCAGCTGACCCGCCTCCTCGTAGCCCACATAGCCCGGAGGGGAACCGATCATGCGGGACACCGCGTACTTCTCCATATACTCGCTCATATCCAGCCGGATCAGGGGGTCGGGGCCGTCAAAGAGCTGGTTTGCCAGCTGCTTCACCAGCTCCGTCTTGCCCACGCCGGTGGGGCCCACAAAGATGAAGCTGGCCGGACGGCGGCGGCCCGAAAGGTCGGCGCGGCTGCGCTTGACCGCCTGGGCCACCAGATGCACGGCATCGTCCTGACCGATGATCTTCTTTTTCAGCTCGGTCTCAAGGCTGGCGAGCTTTGCATACTCGGTCTCCCGGATCTTCACCGCCGGGATGCCCGTCCACAGCTCAATGACCTTGGCCACATCGTCCATGGTCACCTGGATCTCCCCGGCTGCAGCCTGCTTGGCGGGCAATTCCCGCTCCAGCTGTGCCATCCGGGTCTTGCGCTCTGCCACACGCTCGTAGTCGATGGGCTCGTTCACATCGGCGTTTTCCATGTCGGCCTCTTCCTGCTTGAGGGCCTCCAGTTCCTTCTGCATGGTCAGGTACTCGGAGATGACCGGGTGGGCCAGATTGCAGCAGGCACAGGCCTCGTCCAGCAGGTCGATGGCCTTGTCGGGCAGGTAGCGGTCGGTGATATACCGCTCGCTCAGAGTCACGGTGGCGCTCAGCACATCGGCGGGCACCTGCACATGGTGGTGCTCCTCGTAGTAGTGCTTGATGCCGCCCATCACGGCCAGCGTATCAGCGACGCTGGGTTCCTCCACCCGCACGGGCTGGAACCGGCGCTCCAGCGCCTGGTCCTTCTCGATATACTTGCGGTACTCGTTGAAGGTGGTGGCACCGATGACCTGGATCTCGCCGCGGGAGAGGGCGGGCTTCAGGATGTTGCCCGCATTCATGGCACCCTCGCTCTCACCGGCAGAGGTAATGGTGTGGATCTCGTCAATGAACAGGATGACGTTGCCCGCCGCCTTGACCTCGCTCAGCAGGCCCTTGACCCGCTGCTCGAACTGGCCGCGGAACTGGGTACCTGCCACAAGGCTGGTCAGGTCGAGCAGGAAGATCTCCTTATCCTGCAGCCCTGCCGGCACCTGCCCCTTGGCAATGCGCTCGGCAATGCCCTCGGCAATGGCGGTCTTGCCAACGCCCGCCTCACCAATGAGGCAGGGGTTGTTCTTCTGGCGGCGGCTCAGGATCTGGATGGTGCGGTAGATCTCCCGGTCGCGGCCGATGATATCATCCAGCTTCCCCTCCCGGGCTTTGCGGGTCAGGTTCTCGCAGTAGGTATCCAAAAACTTGCGGCGGGGCGGCTTTTTCTCGTTTTTGCCCGCCTTCTTTTCGTTTTTGCCGTTCTGGGCACCGCCGTTCACCCCCAGCGGGAAAGTGGCGCTGGAGCCGGGCACAAGGTCGCCGTCCTCTTCGCTCTGGTCCGGCTGGCCCATGCCCATCATCATGGAGAAGGGGTTCATGTTGCTCATGTCCCCCATCTCCTGCATCATGTTTTCCATCCGGTCTTCCATGGCATCCATGTCCTCATCAGACATGCCAAACTGCTTCATCAGATCATCGACCGGTTTGATGTGCATCTCCCGGGCACAGTGCAGGCAGTACCCCTCGTTTTTCATCTGGCCATTTTCCATCCGCTGGACAAAAATAATGGCAGGCCGCTTCTGGCATCGAATGCAGACCATTGTTCCTCCTTTTCCCTCCCCGCTCAGACAAACGGGTTGAACACATTGAATACTTTATAGTAAAGGCTGCCGCTCATCACCGTGTCGTTGAGCATGGTGAGGTTGCCGCCGGTGATCACAATGAGCGCCCAGACCACGCAGAGCACCAGATAGATGTCCACAAGGCTGGCAATGCCGCCCACGCCCCAGCCCAGCCAGTGGTTCACTGCACCGATCACGGGCAGCTTGTTCACCAGCCCCAGCACTGTGACCAGCAGGCTGACCAGCATCCGCAGCAGGGCGAACGCCACAAAGAACAGCACCAGCGAGATCACCGGGGTCAGCAGCGGAGCCAGCACCTTCTGGACGATGGTATCCGCCAGCACAACGGCGTTGTCATTGAGGACGGCAGAGATGGAGCGCTCGCAGGCATCCACGATGGATGCCCGGAACGCCTCGGGCAGAAAGCCCGCGTACCGCTGGGCAATGCCATCCAGACTGACAGCTCCCCCGGCGGCGATATTGGCAGCGATCTGGTCCCGGAAGCTTCCGGCGAGGAAGCGCTCGAACACCTGCCCGGCTGCCCAGCCTGAAAAGGCTCTGGCACCGAACAGGCTGATGAGGCTGCCCGTCAGCTGCACCACCGAGGCCAGAAAGCCTTTGCGGGCATACCGGACGGCCAACACCAGCCAGACCACCGTACATAGGATATCAAAAATAAATGACGGATTCTTGAACATACGTTTAACCTTATTCCGAACTGGCTCGCCCTCTCAGTCACGACTGCCGTCGTGCCAGCTCCCCCAAAGGGGGAGCCAACGCTTCTGACAGGGGAAGCCACAAAATAAATTGCACTCTTTTTCCTCAAAGCCGCAATTGCCTCTCCCTTTGGGAGAGGTGGCAATGCGCAAGCATTGACGGAGAGGGCTATTCAGCGGGTGCTTCCAACTTCTGCACCGTGTTGCCGCTGAACAGCAGCAGATCCTTGCTGTTGGCCAGCAATGCCTGCGGGCTGGTGTCAAGGTTCTGGCTCCACTGCTGGGTGCCGGACGCATCAAAGCACTCCACGGCGTTATCGGCCAGCAAATAGAACAGGTTCCCCGCCCGGACAATGGAATTTGCCGCCGAGACAGCAGCGCTGAACTGGACGTTCAGGTTTTTGTCCAGCGTCACAGCCTGAGAGACCTGCCCCGATGCCAGCAGCAGGGCCACATTGCCTGCCGCGTCCACCGAAACATCCTTCAGCTCCGTGCCCGCAAAATCATAGACCGCACGCTCACCGCCGCCCGCATTGTAGAGCACGGCCCTGGTATCGTAGACAGCCAGGATCGTGGAAGCGGAGGTCCACCCCAGCCACTGGGGCACGCCGCCCTGATTCACCAGACTGACGGGGTCGCCCGATGCCAGATTGATGAGGTAGAGGTTGGTCATCACCTGTCCCCCGCTGACGGTGACAGCTGCCGCCGCCAGCTTCCGGCTGTCGGGGGAAAAGGCCATCCGCAGGGGGGTGCCGTCGTTGGAGGTCATGCTCCAGCTGAGCTGCTGCTCCATGGAGGGGCTGTATACCAGCAGCTTCGCCATGCTGGTCTGGTCCTCCGTGACCACGGCCAGCGTGCCGTTGTCCGACATGGCGCAGAGGAAAATGCTGTTTTCCAGCTGCTTGGTGTAGAGGTTCTGGGTACGGCTCTCCACCCGCAGCTCGTTTCCGGAGCGGTTGTAGAGGACAAAGCGGGTCTTGCCCGCGGCCAGCGCCGGGCGGGCATAGCCGCTCTGGATGCTGTTCAGCTTTTTGCCGGTGCGCGACCAGACCACACAGCCCTCGTCCCCCAGCTCCACAAAGCTGCCGGTCAGGGGGGCCATCTGCTCCAGCTCGGCCACACCGGTCTGCTGGGGCCAGCCGGAGCCGGGCAGCAGGGCAATGCGGGCTGTATCGGTCAGGTCCTTCAGGGCCGCCACCGAGCTGCCCGCGATGCCGGTGGCAAACAGCACCACCGCCGTCAGCAGCACCAGCAGCACCGCCGTGCGGCGGATGCGCCGGTTCCGCACACGCTGGCGGGCAGCTTCCAGATATTCGACCCGCCCTTCCGAAAGCGGCTCGTCACTCTCGGTCGAACGATGCTTCTTTCTCATGGATATCTCTCCTTTGCGAAACCTCTCAGTCACCTACGGTGACAGCTCCCCTAGCAGGGGAGCCAAGTTTACGCTGCCATTTTCTTGCCTCTCCTATCAGGAGAGGTGGCAATGCAAAGCATTGACGGAGAGGTTCACCCTTCGTAATCTACACGTTTCAAAAATAGCCCTTTCGCGGGCAGCGTCGGCCCGGCCTGGCTGCGGTCCCGGCTGGCAAGGATGCCGGGGATGGCATCGGGCTGCATCCGGCCCGCGCCCACCTCACACAGGGTGCCTGCCAGAATGCGCACCATGTTATAGAGGTAGCCGTCCGCTGTCACCTCAATGTCCACCTCGTCGCCCTTCCGGGTCACATGGCAGTCGGTGATGGTGCGCACGGTATCTCCGTGGGCAGCAGCAGAGGAACCCGCCGCGCACAGGGCCAGAAAATCGTGCTTTCCCACAAACTGTTCCGCCGCCCTCTGCATGGCATCCACATCCAGCCGCCGGGGCACCCGGGTGTAATATTTTTCATCAAAAGGCGAATCGATGGGGTGGTTGTGGATGCGGTACAGGTAGGTCTTGGTATGGGCGGCATAGCGGGCGTGGAACTCCTCCGGCACCACCCGGGCGCACAGCACCCGGATATCCGGGGGCAGGTGCTGGTTGATGGCCAACGGCAGCTTTTCGGGGGGGATGCGGGTCTCCGCGTGGAAGTTCAGCGCAAAGCCCAGCGCGTGGACCCCGGCATCGGTGCGGCTGCACCCCTTGATATCGGGGCGGCTGTGGAGCACCGCTTCCAGCCCATCCTGAAAGGTCTGGGCCACGCTCCGCCCGTTGGGCTGCACCTGAAAGCCGCAGTAATTGGTGCCGTCGTAGGCAAGGGTCAGTAAATAGTTCTGCATGGAACTCCTTCCGTCACGGCTTTGCCGTGCCACCTCCCTCAAAGAGGGAGGCTATAAGGCCCCCTCCTCGAGGGGGCTGTCGCCGCAGGCGACTGGGGGAGTTTTTAAAAATTCGGGAACACCAGTCTCGAGCTCAGGATCACCATAAAGCAGACGATGCACACCGCCAGATCGATATAATCCTGCCGGGTGCAGCGCAGCACCTTCAGGCGGGTGCGGCCATCACCGCCGCGGTAGCAGCGGCACTCCATGGCCATGGCCAGCTCATCGGCGCGGCGGAAGGCCGAGATGAACAGCGGGATGAGCACCGGCACCAGCGCCTTGACGCGCTCCATCATGGAGCCGTTGTCCAGCATGGCACCACGGGCTTTCTGGGCGTTCATGATCTTGTCGGTCTCTTCGATCAGGGTCGGGATAAACCGCAGGGCAATGCTCATCATCATGGCCAGCTCGTGCACCGGGAAGTGCAGCCTGCCCAAAGGCTTGAGCAGCTGCTCGATGGCATCTGTCAGCACAATGGGGCTGGTGGTATAGGTCAGCAGGCTGGTGCCCGCGATCAGTGCCATCACGCGCACCGCCATCAGGATGGCATAGCGCAAGCCCTCGGCGTAGATGTTCAACACCCAGAAATGCACCAGCGGCTCGCCCTCGCCCGAAACAAAGAAGAGGTTGAGCACCGCGGTAAAGAGGATGATGGGCAAAATGGGCTTCAGGCTCTTGGTGATGAGCTTGAAGGGGATCTTCGCCACGCCGTACATGGCCACAAGGAACACAATGGACAGCGTCAAACCCAGCGGGTTGGAGGCGGCAAACAGCAGGATGATGTAGACGATGGTCAGCACCAGCTTCATGCGGGGGTCAAACTTATGCACAAGGCTGTCGCCCGGGAAGTGCTGGCCGATGGTGATATCTCTCAGCATGTGGCAGCGCCCCCCTTCTTTGCATCCACACGGGGCAGTACAAGGCTTTCGCCTGCATCCCGACGCTTCTTGGCTTCCAAAATCATCTTGACGGCATAGGGCACAGTGTAAACATCCGCCGGAACATCCACCCCCATCTCCCGCAGCTTGAGGAAGATCTTTGTGACCTGCGGCACGCTCAGGCCCAGCGCCAGCAGCTCGGGCGCACGGGCGAACACGTTCTCCACGGTGTCATACATGGCGATCTTCTTGTTGCTCATCACCAGCACACGGTCGGCGTATTTGGCAATATCCTCCATGCTGTGGGAGACCAGCAGCACGGTGGTGCCGGTCTTTTTGTGGTACTCCTTGACCTCAGACAGGATCTCGTCCCGGCCCTCGGGGTCCAGACCGGCGGCAGGCTCATCCAGCACCAGAATGCGGGGCTTCATGGCCATCACACCCGCCACGGCCACCCGGCGCTTCTGGCCGCCGGACAGCTCAAAGGGGCTGCGCTGCAGCAGCGCCTCATCCA
>ENA-OPCZ01001221-OPCZ01001221.1-human-gut-metagenome-genome-assembly--contig:-NODE-1221-length-13812-cov-40.877662_pt1 | contig 13812 bp, 9 predicted proteins | sample MGYA00241566_ERZ501483 | MGnify/ENA primary metagenome ERZ501483 (study PRJEB25962, sample SAMEA1965191) | human gut metagenome | biome: human gut; feature: human-associated habitat; material: faeces... | reverse complement strand
CCGTAAAGGCGGTTTGCAGCACTTTAGGCGTACTGCCCATGAACTCTACGAAGGCGAAGAGGATGAGCAGCGGGATGAGTCGCTTATACTTCCACGCCGCCGGAGCGATGTAAGGGTGACGGATGTGGAGCATTCGCTGGATGCAGAAATATCCGGTAAATATAAAGAGCAATACATCCATCTGCATGATCTTCGAATCGAGCCAGTTGTAGTGCTCGCCATAGGTGAAGAAGAAGATGAACTCCAACATCCATGCCGACCACAGGAAGCAGCCCAGATAGTCGAGGCTGATGAAGGGCAGGGGTTTCATGAAGCGGAAGTCGTGGGTGGTGACGTACACGATGAGTGCCACCAGGAGCAGGGCTCCCGTCATCGTCCAGTTGATGATGCGCCAATCCTGATAGATGTAAATCAGGTGTTCGGTAATCCAAGGCGAGAGGAACATGTTTCCCAGTACGATGCAGTAGAGCAGGGGGAAGAAGATGGTGAAATCGCGCTTGGAGGTCATCCACAACTGGATGGTGCTCATACATTCGAAGGTTCCGCAGAGCTTGAAGAAACCTGCGATGTAAGCGAGGATGCACATCAGGGGCACCGAGTCGGTCCACATGATGAGGAAATTACAAGCTGCCACTACCAGTGCCGCATTCAGCAGGAGCTGGCGGTTGGTAAAGTGGAATTTCATCTTGAAGAGAAAAGGGAATGGCATCGCCACGCCCACCACGTTGAACATGATGATCATGAGCACGTCTTCTCTCATCAAACTGTACTCGCCCATCACCTGGCTCATGGCTCCTCCATAGATTCCGCCCGACATCAGGAAGATGAAGGCGAAGAGAAGATAAATCCATGGCTGTAACCGGCGAGGAATATATCCATTGAACGATGGAACCCGGAAGGGTCCCTGAAGCATTGGAGGTCCTGGCATTTTTTATAATTAATAATTTATAGTTTACAGAACATTCTATTTAATGCGAACCTTGGTCTCTACGTTCAGTCCGGCACGGAGCAGGGCTATCTGTTTTGGGTTATTGTCCTTGGTAAGGGCGATGCGAACAGGCACACGCTGCTCTACCTTTACGAAGTTGCCGGTGGCATTATCCACAGGAATCATGGAATAGGCATTGCCGGCTGCGGCAGAAAGGGCTTCTACCTTGCCATGGAATACTACCCCCGGGATGGCATCGGCGGTGAAATCTACAGTCTTGCCCACGGTGATGCCGTCCATTTGAGTCTCACGATAATTGGCTACCACCCAAACATCATTGTCATCCACGATGCGGGCGAGCATCTGTCCTGGTTGCACCAACTGACCTTCGTGAATATCCTTTCTTCCCATCACACCATCGCAGGTTGCCACGATTACTGTATAAGAAAGATTCAGACGAGCCAGATTGAGCTGTGCCTCAGCTACGCTCTCTCCGGCACGTGAACCGCCGAGTTGCTGGGTCTGCACATTGCGAACCGATGCAGCACTAGCCTTGCGGCTGCTTGCCTGCTCATAACGCGCCTTGGCTCCCAGATAGCGGGCATAGGCATTGTCGTATTGCTGACGGGTTACCGCATCCTTCTTCATCAAAGCCGCAAAGCGGTCGAAGTCCTGCTTGGCATTCATCATATCCACACGAGCCTCCTCGATGCCGGCAGCCGCTGTCTGCACATTGGTATTGGTGGTACCCATGCTGGCGGTTACCACCGAAGAACTTGACTTGGATCCACGCAAGCCTGCCTCTGCCTGAGCTACATGCAGGCGGAACTCAGCATCCTCGATGATGACGAGGGTATCGCCCTTCTTTACGTGCTGATAGTCGTTGAAACGAATCTCCTTGATGAATCCCGGTACACGGGTATTGATAGGGGTGATATGGCGGTTTACCTGTGCATCATCAGTATAAGCCACATCGCTGCCATGATAGAAATGGCTGAAACACCAGCCGATAGCTCCCAGGAAAAGGAGGATAATCACTACATTATATATTCTCTTGATAATCTTCTTGTTCATTGCTTTATTTATTTTATTGTTTCTAAATTTCTCCTGCCACGTACTTCATGCGATAGTAGGCATAGACGATGTTGATGCGGGCATCCACCTCACTGAGTTCGGCATTGAGCTTGAGGTTGGAGGCATCCACCATATCCGTAACCAGAGCGAGCTGGCTGAGATAGCGGGCATTCATCACGTCGTAGTTCTGCTGTGCCAGTTCCACGCTCTTTCGCTGCGTTTCCAGTTCTACATAGGTTTGCTGATACTGCACGTAGGCAGCCTGCACATTATTGTTAAGCTGCTCTGCCTGAACGGCATGTGCCTCTTTAGCCTGTCGGGTCTCTACGGCAGCCTGCTTGATGCGCTTGTTGCTCTTGAAGAGAGAGCTGAGGCTGTATTTCACGCCCACGCCCACATACCAGACGTTGAGGTTCTTATCAACAGGTGGCAATTCGAAGAGAATAGGTCCATCGAAGTTATCTGCGGCAACGAATGCCACTTTTGGCAGAAGATCGCTCTTGGCAATCTTCTCTTTCTGTTCGGCGATGCGGATGGCGTTACTACTCTGCTCCAGGAGTGGGGAATTTTGGGCGCCTGCCGTCTGCCAGTAAGCCTCGCCCTCCTTGCCGTAGGTCTTGTCGGCGATAGTGGCATCGGGGATAATCTGAATCTCCTGGCTTGTCTGGTTCATCTGGCTTCCTTCATTCTTTTGGCTTCCCTGGTTCATTCCTAGGGTATTGCAAAGCTGATGGTTCAGGATGCTCCGGTTGTTTCGGAGCGCCGTAAGACCGAGTTTGAGACTTTCCATCTGGAGTTCGTATCGGGTGATGTCATTCTTCAGCGCCATTCCGTGTGTCTGTTTCTCCTTGATGTCATCGATGAGCTGGCGGGTCAACTCGATGTTCTTTTCATACACCTTGATGCGGTTGTCTATCTTATAGAGGTCGAGATATTGCCCCAGGGCGATGAAGCGAATCTGCTGTCGGGTGAGTTTCACGCCTACCTCTGCCTGCTGCTTTCCGAGTTCGGCGAGTTTGATACCTGCATTGATGGCTCCACCGGCATAAACCACCTGCTGTGCCTGGAAGACGAAGTTGTTGCCGAAATGTGGAGATTTCAAGCCATGAACGTTGCTGAAGTTACGGTCGGTAATCAGCGCATTGCCGATGTAGCTGAATGAGAGGGAAGCATCAAGGTCGGGCAGTTTCTTGCTTTTGGCCGATTCAATGCCGAGGTGGGCTGCTTCTACTCCTGATAATGAAGTGCGAAGACTTTTGCTGTTATCCTCAACCTTCTGGAAGAGCTGGCTGATGGTCATGTTTTCTTTCTTGCTGACGGGCAAGGAAGAAGCCGCTCCTACGGTGGTTTGTGATTGAGCCGAAGCCCAATGGGTTCCTCCTGCAAGCAGAAGGCTTACAAATAAGATGTTCTTAATCATTGATCATTTCTTTTTGAATTTCGGGTGCAAAGGTACGGAGTTTTGAGCGAACAATCGCTTTAAATATTTCGCAGCGGATGGACGATTTGGGAATAATAGTTCTTTTATATCACATATTTTGTGTAATTTTGCAACCGAAATAGGAATAAAGAGATATAATAACTCTATATATAATAAGGTGTAGATGGAATTATCAGAATTAAGCAGTTATCAGGAAGCAAGCCTTTCCTGCTCTGGTTTGGAGGAATGGCAGGAGGGTCCGCAAGTTTTGACTTACGGAGCAATATTGATTTGCCGAAAAGGAAAGGCGAGGCTGAATGTGAATTATAAGGGTTGGGAACTTTATGAGGGGGCGGTGATTACGCTCTTCCCGAATGATGTAGTGGAATTGAAGGTTGACGGGGATTGCAAATCCCCTCAAACTGAAAATGGGGATTGCAAATCTCTTCAAACAGCGAACAGTTTCCAGGCCGAAATCCTGAAATATAATCCTTCCTTGCTTCGTGAAGCAAGCTTGCAGCTGGAGCAGACGGTGTATTCTTCCTTGCGGGAAGACCGCTGCAGGCAGGATACCCCTGTGGTGACAAACATCATCAATGGGATGTTTGGCTTATTGAAGGTATATTTCGACCAGTCGGAATGTACCTGCATCTCGCAGTTGGTATTGTTTCAGTTGAAGGCGTTCTTCATTGTTTTTCATGAGTATCTTCAGCGCAATCCGCAATACCGACCAGATGAAGTAAAATCGTATCGTGTAAGAGAATTGTTCAATCGGTTTATGATGCTGCTGGAGAGGGATTACAAGATTTCAAGGGATGTGAACTATTATGCCGAACAGATGAATATCTCCTCGAAATATCTGACCAACATCGTGAATCAGGTGACGGGGCATACCCCCAAGACCATCATCAACCAATACGTGATTCTGCAGCTCAAGATGCATCTTAAGCGGACCACGCAAAGCATCAAGGAGATGGCTTGGGAGTTTCATTTTGCCGATGTCAGTTTCTTCTGCCGCTATTTCAAGAAGCATACAGGTCTGACACCGCAGCAGATAAGGTCGTAATCACAACCTTCAGTTTTTCTCTGATCTCGGCTTCTTCTATCTCGCCGATGTATTCAGGTGACAGCGCCTTGAGTTCTTCAAGGCATCCCATCTGCATCATCGTGGCGATAGGGAGGAGCTTATGTGCCGCCTTTCCTATGCGGTCGGTAGATAAGGATTCCTCTTCTACGGCTTCTTTCAGGTTCTCGAGGTGTGCGGCAAGTTCCTGCTTCACGGTATCGAGAATCTCCTTTGCCGCCTCTTCGTCGCCTCCGGCAAAAGCGAGGAGGGCATCCAGTTGAGGCTGGGACTCTATTCCCAGGATATCAGACAGTTTCTCCATGCTGAATGGTTTGAACAGGCAATCGTCGAAGCCTGCTTTCTGGAGCTGTTCCAGGATGCTTGTATCGTGAGCCGTCATAGCCACCACCATCATATTGGTATGGTTGATGTGGGCAATCATATCCATGCCGTTCATCTCCGGCATTTCGATATCCATCAGCATCAGGGCAGGATGTTCGTTATGCAGCGTGGTGAGGGCATCCATCACATGATTGCAGGCGAAAACCTGCCAGGTGTCGCCTACGATGCGGCGCAACATCTCCTGGAGAAGCTGGAGCTGCAGCTTGTCATCATCCAGAATCAGAATCTTGTGGTTGGCAAATTCCGGCTTCTTCTTTATATCAGTAACCTGATGGCTGCCGGAATTCTGTCCTTCCTTATCTTGAGCAGAATCGGGAGAAGGATTATGCTTAACTTCTGATGGAGCCATTTCCTGAGACTCCTCCATTGGTGCTGGTTCGATAGGGATGGTGATGATGAAGGTAGAACCTTTGCCCAGGGTAGAGTGGAGGATGATTTCTCCACCAAGCAGCGAAACCAGTTCCTGAGTGATGGATAATCCCAAACCGGTACCCTCGATGCCCTGGGCGCTCTTCAATCTCGTAAACGCCTGGAACACTTTCTGTTTCTCCTCATCGGTCATTCCCTTTCCCGTATCCTTTACGCTCAGGGTAAGCGTAGGCTTGCCCAGAATTTCTGAAACCTGTGCCTGGATGGTAACGCTGCCCCGGTCGGTATATTTGATGGCGTTGCTTACCAGATTATCCAATATCTGGCGAATGCGGAAGGCATCAGCACGGAAGAATTTCTTCTTCATTGGAGAATCCGAAGTTTCCGAAGAATCCGAAGTTCCCATCCCCTTCATCTTGCATTCGAATGAAATCTCCAATCCTTTCTCTTCTGCTCTCAATTTCATTCCCTCTACCGATTCTGCTACCAGTTGTGCCGGTGAGAAAGAGGTAGGATGAACCTTCATCAGTCCGTTCTCCAACTGATGATAATCGAGCAGCGAGGCAACGAGATGTGAAAGATGAGCGGCAGAGTTCTTGATGTTCTGGAGGCATTCGATGCCCTGGGGATTGCTGACGTAATCTTTCATCAGATCGATGAAGCCCGAGATAGAGGCAGCTGGCGCCTTGATATCGTGGGTGATGGTGAGGAGCAGGCGCTCGCGCTGGTTCATGATACGCTGGATTTCCTCATTGGCAGCCTCCAGATTTTCCCTGTAGATGCGCTCCTTTCTGGCATCGCGCCAGATAAACCAGATCATGATGACGATGGCAAAGAAGGCTACGATGGCGAGCAGTTCCATCTGCCACAACAGATGCTTTCTTGCTTCCATAGCCTTCTCGATGGCTTCCTGCATATTGTCTTTTTCACGCTGGTGCACATCGCTCAGATGTTTGGCGGAGCGCAGGGCGAGTTTGGCACTCACCATCTTCAGCTCTTCCATCTCCCTATTGATGTTCTGCTTGTGGCCTTGCGTTTCCACTTTCTCCTTCTTGTCTATCTGGTCGAGGATGGTCGCTACGTTTTCCGCCACGTTTACTGGGGTGGTAACAGAATCGATGACAGCCCGGTTGCTGTCCTGTTTTACGCTCAAGGTTTCGGCGTGCTCCTTCTTGAAGGCATCGGCGAGTCGGCGGAAGAATCCCCTTCGGGTCTTCAATACCTCTACTGTGGTCTTCTTCGCCTCGTGGGTTTGAGGTGCCTTGGAGTGAACCAGTATGGAATCCTTTCCCGTATTCAGATTCTTCACCTTATTCTGCAGATAGTTTTGGGCAGGTCTTCCTGCCATGGCATCAGACAGTTGCTTCAGGTTTCTCTGCTCCTCTTTGAGCAGAGAAGAGATGGTACTATCGGCGGCACCCCTTTTTTGGATATACTCGCGCGAAGCTTCATTGATGGCATTGATGCTCTTGGTGTTGCTATACACCAGACTGATTGCCAGAATCATGATAATGGCAATGGCGCTATATCCGAGGGCTACCTTGAGAGGAATATTGTTCTTGTGCATGAGAAATCGTTTAAAATTGATGAGCAGACTGAAATCTTGCTCAATAGATATTTGTTTGCAAAGTTAATGCAAAAAAATGATATTAGAAAACAAAAGGGCTAAAAACAAGTCAGGAGACCAATGAATTCTATCATTAGTCTCCTGCCTGATTGAAAGCGACGCGTAATTACTAGTGTTATTCTATCTTTTCCTCAGTTAATTACTATTTTTTAAAGGTGATATTACTCTGCTACAGTAGAATCTGTTGTGGTAGAGTCTGCAGGAGTCTCTGCTGGAGTTTCAGCTGGTGTCTCTGCTGGTGTCTCTTTCTCTACTGTTGTGTCTGCTGGAGCAGCTGGTTCTGCTGGAACTACTGTGTCAACTGGAGCTACTGATGATACACTTGCCATCTTGTTGCTGGCGAATACATTGCTAACTGAAACCATAACCATGGCAGCGATAGCTGCAAATACTAACTTCTTCATAATCTTTTGTTTTTTTATTGTGAATATTATGTTTATAACTTTCTTTGTGAACAGCCTTGCTTGCGTTACCGCTCATTGGCGTGTTCACTTTCTAATATCACAATCTGCGTGCCAAAAAACAAAAGAATTATCTAATAGTTTGATTATCAGCAGTAAATGCTTTTTGTGCCAGAATTCTACATTGTGGAAAGTGTGGAACTAGTGTGGAATTATTCCCCAAAAAGTTGGGGAGTGGTCATCAGATTCCCCATTTTCCCCATTTTCACATATCATCAAAAGACGTACTTCTTTCTATCAGATACCGTATTTCTTCATCTTATTGTAGAGTGTCTTTCTATCCACGGCGAGCAATTGTGCAGCCTTACTCTTGTTGCCACCTGCTGCTTTCAGCGCAGCTTCTATTCTCTGCAGTTCCGTTTCCTCATCGTGCAGGGCAGTAGGGGCTTGTGGCTGGATATGCGCCATACTCTGTTCCAGTTCGGTTACTCCGATGTATCTTCCTGTGGCGAGCAGGGTAGCTCGCTTCATCACATTGTTCAGTTCTCGCAGGTTGCCCGGCCAGTTGTAGGCAGCAATTCGCTCCTTGGCTTTGCCGTCGAGTCCTTCCACATTTCTGTTCAGCTCCTTGTTGGCGTGCTTGATAAAGAGGTCGGCAAAGAGGAAGAGGTCGGCACCACGGTCTTTCAGCTCCGGCATGTAGATGGTAAACTCATTGATGCGGTGGTAGAGGTCTTCACGGAAGTTGCCTTCAGCCACACGCTGAGCCAGGTTCTCATTGGTAGCACAAACCAGTCGGATATCGATATCGATTTCCTTGTTGCTTCCCACCGGACGGATTTTTCTTTCCTGGAGGGCACGGAGCAACTGTACCTGCACTTCATAGTTCAGGTTTCCCATCTCATCGAGGAAGAGAGTTCCTCCGTTGGCAATCTCGAAAGCGCCCTTCTTGTCCTGGTCAGCTCCCGTAAACGATCCCTTCACATGACCGAAGAATTCTGATGCCGCCACCTCTTTAGGAATGGCACCGCAGTCGAGTGCGAAGAAAGGCTTATTGGCTCTAGTGCTGAGTTCGTGTATTCTTCTAGCCACATATTCCTTACCCGTACCGCTGGCACCCAAGATAAGTACCGACATAGGGGTAGGGGCCACCAGCGAAACGAAACTGTAGAGCTTGCGTGAAGCCTCGCTTTCACCTTCCAGGTATTTGGGTACATCCCCATTGGCAGAGGAAGCCTGATTTCCTGCCTGCTTGCCAGGTGCTGCGTTTGTAGGAGTAGAATTTGAGTCTGTGGAACGCTGACTATCTGCTGAGGCTGCATACGGATCCTGTTTTTTCGGAGTCTTGATAGCTTCCTTGATCTTATCCAGAAGAATTTCCGGATGGAAAGGTTTTGCCACATAATCGGTAGCGCCTGATTTCATGGCGAGCACCACATTCTGAATTTCTGCATAGCTGGTCATCACGATGAAAGGCACCTGCACGCCATGCTTTCTCATCCATTGCAGCAGGAAGATGCCGTCGTGGTCGGGAAGGCGGAGGTCTGATAATACCAGATCGAATCCTCTTTCTGCTTCCTCGCAAACCTGTATGGCAGCCTTGACCGAAGTAGTTTTCTCCACTTCAAATCCCTTCTTCCTGAGCCATGTCTGAATCATGGTTCCAAATGCGATATCGTCTTCAACTATTAGAATCTTTTCCATATTATTGCGATCTTACTGTCTTGTTGTATCTTTCTTATTGTATCTTTGTCTTCTAAAAAGATAGAGTCGTTTCTGAGTGCAAAGTTAGCACTAATATTTGGAATCAGCAAGGAAAAAGTGCTTTATTGTTTGAATGATTCGAAAAAATTAGGAAGTAATCACATAAAAATGGAAACTAGTTGAGTTTTTTAACACTTCATCAGTCTCAGTATTCAGGAAAAATATGTATTTTTGCATTTAAAAAACGAATCTATACAATATTAACGTAATAACAATAGCAGTTATGAAGAAACAAATACTTACATTGGCTATGCTGTCCGCTCTGGCGCTCTCAGCTCATGCCCAACAGCCAGCCAGTCAGTTGTTGCCTTATCAGAACCCTAACCTTTCTGCCGAGGCAAGAGCCAATGACTTACTTTCACGCCTGACCCTGGAGGAAAAGACGAAGCTGATGATGGATGCTTCGCCTGCCATCTCCCGACTGGGTATCCCTCAGTTTCAATGGTGGAACGAGGCGCTGCATGGCGTGGCACGCAACGGATATACCACGGTTTTCCCTATCACCATGCACATGGCTTCTTCCTGGGATGATGCCTTGCTCTATCAGGTGTTTACTGCCGTAAGCGATGAGGCGAGAGCCAAGGCGCAGGTGGCGAAGAAGTCGGGTAATGTAAAGAGATATCAGAGTCTGAGCTTCTGGACTCCGAATGTCAATATCTTCCGTGATCCTAGATGGGGACGCGGACAGGAGACTTATGGCGAAGATCCTTATCTCACTACACGTATGGGACTCGCCGTAGTGAATGGCTTGCAGGGACAGTCGTTCGACGGCAAGCCGCTGGCGGCTCCTGGCGTTCCGGCTTCTGATCAGTCTAAGACTCCCCAGTATGTCAAGACGCTGGCTTGTGCCAAGCATTTTGCCGTGCATAGCGGTCCGGAGTGGAATCGCCACGTCTTCAATCTGGAGAATCTGCCAGCCCGGGATTTGTGGGAGACTTATCTCCCTGCCTTCAAGTCGCTGGTACAGGATGGACATGTGGCTGAGGTGATGTGTGCTTATCAGCGTATAGATGGTGCTCCTTGCTGCTCCAACGCCAAGTTTGAACGCCAGATTCTCAGAGACGAATGGGGATTCAAGGGACTGATTACCTCCGATTGCGGAGCTATCTTCGATTTCTTTATGCCGGGTTATCATGGTACGGCAAAGACTGCTACCGAGGCAACTGCCCAGGCTGTGAATGCCGGTACCGACCTGGAGTGCGGCAGCGCCTATCGTACTATTCCGCAGGCTGTGAAGGCGGGAATGATCAATGAAGATAAGGTAAACCAGAGCCTGAAGCGTCTGCTGGTGGCTCGTTTCCAACTCGGCGATTTCGATAAGGATGAAACCGTGTCATGGACTCAGATTCCTGAGAACGTCATCGCCTGCAAGGCTCATAAGGATCTGGCTGAGAAGATAGCTGAAGAAGGCATCGTACTTCTTCAGAACAGAAACCAGCTGCTGCCATTGAACCGCAATCAGAAGATTGTGGTGATGGGACCTAATGCCAATGACTCCATCATGCTGCGAGGCAACTATTCGGGTTATCCTACCAGTTCTACCACCATCCTCCAGGGCATCCGCAACTATATGAAGGGGGCTGAGGTGAAGTATGTTCCAGCTTGTACCTTGACAAGAAACGAGGTGCAGGAGAGCCGTTTCAACCTCTTCCGTGAGGGAATGAAGGCCACCTACTGGAACAATCAGGAACAGAAGGGTGAGCCGGTGGCTACGGATGTGATGAAGACTGCCATCAATCTGAGCAATGGTGGTAATACCGTGTTTGCACCGGGTGTAAATCTTACTCATTTCTCAGCCCGCTATGAGGGTATGTTGACTCCTGACAGGGATGAGGATCTTACCATCAATATGGGTATTGATGACGGTTGCCGCCTGATAGTGGATGGCGATACCATCGTGAATATGCGAGAGTGCTGGGGCCGCGTGGCGCCTATCATCAAACCGCTCTCTCTGAAAGCAGGTAAGCCGGTTAAGATTCAGATAGATTATACCCAGAGGGAAGATGTGGCTGTGATGCAGTTTGATATCCTGAAGACTTCGAAGCCTACCAGCGAGCAGATTCTGGCAGAGGTGGGCGATGCGGATGCCGTGGTATTCGTAGGCGGTATCTCTCCAAACCTGGAGGGAGAGCAGCTTGAGATAGAGGAGCCTGGATTCAAGGGCGGTGACAGAACCGACCTGGAGTTGCCGAAGGCTCAGCGTCAGGTCATCGCCATGCTGCATCAGGCAGGCAAGCGTGTCGTCTTTGTCAACTGTTCGGGATGTGCCATCGCCATGGTTCCTGAGACGGAAAATGCCGAGGCAATCCTTCAGGCATGGTATCCTGGTGAACGGGGTGGTGAGGCTGTAGCCAAGGTTCTCTTTGGCGAGGTGAATCCATCGGGCAAGCTTCCGGTTACCTTCTATAAGAGTGTGAACGATCTTCCAGATTTCCTCGATTATACGATGAAGAATCGTACCTATCGTTATTTCAAGGGTGAGCCTTTGTTCCCATTCGGTTACGGTTTGAGTTATACCTCTTTCGAGTATGGCAAACCTACCCTGATGCAGGTGAAGAGCAAGAAGCGTGGCAGCAAGGCTGCTGATTACAAACTGATGTTCTCCTTGCAGAATACGGGCAAGCGAGAGGGTACCGAAGTAGCGCAGGTTTATATCAAGCGCATAGATGATGTGGATGGTCCTATCAAGAGTCTCAAGGCATTCAAGCGTGTGTCTTTGAAGGCTGGCGAGCGCCAGATGGTAAGCATCGATCTTCCTCGCAAGAGTTTCGAGGGTTGGGATGCCCAGACCAACACCATCCGCGTGGTTCCTGGCATTTACCAAGTATTTGTTGGCGGCTCCAGCGCTGATGCAGCCAAGACTAAGATAGAAGTGAAGATCAAGTAAACCCTCATAGCTGAAAGTTCGGCATGTTCGGCGAACTTTCAGCTATGGCTCATTTTTTTACCATTATGCTTGGTTTATTCGGATTTTCTTTGTAACTTAGCAGCGCAAAACGTAAAGCATGTAGGAATATGGCAAAATTAGTAAATAAATATCCTGTAGGAATTCAGACATTTGAAAAAATCCGAGAGAAAGGTTATCTCTATGTAGATAAGACCCAATACATCGTGGATTTTAGAGAAAAGCAGATGTCGTATGTCTTTCTGAGTCGTCCAAGGCGATTCGGCAAGTCGCTCTTTGCCTCTACCCTCCAGGCTTATTTTGAGGGAAGAAAGGAACTCTTCGAGGGATTAGCCATTGCTGATTACGAGAAGGAATGGGTAAAGCATCCTGTGCTCCACTTCGACCTGAGTGGTGCCAAGCACATGAGCGTGGAACAGCTGGAAAGATATTTGGCAGATATGCTTGAAGAGCAGGAAACCATCTGGGGATACAAGACTCATCAGGTGGATGCCAACCTTCGCCTGAAAGATCTGGTGAAGCGGGCTTACGAGCAGACGGGCAAGAAGGTGGTAGTAATCATCGACGAATATGATGCTCCTCTGCTGGATGTGGTGCATGAAAAGGAGAACCTGCAGCCGCTTCGTCTCATCATGCAGAACTTCTATAGTCCTCTGAAGATGCTCGACCCATACCTGGAATTCACCTTCATTACGGGTATCACCAAGTTCTCGCAGCTCAGTATCTTCAGCGAACTCAACAACCTCGATAACATCAGTATGTTCGACCAGTATTCAGCCATCTGCGGTATCAGCAAGAAGGAACTTACCACGCAGATGAAACTGGATGTGGCAGCGCTGGGCGAAGATCTTGGAATGACGTATGAAGAATGCCTGGCAGAGCTGACAAGATTCTACGACGGCTATCATTTCAGTGAGAAATCCGAAGATGTCTTCAATCCGTTCAGTCTGGTAAAGGCATTAAATTCACGCAAGATTGCTCCTTACTGGTTTGGCTCAGGCACACCAACTTATCTTATCAAGACGCTGCAGAAGTATCACGTCAATGTGATGGATATAGAGAAGAAATCATGTGATGTGGATGACTTTGATGTTTCACCGGAAATGATGACTTCAGCGCTTCCGCTGCTCTATCAGAGTGGCTATCTCACCATCAAGAAGTATAACCCGATGCTGCATCGCTATACTTTGGAATACCCAAACAGAGAGGTAAAGATAGGTATGCTCAAGAGTCTTGCGCCTAACTATCTTTCACCAATATCCCTGGACAATAACAGCTTGGTGGGTGATTTCCTGGAAAAGCTCTATGATACTGATGTAGAGGGAGCGATGGTGCGCCTGAAGGCATATATTGCCAGCATCTCCAATCGTTTGAGTAACAAGAGTGAACGGGATTTCCAGACCGTGTTCTATCTTATCTTCAATCTGATGGGTGCCCATATGAGGGTAGAAGAGAACAGTGCAATAGGTAGGGCTGATGCCGTAGTGTATATGCCGGATGCCGTATTTGTTTTCGAATTGAAGTATGATGGTTCTGCTGAGGAAGCAATTAGGCAGATAGATGAAAAGGGATACCTGATTCCGTATTCTGCCGATGGCAAGCGTTTGTTTAAGATTGGTGTAAATTACGACAGCACCCAGCGTACTATTAGCGATTGGATTATCAAGGAAGAATAAAGAAAGGATTAGGAAGAATAGAGAAAAATCCGAAACAGAAGCTTGCCAAGTTATCTGTTTCGGATTTTTTGATACTTTTTCGTTAGGATGAGCCGAGTATTTAGAGCCTACTTAATTTGTTAACGAAACTAACTCGCTCTAATTTGGACTTTGATTGAAAATCAAGAAGTTGGGCGTTTG
>ENA-OPCZ01001204-OPCZ01001204.1-human-gut-metagenome-genome-assembly--contig:-NODE-1204-length-13926-cov-3.233292_pt1 | contig 13926 bp, 13 predicted proteins | sample MGYA00241566_ERZ501483 | MGnify/ENA primary metagenome ERZ501483 (study PRJEB25962, sample SAMEA1965191) | human gut metagenome | biome: human gut; feature: human-associated habitat; material: faeces... | reverse complement strand
GCTACAAAATGCTTGTTACTTCTTTATGTTTATATGTTTACTTAGCGAAACTACAAAAATGATGTCAGATATGATCCCTAGCGTACATGGAGGAATGCACTTAAATCCGCAATCCCTTCCATTCCATATCTGCAGTATCTTATTGTTTATTGCGGCCTACATCACTTTTGGAAAGGATGGTCCACTAAAACAAAAAATGATCAACTTCTTTGCGGTTGTCGGTACTTGTGGAGGAATCGCCGCTATCTTGATTCCAACGTATGGCGTTGAATTTAATGTAGCCAATGTATATCAATGTTTCATGTATCATGCAACATTAACATGGTTTTCTCTATATTTGATTCGTTTCAAACATGCGAACTTAGGTATGCAGGCATTTAAAAACAATTTAGTCGTATTATTTGCGTTATTAGTTTTCAATTTATATATGAATTCTATTTTGGCAGTTTATGATACAAACTTTATGTTTATTGTAAGACCACCATTAGAAGGACTTCCATTCCTTAACCTAAACCATGGATACTATATCTATTTATTTAGAGTCATCATGCTTGGAGTGATTGGACTTAGTCTATTCCATTTACCATTCATAGTAAAAGAAAGAAAAAGCTGTGAGACAGAAAGCGACTTCAATATCGCTTAGTCCACAGCTTTTCTTATACCAAGAAAACTCCATTTTAGATTGGACTGAGACCTTTTTTATTCTTTTATTGCTTGCACCATTTCTTTGACATATTCCTCAACATATTTAGGTGCATCTTTTCCATACTTCTCAACAATCTTCACAATGGCACTACCAACGATAGCTCCATCAGATTGACCCGCCATTTTTTTAGCTTGTTCTGGTGTTGAGATTCCAAAACCTACCGCAACAGGAACGTCTGTGACTTCCCTTACAAGATTTACCATAACTGAAATATCTGTCGTAATCGTAGAACGAACACCTGTTACACCTAATGAAGATACGCAATAAATAAAGCCACCTGCATCTTTGGCAATCATTTGAATACGTTGATGACTGGTTGGTGCAATCATACTGATTAAATCCAAACCATACTTCTTTAATACCACATCAAACTCTTCTTTTTCCTCATAAGAAACGTCTGAAAGAATCAATCCACTCATTACCCTCAGCTAGTAGTACTGCTTTTTTTACAACCTCAGCTCCCGCACTTTGAGCTAAAGTTTCTAATAAATGTGAAACATATATTGACTTATCATTTATGTAATATATAATTAAATTAACGATAAACATTAATTTTTTAATGTTAGGAGGTAATATCATGAATGATAAGTCTAAAGCTTTATTAAAGAAAATGTGTTTTATTTTAGAAATCATTCGAGGGACTTGTTTAATTTCTGTTGTGTTGTCAATTGGACTAAGCTTATTTTATGCCTTCAACAAGGATGTATATAATACGCTATTTGGAAGTATAAGAATTGACTATCTTCAATTGATTTTTAATGATGATTTGGCATTAAATAAAGATAAAATGTCCATGTGGTTACCATTGATTTTATTAATCACCGCTATATTTGTATTTATTATATATAAAGCTGTACAAACAATTGAATCCATTTGTACGATTGCGATGGATCATACTCCATTTGATGTTCGTGTTGCCAATCACATCAAAAACCTTGCCAAGTATATTCTTGCAGGTGGTATTGTCTTTAATATTCTTGAAGTATGTCGTATTATGCAATTTAAACAAACCATCAACTTCAATCTACTTTTCAACACTAAATATGTTACACAAATCAATTTTGATATTCGTCTTCACTTAAGCTTCCTCGTTTTTGCAGCTCTAATCTATTTGTTATCTTATATATTTAGATATGGACAAGAACTACAACAATTGAGTGATGAGACATTGTAATTATGGGTAAGATCATATTGCGATTAGATCGTGTCATGGCCGATCGAAAAATGAGTTTAAAAGAGTTGTCTGAAAAAGTTGGCGTCAGCAATGTCAACTTATCAAAGATGAAAACAGGTAAGATTTCTGCGATTCGCTTCTCTACTTTAGAAGCTATTTGTGAAGTATTAAATTGTCAACCTGGTGATATATTGGAGTATGTAAAGGACGATGAAAATAGCTAGAAGCACAACCTTCTAGCTATTTTATTATGATTTTAAATTTCAATAACACTACATACTATATTTCAAATTCAGTTAATCCCATTATTGTCTGTTCATGCACATTGAATATAAGAAAAGATTCGTCATATATTTTTAGTATATAATAATTATTCAATCGCATCTTTTCGAATATAATGGGATGCACGACCTCGACCTTTACGAATAATAGAACCATCTTCAACTAATTTTTTTAGTGCTGATTCCACAGAAGAACTGCCTAAACTCGGGCAATTTTCCATAGCATCTCTTTTCGTAAAGGTACCTATTGTACTATTTACATATGTTTTAACAATGTCATAAGAGTTGCTTCTTTTTCCGCTTTTCTCACTAATTGTTAATCTCTCGTCAAATTCACGGTAACATTTTAATATAACCCCAAGCATATATTTAATAAATGGCTCGGGATCATTTGTTCCTTCATGCCAACCTAAATCTGCTTGTGCTAAAGCCTGATAATACGCTTCTTTCGTATTCGCTATTTCTTTTTCAATACTGATATATTTACCAACTACATAATCATTACGATATAAAAGGAGCAACGTTAGTAATCGACTCATTCTGCCATTTCCATCATTAAAAGGATGAACACAAAGAAAGTCCAATATTACACAGGGAATTAATATCAGTGAATCTACAATTTCACAATCTAAAGCTTGTTGATAGCTACTACAAATTTGTTCAATAGCATCCGGTGTTTCATAAGGTTCTAATGGTTTGAATAATATTCTTTTTTCACCATTTGGCAAAACAGCATCTATTTCATTTGGAGACGTTTTGTATTTTCCACCATAGGATAATTCTGTGTATTGAAGCAAATCTCGATGCAGCTGCAATATATAATTTGACTTTAACGGAATATATTGATAATTTTCATGAATTAAATTTAAAACATTCCGATATCCTAAGATTTCTTTTTCGTCGCGATTTCTAGGCGTTGTCTTATCCTCAACCAATTGTTGAAGACGAAACCTAGTCGTTACAATCCCTTCAATACGGTTTGAACTTTCTGTACTTTGTACTTTAGCTATTTCAACCAAACGCTCTAATTCTACAGGTTTTTGTCGAAAATATAATTCTTGTTTACCTTTAAATTCATGAATTTTAGCAACATAAGACAATATTTCATTATCCCATGTACGATCTTTAAGATGACTATAATTAAAATTTCGCATTTTTTCTCCTTTCATCTTCTCCCAAAGCACTATTCTTTCCCCCAATTATACACTGATTTTGGGAGAAAAAGAATAAGCTGGGAGTAAAAAACATGAATCAAAATATATAAATCAACCTTTAAACCTTTTAATGTAAACCTCTCTATCTTTTTTGATATTAACTAAATTATTTGAACTCGATTTTATGTATATTCTGTATTCATTTTGAATCCATTACTTGTATATACGATAGAAAATCAATTTGGTAAATAAAGTACAGAGTATTAGACTTCCAATTAAATATAAAACTAATACTTCAATTTGAATTGTTCGAAGAATCAACAATACAATCACATCCAATATTGTTATAAAAACTAATAATTTTACTGTATACATCCTACAAATTCTTTTATAAGACATGCCAATAGTATGTAACAGATCATATTCATTTTTATGTGAGTAGAAATATTGATACAACTGCATATATACGATCACAATAGAAGTGATCATCAATATAAATTGATAGAACTGTACGATTTTTTGACACATATTCATGATTTCGGCAAGATTCTTTGCGTTTGTTTTATTATCAACTACATAGAAATCATCTCTTCTAGACAATTGGATATAATCAAGCTTCTTTTTTAGCAATGCTGATTGTTTAGTATTTACCCACAAATCACCCGTAATAAATGTGTCTGGATATGTATTTAGCCATTCCATTACTTTTGATTCAGGAATATACAAAACTTTATTATCCCCACTATTTATATGTTCTTCTACAGATAGATCGAGTACATCAATTAATTCTCCGCCTTGTTTATACAGATGCAATCTTATATTGTCTTCATATGAATTACTTAAGACAAAATCATTATATTCATCTGTAACTTTGGTTTCTATTTGTTCATTATTTATATTCGCATCGCATTGAATGTTATAATTAAATTCATGCTCATACGACTTAAGAATCTCTTTTGATTCCTCAATAAATTCAGGAATCAATGTATGATCAAATATATTAAATGTGGCACTCACATCATGTTCATACTGTACTTCTTGTTGATTAGTTTGAATCCAAGATGTTAATGACTGCATGGATACACACATAAACATCGAACTCATCGCAACAATCAGTGCAATAAACAGACCATTTCCATTTCTCATTGTTTCAACAATAGATAGATTGGAAATATTTAATTTTCTAAAGAAATAATGTTTAGGTCGTACTAAACTCAATCCAAATGCAAATATATATTGTACAAATAAAATCAATAATAAAATACATAGATGATATTTTGATATATGTAAACTAAATGGAAGATTCATTTGAATCCATTTTAAAAACAAACCCCACAATAATAATGTAAATCCGATTCCAATACACTCAATCAGTGCAAAAAGCGAGGTATATTCCTTAATCATATACAAACGAATTTTCTTTTTATTCATTCCCAATATGTAGAGTTGATCATAAAAAGCTTTCTTTTTCTTTAAGTGTACAGATAAAACGCTATATACAAACAAGAAACAACATACACTCATAAACAGGATCAGAAATTTAAAAATATTTTCATATTCAACATTCAAATGATATTTGGCAACCACCATATCTGAATTCAATTCATAATCCTGTACGGGTAGTGTTGCGATTGCCGATTTATCTTTTAAATTTGCATAGACATACACCGCATCCTTTTTTGAATTCGTGGCTGTATAAAAACTATAATTGACGAGCTGATTATTTAGATTTTCATATACACCACTAATCGTATATTCTTTAGACTTCTGATCCGAATATAATTTTATCGTATCCTGCACCTTATATTTATTCTGATACTTTTTATGAACTAACACTTCATTAGATTTAGGATACTTTCCTTCTATCAAACGTATTGGATAGACACTAAAATTTGTGGTTGAAACCAAAGAATCAAAAGTACCTTTATACGCATAGGGCATTGGTGTTTCATAACTTAAACTATCTAGGTATGTATCTGTATATTCTTTATTTTGTGTATACGCATACGCCGTATATTTAACGTCATAATCCCCATAAAAGCTTTTAGCTGCATTGATTCGATATAAATCATAAGAGTCTTTTACTACAAAGAGAGAAGTTAAAAGAAATGTGCACAAAAACAGAATGCTCACTAACAATACATAACTTTTCTTATTGCGACTTCTATATTTTTTGACTATATTCATACAATCTTTCCCTGTTCTAAACGAATGATTCGATCTGCATAATTGGCGATTTTTAAATCGTGCGTAACCAATACAATTGTTTTCCCCTCTTTATTCAACGCTTTTAAAATGTCCATCACATTTTTTGCATTCTCACCATCCAAATTTCCCGTTGGCTCATCGGCCAGTATGATATCTGTATGTGCGAGAATCGCTCTAGCAATCGCAACGCGCTGTTGTTGACCTCCAGACAATTCATTCGCAAAACGATCTTTTTTATGCTCCAACCCTAACACTTTCAATACTTGATTCAATTCTTTTTCATCCACTTTTTTCCCTTTGATTTGACTTGTCAAACACATATTTTCTTTCACTGTCAAAAAAGAAATTAGATTAAAGAATTGATATACATAACTAATGTATCGACTTCTTAATGTACAACACTCTACATCCGATAAAGAAGACATCTCTTTATTTCGAACTACACAACTTCCCATATAATCCGTATCTAAACCACCAATAATATTGAGCATGGTAGTTTTTCCACTTCCGCTTGCTCCAATAATCGCAACAAATTCCCCTTTTCTTATGTGCATAGAAACTGCATCAAGTGCCACACAATCTTTATACGCTTTCTTTAGATTCTGTATTTTAATCACAATTCATCCACTCCTTTTATTTATTAATACACCTAAGGAAAAGAAGCATTAAAAAAATCGAATAACCGTCAATTGATTTCGATTATTCGATAAATAAGATGATTTTCATATCTTTTGAATCCATAATTTTTGTTCCATGATACTTATTCAAAATGATATTCAGTATAGTTTTATTTGAAGATGTCATATTCTTAATATCCAAAGGATATTGAATATGTAGAATAAGCTCTTTCTCCTTTAGATTCATATGAAACATGAAAGTCTCATTTTCCTTAACCAAGCTACTATCCAATACGCATGTAAGTAGTGTTGTTAAATCTTGTGTATCCATAGAATCGATTCTTTTAGGAACATGTATCTGTATGTCATAATTCAATTTGTGTTCTTGAATAAAATTTTGTAGGATCACATCCACATATGGATTTATGCATATAGAATTGGGATATAACTTTCCATATTTTACTAACTCTCTATTTATTTCACTTTCTAATTCTTCATATCTTTTGTTTTGAGATAAATGCTTTATATCATCCAAAGAATTTCGCATATCGTGAATCAACTCCTTGATTCCCGTCTGTTCATGAATCATTTGTTCTGTATAATGACTGGATAGTTCAATGAAATTTCGATACATCTCAATCTCTAATTTTGAGCGTATTCTAGAAAAAACAATGATAGCTACACTTAATAACACAAGAACAGATATGGTAAACATAAACACATAGATTTGGCTGTTCTTTATAAAATACATATATGTAAATTCTGTTTTAGAAAACAAGTCTGTCATCAACAACATATAAAGATAGCTAAATATAAATAGAATTATAGAAACACTGTATTGCATATTCTCACTAAATTCTAAACTTTCATATTTAAAGATTTGATAAAAGATTGCACATCCACCGATTGTGAGTATTGTTGAAAATGCATAATATTCTATAGTTAAAGAACGGAATAGAAGTATATTCATTGTTTGAAATAAGACAACGATTAAATTTGCAATAATAGATTCCAATATATGGTGTTCTTTTGTAGAAATATTTAAACATAGAACAGGAATCAACAATTGTAGAAACACAGATAGCCAGTTTATATGTATATATTCACTGGTCAAAAACACACATAAACCATTTAATAAAAATGAAAGAATACATTTTGGATATAGTGAATTCTTCGTTATTTTTAAATAGAAACATTGTTCACAAACATAATACATACTGTTCATTAGAATATTCATATGCTTGTCCTCATCTGAATATAGTGTTCTTTTACCTTTTTCCATCTTCGAACACTCACAGAAATAATCGTACCATTTAACATAATGATTTTATGATTCTTTACATCCAAATAATCGACTTTAGAAAAATTAATAAGTACATTATTATTTACACGGATAAAAGAATCCGATAACATTGCTTCTATTTCCTTTAGTGTTTCGTTCACTAAAGATAATTTCGTTCCATCCTTCAATAAGACGAAAACGCCATTTTCAATTTGAAAGTATAGAATATCATCCCTATACACATACCTTGTCTCATACGGTAAATTCAGTGCAATCTTCTCTAATTGATGAATACGTTGCTCTACTTGATTTACCTTTTCAACTAAAGCATCTTCAATTCTTTCTTTTGTTATAAATCCTAAAACATTTGTATCGAATGTATCAGCCATAGATTCACTATGACTACTTACATATACGATAAAGCGTTGTTTATCTGGATGTTTTTTTATAAATTCAATGCCATTTTGACTTCCTAATTCAATATCTAGCAACAATAAATCATAATAGAAATTGGATTCCATATATTCTTCAACTGTGCAAAAGAAACAAAGTCTATGACTTAAATCTAATAGATTTCGTATTCTTTCTTGTTGAATCAAACTATCTTCTAATATTGCAATTCTCATAGGTCAATTATAATGGGTAATATAGCAAATGGCAAAAGCATCCTTTCAACTTTATCTATGGTTTGTGACATCGGATAAAATTATGTTACTTGCATATTTTTATACATAAACATCCAAATAAGAAAGAATTTTTCTGTGAAAAAGTCACACACCTAAATAACATGCCCGGTTCGTTTCCAGCCGTCCGGTAACATTTCAATATCCACTCCATATTTCTGAATCATTCGGTATCCCGATCCATTCAGTCTTTTGCGATGGAGTTTTTATTGTGTATTTTGTTTATCAAAAAATACTGTTTAAGTATTCTTCCACATTCATAGATACAATCTTTTTGTTTTCAAACAGTAAGACTTTATCGTATAAAGAAACTGTTTCTTTTGTTACTTTGTGTTCGATAGATAGAACTGTAAGATATGGATCGGATAAAATGAATTGATGTATTCGATCTGAATTTGTTTTATCGATTGCAGAAAAGCCTCATCCAAGAAAAGCCACTTTTTATTTCTATATATAGCTCTTGCCAAACAAATACGTTGCTTCTCTCCACCACTTAAATTCAAATGTTCAAAATCAAGATTGTCTCTTTCCTTATCAAATATTGATTCTAAATTAAATATAGTTACTAAATCTTTCAAGGAATATTTACTCATTTTCCTTCCTAAAGTAATATTTTGTTCAAAGGAAAATGGTAATAAGTCATTGTTTTGATTCACATAAGAAAACTTATCGGCATAGGTGCTAAATTGAACATCCTTCAAATCCTTATTGTTCACATAAAGGCCATCTGCTTTCTTCTGCTTTGTTAAAATGTCTAAAAACGTACTCTTACCATCTCCACTTTTTCCAATGACTAAATACTTTTTTCCCTGATCTATTACCAAATTATTTAAATCCAATATTTGACGAACACCATAAGAATAACTTAAATGCTTAATCTTAATGTCATGAATTTGTTCATCAAAAATAATGGGTTCCTTCTCTTCAGAGCATATTGAATTATCCAATAGTTTTTGTAGAACCGGTTTAGAAGATTGAATCATGTTTCGAAGATTTGCATAATTAACGATTGGCATGATTACCATATTACTAGCTTGTGCAATTCCTAATAATTGTCCAACTGTTAATCGATTATAATGTATTAACACAATTCCAAAGAGCAATGTCAAAAAAAACATGGCTTGAGAAATAAAAGAATTTATAGAAGTAAGTATTTTTATAAATCCATTATTTTTTAGAGTACTTTGTTCTAAATTCTTATTCTCAATGTCCAGACCGTCACAAAATACTTTTTCCAAATTTAAAATCTTTATATCATTAAAACAACGACACAGATTTTTAATAGAACAAAGCCATTGCTTCATTGAATCCAAATAATTCATTTGATTCTTCTTTAAACTGTTTTTAAAAATACTATTTATTAAAATTGTTATAAAAGCACAAAAGAGCAGAAACATTAATATTTCTACACTTAGATTTGCGATATATAGACTTCCCAATATCAATGAAATAGTTAATGAGAACACATTTAATTTTGAAGAAACATAATTATCAATCACCACATTCACTTCATTATTAAATTCATTCAATATCTCACTGCTATCCTTTTTTTGAAACGATTCTATATTCCTGGAAGCATACGATTGATACAAATTTTTATTTAAACTATAACGTATTTTATTCTTCAACACCTCAACTACATATTGTTGCAAAGAGGAAACAATTAAATAGACACCTAAAAATATCAATACGATCACTATAAGGCTTAAAATTGAATCCAGAAGATGATCATCAAATATATAGCTCATCAAGATGGATTTTAATAGATCCACTACTGAATATGAAACAATGAGAATAAGCGAAATAAAATATAATACTTTATGATTCTGAACAAGTTTAAACATAAATAACCCCTTTTCCTTAGGACTATTATTTTTCAAGACAAAAGAAAAGACAAGAAACTGTCATTGAGAAATAAATGGGTTTCTTGTCTATATTAAGTTCAATTTATTAGGTAATCTTGCACAAACTAAAAATTATATAAAATCATTTGCGACACAAATCTCTTTATATTTATGCAAGTATTCACAATTTTTTATGAATAAGAATTTAAATAAAGAAGAATCATTTTTTAATTCTTTTAATCGATTCTGATAGCCTACACTCAATTGATAATCCTCATTTAGCATCATAGAGAAAACATCAATATACTTAGAATCATCTAATTCTTTGATTAATTTTTTCGCATCTCCAACATTTTCTTTTAGAATCTCATATACAAATAAAACTTCTTTATATTTGACTGCAAAAAAGTCATCCGTACACGATTTTAATCCTTTCTTTAAATATTGATTCCCCTTTTCCATACAATCCTTATGCTGTATCATAGTTGCTCCCAGATTGTAGAAAGCCAACATCCTATATCGTGAATCATACTGAGCGGCACTTGTGTAATATTTTTCAGCTTGATTTAAATCTATATCCAGACAAAGCCATCCTAATGAACAAAGGATTTCTGCAATCAATGTTTTATTTCCTAATTCAATCGCATAATTTAAACATGTTTTATACAGATCGTATGCCGCAAAAGTATTTTTTTGATACGCATATAGATTGGCTTTGGCCTTCAACCTTCGTATAAATATCCATTCCTCATTATCAGATAGTTCCATATTTCCCGAAGATAATCTAAACAAATTAAAACATTCTCTTTGCGAATCATCCATGTATGAATAATACGCTTCCACTTCAGCAAGTGATATATTGATTTGAGAATTCATTTCGGAAGCATACAGTAAAAACAATTGATATTGAACAAATAAACAGGATGACACAACCTCATCTTTATATTCCAACAATTCATCCATTACCTTAAATATTTTTGAATCCGATGACATATAGTATTTAAAGAAAAGATCCAACATCTGTTTAATTTTTTCTTCTTTAATTGTATCCATCGTAGAAATCCCTAATTTTTTAAACAACAAATTGTATATATCATCATTTGCGACAAAGATATTATTTTCAATTTTAGAAAGATATGAAGGAGAACAAACCCCATGTGATAAAGCTTCTAATGATATGTCTAACTCTTTTCGTTGTTTCTTAATCAATAATCCTCTGTAATCATTCATGCACTGCCCACCTACTAATTCCAAAAAGTAATTCATTATTTGTTCCTAATTATATCACGAATTGAACCCCATCACTGAATGTTGAAAGAGGTTCTAAATACGTCCCTTATTTTTTAGGCTATAGAAGTACTCTTTATTTTTCATAAGTTCTTCAAATGATCCCTGTTCAACAATCCGTCCTTGTTTAAATACAAGAATACAATCAAACTTCTTTAGTGTTTCGTCAAAATATTTATGTGTTACATATAATACAGTTTCTTCTTTTAAATCCAATATTCGATTTTCAATTTCGATGGCCGTCTGTGCATCTAGACTTGCTGTTATTTCATCACACAAAAGTACCTCTTTTAAATGTGCGATTGTACGCGCAATCCCTATTCGTTGAACTTGCCCACCAGAAAGATTACTTCCATCCTCACAAATATTCTGGTCTAATTTAAATTCTGGTAAATCTACAAATTCCATACATTTTAACAGTGTTTCATCTGTTTGTACAAGCTCCATATTCAAGTTATTTCGGATCGTGTCATCAAATATATGACTTTCCTGATGAATCATAGAAACATTCTTAGAATCCAAAACACTCACATTTCCTTTTTGAACTGGATAATATCCTAAAATCAATTTTAAAATTGTAGATTTTCCGGAACCACTCGGACCAACTATCGCATACTTTTTCCCCTTTTCAAATTTGAAAGATAAATCATCAATAATCATCTTACTTTCAGTATAGCCAAAAGATACATGTTCCAAATAGATATTTCCATCATAGTTCGATACAAACTTATTTGCCTGTCCATGAGAATCGATAATATTCAGTAATTTCGAATTCACGTCCGACACCGACTTAAATCCAGCAAGATTGCTTGAAATATCATTTAAATTTGAAATAAAATTATTAGAAACATTTACAATTGGCATCATATATATCATATCTAAATGTCCATATAATATCATCAATCCAATCACCAACATGAAAATCAATTGAAAAGTGGCCGCAATACAATTAGCCCAGTTTCCCGTCAAAGATATTGCCATATTTACATTTCTTTGTTTATATTCCATGTTTTCAATCCATTCTTTTCCTTTATCCACGAACTGTTTTAGAACGCCCAAATCCAATATGATATCGAAATTTTGAAATATCTCCTTTAATTTTGAATTATATATACCTGAATAAGAAGACAATTGGTTCGAATACTTTTTCAATCTTTTTTCCATCATCTTCGGCACCAAAAGTGTTGCTACTGCAATCACAACCATCATGAGTCCTACAAATACATGGATGCGAAGAATATATATTAAAATAATAACAGACACAATGATATCGACAATCATACTTAATATTGGATAAAAGTAATATTCATCTACCATTTTTATATCATTGGTAAATAGAGATAACTGATTTCCTATCTTCTCTTTTTTAAACGTAGAATACGATTGATTCATCAAACTAGAATAGAGATCTTTACCCAAATCTGTTTTTAATTTTTTCCTATAAGTTGACTTCATTATTGAATTAATAGAAGTCGTCATCAGTGTATATACAAGAAATAAAACACTTGCAAAAAGACATGTACCTGCTTTTTCAAAATGATTATTAAATGCAACATCCGATATTAATTGGATTACATACGCCAAAAACAAAGGTACAACACCCGCAAATAAACTAGTACACAGTGTACCTATAAAATATTTTTTATTTCTCAATATATATCGCCACATTCTCATCCATCCCCTGGTTTAATAGTATATACCTACCACATCCCGTTATCTTTCTTTTTTAACAATTAGCTTCAAAAATTGATTCTTCTACACAAATATGAAAAGTGTTAAAATTAAGTGAATTATGAAGTGAGGAATACTATGCATTATTTAAAGATCAATGATTCTGATAAAAAGAAAATTGGATACCTAATCCATCTATATCGAACTCAACAATTTAAACATCTATCGCAAAATTCTTTTTTGTTAAATGAGTATAATGAGCCAATATGCACTCGACAAACACTTAGTAAAATAGAACAGGGTGTTATTATTAAAAACGATTCTATTTATGAAGAATTACTAAAAAAGGTGAATCTAAAATTCAATACGGATTATTGTATTGAAGAATTCCTGCCAACTTCCATTTTTTCTGATTTATTAAATGCTTGCGATTATTATAATTTAGAAAAGCTTATATCCATCTCTGAATCCTATATAAAACAATTAAATCCATTCAAAGAATACATTTTCTTTCATGAATACTACGAGTGTTTCAAATGGATCTACACCTATTATTCCTCATTTGAACTTTCGACTCTTCAAAGTACTGAATATATTATCTTGCTAAAAAACATTATCAATTCTAACCTCTATGAAGTCATGATGGATCTAGTTTTTAAAAAACGAACAATTAGTGGAATTTATGATTTTTCCTATTTTGATTTTAAAAATTCAAGCAGCATGATTAATCGTGGAAACCATATGATGATTTTATATAATCAATCCAAATTGTCTGAAATGCTTGATTATTGTCAAGATTTAGAAAAGGAATATTCCAGTAAAAACAATTATATTCGTCTTCTCGATATTTATTCTCTAAAAGGATTTGCCTTTTCAAATACAGAAAAAGAAAAATTTGAAAAATTAGTTTCTCAAATAAATCATACTGTAGAAGCACACAATTCAAACATACCTAAAATTAAAAGGCTCAACTAGCAATTTGGTGACATTGCTATAATTCTGCTTTTTATCACTTATGC
>ENA-OPCZ01001191-OPCZ01001191.1-human-gut-metagenome-genome-assembly--contig:-NODE-1191-length-14080-cov-12.213405_pt1 | contig 14080 bp, 12 predicted proteins | sample MGYA00241566_ERZ501483 | MGnify/ENA primary metagenome ERZ501483 (study PRJEB25962, sample SAMEA1965191) | human gut metagenome | biome: human gut; feature: human-associated habitat; material: faeces... | reverse complement strand
TGCCCTGGGCTAGGAGCTTCTGCCCTTTCAGGGCGTGTGGAGCAAAACTTGCGAAACTTGAAATATTTGATATTCCCCCTTAGGGGGAAGAGATCTCGCCGGGAGATTTCTTCTGAAAATAAAGAAGAAAAAGTTTGGTGGTAACAATTATTTTTTCTATCTTTGCCCCCATCAAGCAAGTTAAAAGAATAAGCTTGCCTCTGGTAAAAACTAATATAGATTAAAATTATACTTATGACACAGAAAACTACTACTTATCTCGCCACAGCTGTGCGTTATTTTGCTAACCCCAGCCTTCGTGGCAATGCCCAGGAGACTCCTGAAATGGAGCAGCGTACTATCGGGGTGTTGTCGGGCTTGCAAGCCCGGTTGCCTCTTGTTGTGCTTCGCCTTGATGAGCAGAACCATTATGATTCTCAGGCAGTTGTTGTGCTTGAGCATGGGCGGCAGATAGCTTATCTGGCTGCAGATGATGCCCATCAGTGCGTGGCTGAATACGGTGAAAGGCTTCGGGTCGGGATACCGGTTAGGGTGACGGAGGTGAACGTGGAGAAACATGGGGTGTTCTGGGTGGAGAAGCCTAAGATGAAGGGGGCTTCTTCTGCTTCTTCTTCTACTTCTGTTGCTTCTGCTTCTTTTTCTGCTTCTCTTTCTCTTCCTGCTGCTCTTGATTGGAGCGGGTGGATGGAGCCTGCTGCTTTGGCCCTGCCTGCTGCTTTTAGGCAGAGGATAGAATCGCTGGAGCTCATCATCGATTTCTGCTTGGGAGAAATAGAGGCAGGTGAGGAAGGCGGGGGACCTGCGATGGAATCGCAGGGAACGGGGGCGCAAAGGGGGAGTGGTGGCTCGGTTTCTCTTTCTGGCTCTGCTTCTCCTTCTGGCTCTTCGTCTTTCTCTTCTTCTGAGGTTACGCTTTGCGAGTATTTGGGGTGCTGGCTGGAGGAGGTTAGCTTTGATGTGAGCAGGGAGGCGCATGAAAGGGTGCTGAGATACAGACAGCTGCTTGAGGCTAGTGGAAGACAAAAACTGATGGAAATGGCTGAAAAGATGGATAGGGCGCTGGTGAAAGGAGGATGCATTGAGGTTACCCGAAAAAGATGCGAAATGTGGCAACAGATGATGGAGGATGAAGGGGTGAAAGAGGACTTTGACCACTTGATGGCTTTTTCTACATCCGTGCCACAGGTGATGCTGGCTGATACTGAAATGAAGGTGAGGCAACTGCCGGGAAGACTGTATGACTTCATTGCTGATGATGCTAAGTTTCTGTCACATCTTCGCTATCTTATGCCGCCGCTTTGTGCTTTGCGTAATATATTGAGCTATAGGTTGTTGAGGAAGTTGCTGTGCAAGAAACTGGGGGTTAGCGATGCGGCTTGCCGGGCTGCTGGGAATACTGATTTTACAGGGTCTTTTTCAGGGTGCTCATCAGGGTCTTTTTCAGTATCTCCTTCGGGTTCTTTTGTATCCCCTTCGGGTTCTTCAGTATCTCCTTCGGGTTCTTCAGTATCTTCTTCGGGTTTTTCAGTATCTTCTTCGGGCTCTTCTGTATCTGTTTCTGAAAACGGGGAGGAGAAGGGGGCTGGTTCTTCTGTTTATCTTTCGCCTGTTCGGGGAAAGAAGATTGATTTCATCCGTGTGGTTAATGTGCTTTATGAATTGGGGCTTTTTACGGATAAGGATGGGGTTCGCTGCACAAAGAAGGAGGCTTTCCGGGCGTTTGGACGGGCGGTGAATCTGGATTTGTCTAATTACAATAAGGATTTGAGTCGCGCTCTTAACGATACGACGACCCGTGAGCGCCAATTGCAGATCTTTAAGGATATGAGACAGAAAATGGCGGAAATCTATCAAGATAAAAATTAGGCGTTGTAAGCGCATCCCGTATCTGATGGGTGTTGTTTGTTTCGGAATTACAGGGGGATGTTGATGGGGGCTTTGTAGACTCCATGAAAGTTTTTTCTTGTTTTTTTGATTTTTTTTATGAGGTGATTATCAGATAGTTAACTTTGTTTTGAGAAATATAGGCTTCGTAGACTCGTGAGGGCGGTCTACGAAGCCTTTCGTTTTTTTGCCCTACCTTTGCAACCGGAAATCAGAAGAAATGAGGCTGGTTCCTGAAAAGGATTCGGAAGAAATGACGCTGGTTGGAGTAATAACTTTTTAAAATGAATAAATGATGAAAAAGAAAACGAAAATCATGGAGCTGAAGCTGGTTCGCTTCGCTAAAAAGAAAGGGTATACCATCGGGCGCCTTTACTGCCTGGGGGAAAGAGAAGAAGAAGGGACCTGCGATGGAATCGCAGGGAACGGGAGCCAGACGGGGGACTTGGAGGCTGATGAAGGGCTGAAGGGTGACAGAGGGCTGAAGGGTGACGGAGGGCTGCAGCCTTTCTGCGATACGCTGGAACCGCCGCGACGCAACCTGCTGAATGGGGGAAAATGGGATAAGAGACTGAAGGTGAAGGGGATGACGGCGATTCCGGAAGGGAGATACCTGATGAGGTTTACCTATTCGCCTAAATTCGGCAGGAGGCTGTTTCAGCTGATGGATGTGCCTCTCTTCGACGGCATCCGCATCCATTCCGGTAATTCGGTGAAGGATACGCAGGGCTGCATCCTGGTGGGGAATAACACGAAGGTGGGAAGACTGGAGAACTCGAGAGCTGTGCTCTTTAAGCTGGAAATGATGCTGAAGGGGTTTCAGGGACCTGACGACCTGGTGTTTATTACGATTGTGTAACGATTGATTTTTTAACTATTTAATATTTATAAATGATGAATACAGAATTGATGAAAGTGGTGCAGCAGGGCGAGGCCTTCGCTGTACAGAGCCAGAAGGCTGAGGGCGGTCAGATTAAGAAATGCAACATCCTGTTGCAGGAACTTGGCGGCAAGTTTGAAAACCAGTTTGCAGCACAGCTTTGGGGCAATGCGGCAGAATGCCGTTTCCAGGCTGGGGATGTGGTGGCGGTTCGCCTGCGCTTTCAGACACGCGAGCATAATGGGCAGGTGTTTCAGGACATCTCGGTGCAGGAAATCGTTAAGCTGAACTGATGTATTAAAACTAACTTTCGCATGTGGGGAAGTTAGAGGGGAAGTTAGAGGGAAGTTAAGGGAAGTTAGAGGGAAGTTAAGGGACAAATGTCCTACGTTTTACGAAAGAAGACTATTGTCTCTTCACTTCCCGAACGACCGTAGGGAGTGATAACTTCATTAACTTCTGTCAATTCCCTCACTTGCAAAACTTGAATTAAAAAAAAAACTAATATGGAAAAGAATTTTAATTTGAATCAGAATGTTGGAATGGTGATGAATGGGGGTGAGCATGTGCAGATTGAGGGCATGGCTTTCTTCGACAACCGCAAGTATTTTATGTTTTCGCCTGATGATCCGAAACCTAATCAGGTTTCCAGTTTCCGTACGCTGGGCATTGTGCAGCAGATGAGCGACGGCACGGTGGATTTTACGGTGAAGGGGTATCCGCGTTCGCAGAGTAAGCTGATCAGGAAGTTTGCCCACGGCCGTGCTTCGGAGACGAAGGACGGGGCGATACAGATTTTTCTGAAGGTTTTTAAGAATGAGGGCATCAATATTCCTAAGGCGATGCGTAAGGAGAGCCGCGAGGCGGTGCAGGCTATCATGGATTATCTGATGCTGGGATAGGACCCTAGATGTACTTACTGAATCTTTATTAACTGTTTTATTTTTTGATTGGAATATGAGTGTTTATTTGATTTCTGTTAGGGGAGGGCGCAAGGTGGCCCTCCCTGTTCTCACCGAGGAGTCGTATCGTCGGCTCAGAAATACTTCTTCGCAACAGGCTAACCTAAGGCAGGCTAGAATGGGTAACCAGGCTGCTAAACGGAGGCTTATCCAGTTTAACTATTCGGGGTATTACCCGGATGGGGTTGTGAAGGGGTGCCGGCTGCCTAGCCAGGCTTTCGGATTTGATGTGGATGATGCGGGGGAGTTTGAACGCATAGCTAAAATGCTGATGGAGAAGAGGGGACCTGCGATGGAATCGCAGGGAACGGGGGCTAAGCGGGGGACCGCTGGCTCGGAGATTAAGGGAGCGGCTGCTGAGGGCGGTGACGCTGGAGCTGGCAAGGGTGCTGAAGGGACGGCTGGAGAAGGAGCGACGCTGGCTGAAAGGCTGGGACTGCTGATGCTGGAAAGAAGCGCGAGCCAGGGAGGACATGCTGTTTTTAAAAGAGAAAGGGGAAAGACGATTCTCGAAAACCAGGTGCGCATAGCTAAAGCCCTCGACTGCGAACTGGATACCAATGCGCATGATATCAACCGGGTTTACTTCTCAAGTACTGCTGATAAGGATGAACTGCTCTTCCTCTCGCCTGAACTCTTTAATGATCAGTATGGGGTGAGCCCGGGGGCTGATGTGGAACGCGTTGCCGAGGAGGCCAGAACGCTGGAAGACAGGGAGAAAAACGGAAGAGAAGAACTGCCAGAAGGAGCCCATGGGAGCAATAAGCACTTCAAGGTGGGGGAAACGGAGAGAACGGAGAAACCGGGAGGACAGGAGAGAACGGAGAAGCCGGAGCCGGGGGGACAGGCGATGGAATCGCCTGGAACGGGGGCCCAACGGGGGACATGCTCCTCATCTGCTGGCTCTGCTTCTGCTGGCTTTTCCTCTTCCTCCTCTTCTTCTTCTTCCTCTTCCTCTTCCTCTTCATCTTCTTCCTCTTCATCTTCATCTTCTTCCTCTTCATCTTCTTCCTCTTCCTCCTCCTCCTCTTCTTCTTCCTCTTCTTCTGGAGAGAATTACTTGGGGATACCGTATGAGGTGATTATTGAGAAATGGTGGGGGATGTATAACGACGGGAAAACGCCGGTGACCTCTAACAGAGATGTGCTGACTTTTGAACTCGCGGTGAACCTGAGGCATATATGCGGATTCGACAGGAAACTCATGGATAGGGTGATTCCCTGCTACGACGGGTTTCCGGAAGAACAGAAGATGAAATGCATTGACTCGGCTCTGGCTGAAAGAAGAACGCAGATGCCGAAAAGACTGAAAGATGTGCTCAACGCGCTGAGGCAGGAATATCTCAAGACGGGATGCGGAGATGCGCAGGAAGGCGTGCAGGTGGCTGATGCCCTGGACGAGGCCATGCAACAGGATGAACTCTGGCATTTTAACCGACTGCCGAAGCTGCCGATGGGCGTGAGCGACAGTGTGGCTGCTGCCGGAACTCCACTCTGTATGGCTACCCTCATCGGTATCGCTCCGGCACTCGGGGCACTGGCTACGGGCGTGAAACTGGATGTACACGGCAATGCGAGGGGACTGAATCTCATCTCCTACATCTGCGGCGAATTCGGTTCGGGAAAGGGACAGCTAGACCCGATAATCGGTGCCTGGATGTACGAACTGCAGGCGCAGACCGACATCTACACCCAGCAGGAGGAGGAATGGGCGCAGAAAACCAGACGCATGAAGAGCGGAAAGGCGCCCGAACAGCCGAAACTGCCGGTAAGAATGCTGCCGCTGAACAACACGCTTGCCAACATAGCCGAACGACTGGGGAATGCTGAGGAGAAACACAGCTTCAGTTTTACACCCGAGGCTGATACGGTGGCGATGAAGTGGAAGTCGGCGATGAGCGATTTCAGTGTGATGCTGCGCCAGGCTTATGACGAGAGCCGCTACGACCGCGAGGCGAAGAGCGCAGATGCTACCCGTGTACACATCAAGAAACTGCTCTGGAATGTGACGATGTGCGGCACGCAGGATGCACTCTACCGCGTGATTACCAATTATACCGACGGTCTGCTCTCGCGCATCTCCATCGCCCGCACGCCCGACAACACGTTTGCGCCGCTGGCTCTGAAACCTTCTCACCTGACCGACAAGCAGGAGGAGCACATTCATCAGGTGGCTCATCTGCTGCCGATGATGCAGGGCACGGTGGTGCTGCACAAACTGGAGAACCGGGGCAGGGAATGGCTGGAGCGAATCCGTATGGAAGCGATGAAGAACGACGACAGGGTGCTGGCTCGCCAGCGTCTGCGCGGCTGTGTGAATGCTCAGCGCATCACCTGTGCTCTCTGGCTCTGCAAGGTAGCTGAATCGCTGATTGGGCGTTTCGGACTTTCGGGTGCCGAGAAGCGGCTGAAGCTTACGCCGAAGCTCTGGATTACCACGCTGGAGAAACTTCAGAACGACGACATGCTGCAGACTTTCGACCTCATAGCCGATTATCTCATAGACAATGATCTCTACTATTTCCGCGAGCGGATAGAGGGGGCTTATGAGTCGAAGAATTATCAGATAGGACCGAGAAACCGCGTGGGCAAGAACGACAGTATCTTTGCGCGGCTTGCCGATGAGTTCAGTATGGAGCAGGCGATTCAGCAGTGTATGGCTGTGAAGGGGGCGAATGTGAGCCGCAACAGTGTGCGCATGATGCTGAAAAACTGGCGCAACCAGGGGCTTATCGTATTGGGCAGTGTGCCTAACCATTTTCAGAAGGTTCAGAATCTTCCTGCGGGTGGTCATTAAGGTCATTGGTCATTAAGGTCATTAAGAGAAAATCAATAATAATGAATGGTATGAAAATACAGCATGATTATGAAACTTATGTGCGGCTGTGGCGACTGCTGCGCCGCACGCGAAGGCTGTTTAAAGAGCGGCATGTGATGTTCTGTCCGCGAAGGATACTGCAGGAGTGGCTGCCGGATGAGGCTACCGACGAGTTTATCTATGAGGTATGTCGTAAGGCGGGGCTTGAAGGGTATGGGCTTCTGCCTTCTCCCCTTGAGAGTGCTTTTGAGAGCAGGAATTTCCTGATAGCCTTCGTGAGCCGGTATCTTGACACAGACGGTCCGATTTCGGTGTATCCGCTGGTGAAACGTGCCTTTCGTGAGGTTTACCCCAACGTGAAGATTTCGGTGATGAAACGAAAGAAAGAGTGATGAAGCGGAGATGCCTTCCTGAAAGAGAGAGGAAGGATAATAAAACAAGAAACCCTGCAAGAAATAAATCTTGCAGGGTTTATCCTGGGTGGAAGGTGGGACTCGAACCCACGACATTCAGAACCACAATCTGACGCTCTAACCAACTGAACTACGTCCACCATGTTAGCTAACTTAAATGTCATTTCTTTTAAGCGAGTGCAAAGGTACGAACTTTTTTCGGTTCTACCAAATTTTTGAGCAACTTTTTTTCAAAAACATCAAAAAAAGTGGCATTTTTCGTCTTTTCCATCCTTTTCTCTAGAATAAAAGGGTAGAAGAGCGCGAAAATGCCACTTTTCCTAATCAGCTGTTATTACTTAGCTGGGCTTGCTGGAACCACAGGAGCTGCCTTCTGGGCATCTGCACCTGCTGCTGGAGCTGCTGGAGCTGCCTTCTGTGCACCTGCTGCTGCATCCTTGCTAGCACCTGGCATAGCAGGAAGAGCGGTCTGCTCCTGGGTTGCACCCTCCATGACACTGTTTTCGCCAGTTGCCTGAGGAGCTACATAAGCACATGCCACGCTGATAACAACCAAGGCTGCAGCGAGGCCCCATGTTAATTTCTCAACAATGTCGGTGGTCTTGCGAACACCCATGATTGAGTTGGTTGAAGAGAAGTTACTTGCAAGTCCACCTCCCTTTGATTCCTGGATGAGCACGATGAAAATCATCAGGATAGCTACCAGGACGATTAATACTACTAATAATGTGTAAGCCATTTTTTTAAAACTAGTTTTATTTATTTATTATTCTTATTTATTTCTTTTTCTCCGGAGATTTCTTCTTGCTGTTCAGCATCAGTTTCTCCAGGAATCTGAGCTGGTCAACATAATATCCGTTCTTGTCAGGACGCTGCTGATGCAGTCGGCTGATGATGTCGTAAGCCCTCTGATACCTGCCCTGCTTGATGTAGATGCGGGCGAGGGTTTCGGTAAATACACCGCTGTTTTCCTCTTCGCCGTCCTTGCCGGAATCGGTCTGAAGTTCGGGCGTAAATTCTGGTTTGTAATCTTCGTCCTGCTGGATTTTAGGCAGTTTGAAACCGCCATCCTCCATAAAGTCGTCGATGAGGCTCATGGTGCGCGAAGTATCTTCCGGCTCCTGCTGGTCTTCTGTCTCCATGAGATACGCCACATAGTCTACTGCCGCATCGGCAGGTGTAGGCTTGCGCTTCTCCTTCTTCTTCTCCTCCTCTTCGGCATCCATCGGTATGGATCCCAGGAAGTGGTCGATGAGGTCGCTGGTGCGGTCGCCGTGTTTTTCTGCTCCCGTTTCCTTTCTTTCCGATTCCTTCAGCTGGTTGAGATCCACCTCTGACGGGTCGGGTTTTATCTGATAATGGGCTGCCTCTACCATCTCGAAGATGATTTTTCGGTCGGTGATGTAGATGGCTGCCCGGCGCAGTTCTTCGTCGAAACTCGGGTCGTGAAGCAGGTACAGATTCTTCAACATCAGCAGACGTGCCGTCTGATAATACGGATATAGGGCCAAGAGGGCGCGCAAGTCGTAGAGCGTCTCTCGGTTCATTTCCTCTGGGTGTTGTATCAATCTGCTTAGTTCCACTATATTTTACTTTAAACTTTGAAATTTGAACTTTGAACTTTATGATAAGTGAAGCCGTTGAATTCTTCACTCTTCACTTTCCCTGCTCTTCACTTACTTTACCAGTTAGCCACCGTAGCGTTGAATATCTGGTCTACCAGGTCTTTGATAATCTGGGTTACCAGTTCTTCCTGCACCGAGGCAAGGCTCTGGGTGGTGTCGTAGGTCTTGGCAGATGTAAACTGCTTTTCGAAGTCCTCGGCATGGTTCTTGGTGTTGGTAAAGCGCACGTTTACGGTGATGCTGAGCTCGGTTTGGGCAGAGTATCCCTCGGCGCTTACCGACTTGTTACGCTGAGAATATTGGGTGATTTCGCCCTCTATCTTCAGGTCGCCGTTGCGCGACACCTGTACGAGCTGGGTGTTGCTGGCAAACTTGTCCTTGATTTCGTTGTTGAACATCGGACCCATCGGACCCCACACATACGAACTTCTGATAGGGAAGTCGGCAATCTGTATGGTCTTGGTTTTGGTGTAGTCGATGCTGGCACCGTTGAACTTGTAGCTCACGGAGCATGCAGCCATGACCGCCACCATGAGAGTGAGTCCTATTATATATAGGTACGCGCGTAAATGCTTCATAACTTATATTTGTTAATCTTTCTGTACAGGGTTCTGTCGGAGATTCCCAGTTCTTCAGCCGCTTTCTTGCGGTTTCCGTTGTTTCTCTCCAGCGCCTTTTCTATCATCTGCTTGCTCAGGTCGCTGAGGTTCAGATTCTCGTTTTCTTCCTTAATCTCCTCAATCTCGGCATCTTCGGCTTCGGGTTTGTAAGTGCCCCTCATGCCTCCTGCAGCCATTTCCTGACGGATGTGCTGGAGCTCGTCGAGGTCGGTAATTGGAGGTACCGACGGAACCGGTGAAACCGACGGAACCGGTGAAACGGATGATACGGACGGAACCGCTGAAACCGGAGTTACGGCTGAAACCGGAGCTACCTGGGTGCTCGGCTGAACCGGCGAAACATATCCGCTGGTGCCGCCCAGCTGGCGTGCCTCGTCGAGCTGCTTGCGCAGGCTGTTCATCTCTCGTCTCAGGTCGCTCACGTTGCCCCTCAGTTCGTAGAGAATCTTGTATAGCAGTTCGCGCTCGCTGGCGTAGCTATGGTCGTCCTTGCCATCCTTCTGTATGGTGGCGAGCTGTGTAGACTCCTCATCTCTCGGAATAAACTGGGTGAGGGTCTGCGCGTCGATTTCTCTTTCCCGGCTCAGCACCGACATCTGTTCGGTGATGTTCTTGAGCTGTCTCACATTTCCCGGCCACTTGTATTTCAGCATAATCTGCTTTGCCTCATCCGAGAGTGAAATCTTAGGCAGACGGTATTTTTCGGCCATCTGCATGGCGAAGAGGCGGAAGAGCAGGAGGATGTCGTTGCCACGCTCCCTCAATGCAGGCATCTGTATAGGGATGGTGTTGAGGCGGTAGTAGAGGTCCTCGCGGAACCGGCCTTCGCTCACAGCCTTGCGCATGTTTACGTTGGTGGCTGCCACGATGCGGACATCCGTTTTTCTTATCTCCGTACCGCCCACGCGGATGTATTCTCCCGTTTCGAGCACGCGCAGCAGTCTTGCCTGCGTCTGTATCGGGAGTTCGCCCACCTCATCGAGGAAGATGGTGCCCTTGTTGGCAATGCCGAAGTAACCCTCGCTTTCGCCAATGGCTCCGGTGAAGGATCCCTTCTCGTGTCCGAAGAGTTCGCTGTCAATGGTTCCCTCCGGAATGCTTCCACAGTTGATGGCGAAATATTTCTCTCTGCGGCGTGGCGAATTGTCGTGAATCACCCTTGGAATGATTTCCTTACCCACACCGCTCTCGCCGATGATGAGCACGGAGAGATCGGTCGGCGCTACCTGTAGGGCTACGTCGAGCGCATGGTTCAATCCGTCGCTGTTACCGACGATATTGTAGCGTTGTTTTATCTTTTGTAGTTCGGAAGTATCCATTTAGCTGCCAAAATTACTCATTTTTTCTGAATTATCAGCATTTTTTCTTTATTTTAACGTTCGGGAGGTCTGATTACAGGGCAGATTTGCTGTTTTTGGCATCATCTGCCCTCCCGAATCTTTCTTTATCCCGCTTTTCTCGGGGGATAGGGCGTCTTTCGCTTTCCAGGATGAGAAGCCTTTCTATTTATCCTTTTTCTTAGGGATGGAGAATCTTACCTTCTCGCTCTCGTCACGCTTCTCGTGGTAGAGTTTAGGCAGTGGATTCTCGTAGGCCTCATCATAGTCCTCGCGGTTGCAGAAGGCATCCAGCGCCAGGCAGATGGCGTGGCGGAAGGAGATTGGGTCGGCCTCGTTGCAGCCCGTGATGCTGTAGCTAGGAGTGGTGTCGGCGGCGGTGTGCACGAGTGGCAAACCGGCTGTGAAGAGCACGCCATCCTCGGTGTAGAGCGAATGGAACGGGGTTGTGGCCTGATCATGATACATGGCCATGATGCCGTCGAACTCTACGAAATATCCGTTGCCGAAGAATTCGTCGGCTGGGTAAGGACCGAAAGCCTGAATCTTCTGCTCGGCAAGCTGGTCAATGGCTGGGATGATGATTTCTGTCTCCTCAGTTCCGCAGCTCTCCTCGCTGTTTCTGCTAGGGTTCAGGGCGAGCACGGCGATGCGCGGGTTGGTAATCATGAAGTCGCGCTTCAGGGATGTGTGCATCTGCTTCACCTTCTCGATGATGAGTTCCTGGGTGATGGCTGCCGGCACGTCCTTGAGCGGAGTTTTTCCGGTTACTGAGGCGATGCGGAGGTCTCTGCCGCAGAGAATGGAAAGACCCTTGGCACCTTCGCCCAGGCAGGTTTCAATGTATTCCTTGTGGCCCTTGAACTGGAAGCCCTCAATCTGGGCGTTCAGTGGGCTGACCGGTGCGGTAACGAGCACGTCGAAGAGCTCGTCGCGGTAGTCGGTCATGGCGCGGTCGAGAGCCTTTACGGCAGCAGCGCCCGATTCCTCGGTAGGCATGCCCATGTCAACCTTCACCTCCTCGTCTACAGCCGGCAGGAGGTTGATTCTTCCGTCTTCAGCATCTTCTGCTTTCTGGATGATGGAGAACTGGGCAGGCAGATTCATCGCCTTGCGGTAATAAGCTGCCACTTTAGGTGAACCGTAGATGATAGGGGTACAATACTCCAACATCTCTGGCTCACTGAATGCCTTAAAAATGAGTTCGTATCCGATACCGTTGGTATCTCCGTGAGTGATGGCCACTCTAATCTTTTTGCTGTCCATTTATCGTTTTATTTTATAGTAGAAATCGCAGCTTCTAGCTGCTTGATTAATATTTTCTTTTTCATTTCGGGCGCATATACGAAGCCGATGATGATGATTTCATCCTTCCCCTTTCCGGGGCAGATGCGCCTCATCACGTAGGGTCCTCCCATGGCGTCGCCCTTCATCTCCCAGAGTCCTCTTTCTGAAAGAACGGGAATCACCATGTACATGCTGTCGGTTTCGCCCGGCATGTTTGTGTGGAGAATGCTGTCTATCTGCTGCTTCTCTTGAGGTGAAAAAGCATTTGAATTTTTCACTCTTCGTTCTTCACTCTTCACTTTTCCTGCTCTTCGTTCTTCACTCTTCACTTTCAAGATGATGAGGTTCTTCATGCCCGAGCTGGCGTTGTTTGAAATCCAGATGAAGTTCTTCGCCTTCTTGCTTGCCTGCATTTCGGCAGGGATGTTCATGCTGATGCCGAAGTTCTTCTTTACCAGCTGCTGCATCTCGCGGTTCTGCTTGCTCGGATTGGTGGAGATGATGGAGGCGAGGTGCTCCAGTTCAGCCTCATCTACGAGCTGGCGCAGTTTCTCGGGGTTGAGTTTCTCTCTGAGTTGCTGCGGCGAGCGGGCAGAGATGCGGATGACGGTCTGCGGCGAAGCATTCTCGTTGCGGCTCAGCCCGACTGAGAATTCCGCTGCCGGGATGTTCACCACGATGCGGGTTCTTACGAGCAGGTAGCTGCCGTGGGTCTTTCCCTTCTTAACCTGGATGAGCCGGCAGAGCGGTTCGGGCTGGGGCAGGGCAGGCACCTCTTCCGTCAGTATCTTCGTAACGATGCTGTCGGTATCTCCCTCAAGCACCACCTCGTAAGGCTGTCCTGTGCTCTTGGGCAGTTTTCCGTTTCTTCCTCCTCCCGGGCTGCAGCTTGCCAGAAACGCCAGTACCAGGCAAATTGCCGTTAAAAGTATTTTATAATACATGTTGTTACATGTTTTCTAAAAACTTCTTTCCTCTTGGAGTATAGAGGAAAACCAATATGCATAAACCTATAAAAGCTAGGCTTGCCATTGTTAATACTAATGAATCCATAATTTTATTTTAAAGATTCTCTAACCATTTCTTTCCTGGTTTTGTATAAAGCCAAGCCAGAAAGCTTGCTGCAATTACTAAAAAACCAGTCATAGTCATCGCTAAGTATTCCATAATTTATTTGTTTAAAATTTTGAATCCGATAATAAAGAAAATTACAGATAGGATAATGCCTGTAGCAAAATACCATAAGGAAAATGAAGCATTTGAGCCTCCAACACCGAACAAAGGTGGTAAACTTCCAAGGAATGTTATTGAAAACGAAGTTTTGCTTAAATCATAGAAGAATTTACCTGTCTCAGTCCTTTTCGTTCTTTCCTTTTCTTTTCTTTCATTTTTTGTATCCATTTGTACCATTTCCCCTCCTTTCCTTACTTCTTCATCTTCTCTTCATCCTCGTGTTCACGGATTTCTCCGATTTTCTTCGAGGTGCTGAGCAGACCGCAGGCGGCGTAGATGTCCTGGCCGCGGCTGGCACGGATGGTGGTGAAGACACCATGCTGGGTGAGGTAATCACGGAACTGCTCCATCTTCTCATCATCCACACCCTGCAGAGGGATGTCTGGAATCTGGTGGAAACGAATCAGGTTGAAGCGGCAGTCAAGTCCCTTCACCAGTTTGATGATGGCCTTGGCATGCTGCATGCTGTCATTTACGCCCTTAAAGACGATGTACTCGAAACTCAGGCGGCGCTGATGAGAGAAATCATAGTTCCTCAGCAACTCTACCACCTGCTCAATGCCCATACCCCTTTCGGCAGGCATCAGTTCGGCGCGCTCAGAAGGGATAGGGTCGTGCATACTGATGGCCACATGGCAGTCGCTCTCTTCCAGGAACCGCTTCAGCTTGTTCTTCACGCCCACCGAACTTACCGTGATGCGCTTCGGGCTCCATGCCCAGCCGTAGTCGGCGGTGAGAATCTCTGTGGCGCGCAGCACATTGTCGAGATTATCCATCGGCTCGCCCTGACCCATGAACACGATGTTGGTAAGCTTGTCTACCTCAGGCAGCGAGTAAATCTGGTTCAGAATGTCGCCGGCAGGCAAACTGCCCTCAAACCCCTGCTTGCCGGTCTGGCAGAACAGGCAGTTCATCTTGCATCCCACCTGCGAAGAAACACACAGCGTGGCGCGGTCCTTGTCGGGTATGTAAACCGTCTCGACAAATTTGCCGCTTCGGGTAGGGAAGAGGTACTTGATGG
>ENA-OPCZ01001172-OPCZ01001172.1-human-gut-metagenome-genome-assembly--contig:-NODE-1172-length-14216-cov-2.644446_pt1 | contig 14216 bp, 13 predicted proteins | sample MGYA00241566_ERZ501483 | MGnify/ENA primary metagenome ERZ501483 (study PRJEB25962, sample SAMEA1965191) | human gut metagenome | biome: human gut; feature: human-associated habitat; material: faeces... | reverse complement strand
GAAATCTATCCTCGAAAATTCTTCACAAATCTTTACCAACTTATTTTTTAATGCTTACTTAACTTCAGTGTCGTTCGGGAAACTGGAAGATGACGGGGAGGTCTTATTGATATGAAAAAAGCAGGGCTCAACACCCTGCTTTCTGCGATATGTTTCGAAGTATGTCGAAAATCAATAATTAATTCTGCTCGTCTGTTGTTGTGCCGCCATCAACAGGTATTTCGATAGCATTGCCATTCTCCCAGTCACCTACAGTTGGAGCCCAGTTGATCTCGTCGAGAGAGAAGCTGAGGTTGAAAGTATATTTCTTGCCTACTTCCCATCTCGTGAAGATATTCTTTACGTTGAGTGTCTTGGTGTAGGTCTTAGAGATGCCATCTTTGAAAGTTACAGTATATTTGACTTCAATGTTGGCAGTTGTGTTAACATTGATGAAGTCCTGAGGTATGTAAATATAGTTGGTCTCATTTGTTACCGGAGCATAATCAGGTGAATATGTGACTTCGAAGTTGGTTGTTGTATATACTACAGAACTCGTTTGGCCTACAGCCTGACAATAATCCGTTGTGAATGGATTGTCTTTTACTTTGTTAAACTGACAGTAGTGACCTGCATGTGATACGTTATTGAATGTGATTGAATTCAATATAATAGGGATATTCTTATATTCTTCTTTTTTCTTTACAGCAAACTGTATTCTGGAGAACTTGTGCTTGAAAAGTGTTGGCACACCATTGAGATCGTGAACCTTTTCATTCTGTGTCTTATCTTTGGCAATCTCGGCAACAAGCAAGTCCAAGTTTGGATTTTCTTTCAAGTCAATTGTGGCATTAATTCCATAAGCGTTTTCTGCATTATGGCATTGTACAGGAACAGTGTTACCAAGATTAAGATTCAAATTGTCTCGATTAAATGAATACGCGAAGAATGTGAGGGAGCCTCCCTTTGGCCAGTAGTATGATGTCTTCTGGTCTTTCCAGACTTTGCCATCATAGGAAATGGTAGCGCCTTCATTTTCATTCTTACTGTCTTTTCCAATGTATATCTTCGCAGGTGTCCGGTTTTCATCCCATTTTCCGCTAGGCAGATAATAAGCCCAAGAAGCGAACACATTGTGAGTGTCGAAAGTCTGAGGATCAGCCTTTGTCCTTGGGGCAACTTTGTAAGAGATCTCCACGTTCTCGCCTGAAACGGCAGGAACCACCTCATTCTTGGAGCAGGCAGCGAGGGCTGCAACTGCAGAGAAAAGTACGATTAATTTTTTCATGATGTTTATTATTTAATATGTTTATTTGATTTCAATTTCCTTATGCTCATTATCCCAGTCATCTATGATCGGATCATAACCGCCAGGTGTCTTGGGAGGGTCGATCTTGATAGTCTCTTCCAAGAGAAGCCAATGATGAAGAACGGCATTGTCACTCCGGAACAGGTCTGAAATATCGAAGGTGTGCCGGAAAACCTTACCGTCAGTCCTGGTAAGGTCGAAAGTGACCTCCAAGTCATTGACAGAACCTCCGATGCGCCCGAAGGTGTTGAAAACAGCGCAGATGACAGGCGTGCCGTTGTCATCACTCTTCACCATCTTGAACCAGAGCGACGTCTCAGGGACATTGACACGGGTATCTGTGGCGATGAAATTCGAGCCGGCCATGCCGCGGAGCAGAGCCTGCGCCCCAGAGACATACTTGAGACTGTCGACCTTTATCTGCAGATACCAGGACTCCACCACAGAACGCGCCTCGGCATGTATGGTATAGAGGCCGAAATGATAGGGAATGTGTTCATCAGAATTTCTGGCGACAACCAGATGCTCCGGCTCCACACGGACCTCCGGTACCTCCCCCTTGGAAGAATACTGGTTCGCTATATAGGACGCAGCCTTGTCCGTATAGGCACAAGCATTGTCCCATGAATGATAATCCTTTACGAGAGTGTCATCTGTGCCGTAGTCATAAATCAGCATCTTGTACCTTCCCGGAATTATGGAAAACTCACCGGAAATCACCCTCCTCCCGTTTTCTGCAGTGGAAACATCCGTGATGAAGGTCTCGGCAGCGACATTGTCCTTCTTGTCGAAGAAAATGACATGCATCATCTCCGGCTCGATTGCCGGTGCCTGAACCTTGGGATTGTAAATGTCGCAAGTCACATTTTGGATATTGTCAATGTTGACCTCGACATTGACCTTCGTCAGATATTCCGGATCCTCCAGCGGCCTCCTGTGGCAGCCGGGAGACACTAACACGCACAGCATCAGCCAGGCGGCGCAGAAAGCGTTGCCTCCGGAAGCATGTATGTGACGGAACATTGACATTGATCTGTATTAAAAATTTGATTATTATCTATTGTGCGAGTCCTTCCACAGCGGCAGGACAAGTGAAACTTTCAGTTTTGTGGGGCCGAACCACGACATCTTGCCCACCTTGAACTTGTCGCGGTACAGATGGTCATAGCCCTCATCCGGCTGATAATGCCTGTAATCACTGCTTATATAGCCCACCGACACGGAAAACTCCATATTCAGCCATTTGCAGATTGGCATGGCGTAACCGTAAGTCAGACCGGCGGACCAGTATTCGCCCTGGTAACACGGCTTCGTCTTCCACTGGAGGTCATATTTCCCCGCCATGGCATAGACACCGGCAAAATGCCCGCTCAGCCAGTCCTTCTTGTCAGTCCTCCGGAACCACCAACGCGGTTCCACGCCCATTGTCCACAACTGGAAACAATATTGCTTGTCATTGGTGCCCCATTTCCACCACGGGAAAACGTCCTCGACAAGGATGGAAAACTTCTTCGTTATCGGGAATTCCACTTCCACGTTCAATGCCGTGACCACATCATACAGCAGATTGGTCTTGAGTGCCGGATACCAATACTTCCTTTGCTTGCTGCCGGACTCCGCTGCAGGCTCCGCTAGCGAGATGTTTTCAGACTCATGTCTTGCAGCATTGACAGGTACCAGTCTCGGAACTTCAGGCATCGGCGAGAAGTCATGACTGAAATCATGCTTGGAAAACATGGTCACTTCCGCATACCTCAGATACGGCAGGATATTCCTTTTTATATATATGTAAGGCACGCCTCCGTCTATCTTCATAATCCGTCGATAAATCGTGTCCGGATGCTCTTTTGGACGGCCCGCGAACTCCTTGAGGATTTCAGCCTTCGACGGAACCCTGTCGTCGGCCTCCAGCGCGCCGAGAAACTCCGGAAAATTGGAACCCAGCGGAAAAATCGTCACGTCCCCGATCCGTCCATCGTTCCGGATGCCCGCAAGCTGTCTTTTCAATGCCAGTCCGCGGTTTTCCGAGAGCCTCGCGTTGTATCGGACATTTCCTTCCGGCGATGCGCTCGAAATGATGTAGATGCTGTCAACGAGACGCAGGCTCCGGTTGAAAATCCGCCCGATCTCCCTGAGGCTCGCGCCATTGCCGAGATAAGTCGTGTCAATGTCAAAGTTGTCCCAGCGGTAGTAAATCTTTACCGAAACGCTGTCAGGATTTGCATCAATGCCATCTGATACGGCCGCAACTGAATTGTGAAAAATCGGCAAGGTGTCTCCGGCTCTTGCCGTCACGGACAAAAGTATGGAGATCCACCCGATAAACAGAACTCTTGCTGATATGCCGAGAATGCTTTTCACGATATTTTCAGATTATATCAAAGTTTTCAGTTCAAGTTTCGCTCTCGCGAAACTTGAATAATCTATTTGTTAAGTATTCCTTCCAAAAAAGGAGCGCAAAGATAGTATCTTAGAACAAGACACGCTAGTAAAATCACGCAATAAATTTACAAAAGTTCAATTTTATGTTCCAAAAATGACATTGCAAAACTGGTAAGACTGAAAACATTGGCATTTCATGCTGTGAAGAGCAGATACCGTCAATCGTCACCGGCAGAATATTTATGAGAAACTTCAGGCGAGGAACATAACCGAAGCCATATCAGTGGCTCGGCGTATCAATCTGATATGGCTTCGCCTATCTGTTTTGGTGAGCAGCCATAGCGTTCTTTGAAAAGATGATTAAAATGGGATATGCTCTGAAAGCCGACACTATATCCGATGTTTGACACCGGCCTCTGCAACGGGTTGTGGGTAAGCAGATAGTGTGCCTGCTTCAAGCGATAATCGTTGAGATAGGAAATAAACGTGTCGCCGATGTGTTTGCGTATAAAAGAAACGAATGACGCACGACTCATATTCAGATGGCTTGCAATTTCACAGAGACTGATGTGTCGGGCATAATTGCAGGCCACAAATGTTTCTATTTGCATCAATCTATCTCGAACAGTGTCGTTTTCCACCTTGCTTCCTACTATTTTTGAATCGGCAATGTGTTCTGACATGGTTACAAGTAAATCGAGCAAAGAAGCCGCACGATGGGTGTCGTCTATGTCTTTCATCGCGACAAGTCTGGAACCAAGGGCTGCAGCTACCGCACCTTCAAAACAGAGCGCATCCTGAAGATGGAGAAACCGGCTCAATGCTTTCGATAACTCGGGGAATAAAGAAGAAAGCCGACACAACAAGTCGGTCGAAAATTGAATGCACAGATTGACGATATTGCCGTCTGCATCGGTATAGTCCGGGGCAAAATACCAACAATGCTGCACATCAGGAGGCACAAGCACGAGGTCGCCTTCCCCGAATTTACTTTTCGTGTTTCCAATCAATCGTTGCCCATGACCAACAAGCACATAGGTGAGTTCCCATGTGGGCTGGGTGTGCATTCCAATCTGTTTTGTTGGCGGAATTGCTACATAGTGGAAGTTGTAGTTTTTGTACTGTTCCATGTTGCAAAGTTATCCATTTATTGGCTATTACGGCACTTTCGGACAAGAAATCTTGCGGCAAACGACTAAAATCAGGATTGCGCAGCATTTATAACAAGCAAAACAGCAAATCCGACAAGTGCATTTGCTATACAACAACTAATTTTGCCATCAATTTTGTAATTCAAATCCTCAGATAAGAAAATGGCATATCTTGAATCAAAGCCGCGCTATGAAATCCTTGACGGACTGCGTGGCGTGGCTGCCCTCATAGTGGTGGCGTTCCATCTGTTTGAAACCTATTCCAGTGGCCCCGCCACGCAAATCCTCAACCACGGTTATTTGGCTGTGGACTTTTTCTTCGTCCTCTCAGGTTTCGTGATAGGCTATGCTTACGACGACCGATGGAACAGTATGTCTACCTGGGCATTCTTCAAACGCCGTATCACCCGTCTGCACCCAATGGTCATCTTTGGCGCACTGCTCGGTCTGGCCCTGTTCTATTTCGGCGACTGCCCCATGTTCTCGCTAATCGGTCAGACTCCTTGGTGGCAGGCGGTGCTGATGTTCCTGCTTGGCTGCACGATGCTGCCAGCCACCCGCAGCATGGATATTCGCGGATGGGGCGAGACCTACCCGCTGAACGGCCCGCAGTGGTCGCTCATGCTCGAATATTGCGCCAACATTCTCTATGCGCTTGTTATCCGTCGTTTCAAGACGTGGTTGCTGGTGCTCTTCGTATTGGCTTCGGCCTTATTAACGCTCGATTTGGGTCTGTCGCTTAATATGTTCGGCTTTATGGGCGAAGGCGAATGGGCCAAAGGAACGTTTATCGGCGGCTGGGGCATAGAGGGTACACAGCTTTATATAGGCATCGCGCGTCTGCTCTATCCCTTCTTCTGCGGACTGTTGCTGTCGCGCATTGGTCGGTTCAAGGGAGTGCGGGGCGGCTTCTGGTGGTGCTCCATCATATTGGCCCTGTTGCTCTGCGCCCCGCGCATCGGTGGTGAGGAGGGCTGGATGTGGAACGGCGTATATGAGACCGCCTGCATCCTGCTGGTGTTCCCCCTGATAGTGAGCATCGGTGCCGGGAGCGTGGTGAAAGGACGCTGGAGCTCAGCCCTGTGCAAGTTCTTCGGAGAAATCTCTTTCCCCATCTACATCACCCACTACCCATTCCTGTATATGCAGATGAGCTGGGCTGCATCCCATCAGGATGCCCCGCTGTCGCAGCATATCATGGTAGCTATCGGCATATACGCTCTGTCGATCTTCACGGCTTATGCTGCCCTGCGCCTGTATGACGAGCCCGTGCGCAACTGGCTGAAAGAGCACTGGCTGAAGAGCTACAAGAAAACAGAGAAGTAAGGGCACAGTTGCATAAGTCCGTGCCAGTCTTCTTCTCGTGCATCTTCTTCGTCAAGATAGATGTCAAGACTTTTCATTTTTGGCATTTATTGGAAAATCACTACATTTGCAGGATTCGTGTTGGGACTTTTTTAGGATTGATTATGGCGAAGACGAACATTCCTGTTTTATACCGGTTGTTTAAAGCTTATGTGAAGTTTTTGGTCGAAAAGGTATATTACAGAAGGACACATTACATAAATTCCGGGAACGTACCGTCTGACGGCACTCCGCTTCTTATTGTCTCAGACCACCAGAATAGTCTCAATGATGCTCTAGGTGTCCTGTTGTCTATTTCAGATCGTGTCGTACATTTCATAGTCAGGGCAGACGTGTTCGAATTGAGCAGGACAGCGGACAGATTCCTGAGAAAAATAGGCCTTTTGCCGGCGTTCCGTCTCGACTGGGAGGGAGAGTCTGCGCTGAACAACAATGCTGCGACCTTCCGTAATTCCGAGAAGACGCTTCTTGACGGGAACACCGTGGTGATTTACCCGGAAGCAGGACATCAGACCAGGCATTTCTTGGGCACCTTCTCATACGGATATACCAAAATGGCATTCGAGGCCGCCGAAATGGAAAACTTCGAGAAGGAAATCTTCATCCTTCCGAGCTGCAACCATTATTCGGCATATCGTTATCTCCGTACTGACATGCTGATAGAATATGGAACGCCGATTTCCATAAAGCCGTTCTACGAACTGTACAAGATGAAGCCGCGCACGGCGCAGAGGCACGTAAATGCCCTTGTCAGGGAGCAGATCAAGAGCATGATGCTGTCTGTGGATGACATTGATAATTACGATGCCATTGACTTTATCCGTCAGGGCAGATACGGGCAGGAATTTGCGAAGCGGGCAGGCCTTGACCCTGACCAGTTGCCCCAGAAACTTCAGTCCGACAGGACGCTCGTGGCAGCATTGACCTCGGCAAAGGAAAGCAGGCCTGAGGCCGTGGCCGAAGTTTATGCGGAGGCAGCGGCGCTGAAACAGGAGATGGTGGCGGAAGGATTGACCGATACCGAACTCGACGCGACACCTTCGATTATTACATTGATTGTCAATGCTATAGTGATGGTGGCTCTCGTCCCGCTTGCCGTTTTTACCGTCTGGCCTTCGATACCGGCATGGATAATTCCGCGACATTTCTGGAAGAAAGCAGAGGATGAAATGTTCTCCGGAACCTTCCTTATAGCATTGAACGCCCTGCTCATATTCCCTGTCCTGGGCTTGATAACCTTCCTGATTACATGGGCCAAGGCAAGTTTGCTCGCGGCAGTGATATATGTTGCGCTTTTCCCTGCATTATGCCTCTTCGAATGGGCTTATTACGGCTGGGGCCTGGAACTTTTGCGCGGGGTCAATGCCAGAAGGCTGGACAAGTCAGGCAAGTTGGCATCCGTCAGGGCGAAGCGCGAGAAATTGTATAAAGACATTGACACGATATTGATCAATTAGATTTATGGAACAGCATAGAGTTGTGATTACCGGAATGGGAATTTATTCATGCCTCGGAACGACATTGGACGAGGTCAGGGATTCCCTCTACAATGGAAAATCGGGAATCGTCTTCGATCCCGAGCGTAAGGAAATGGGTTTCCGTTCAGCCCTTACTGCCAAGCTTATAGTGCCGGACCTGAAGAAGGAACTGTCCCGTTCCCAGAGAGTTTTCATGCCGGAGCAGGCCAAATACGCATATTGTGCGACACGCGATGCGCTGAGGAATGCGGGCATAGACCAGGACTACCTCAATACCCATGAGGTCGGTCTCCTTTACGGAAATGACAGTTCTACAGTGCCTGTTGTCAATGCTGTTGATATCATGCGCGAGAAGAAGGATACTACTCTCTGCGGCTCTGGTGCAATATTCCAGTCAATGAACAGCACCGTCACCATGAACCTCGGTTGCATCTTCAAACTCAAAGGTATAAACCTCACAGTATCAGGTGCTTGTGCAAGCGGGTCACATGCTATAGGACTTGGAGCACTCCTCATCCAGAACGGCCTTCAGGATATGGTCGTATGCGGCGGAGCCCAGGAAGTCAATCCGTTCTCAGTAGGGTCATTCGACGGAATATCAGCATTTTCCACACGTGAAAGCGAGCCGGAGAAGGCCTCACGTCCATTCGACCGCGACCGCGACGGACTGGTACCCGGAGGAGGCGCGGCCACGGTGGTGGTCGAGGGTTACGAACATGCTTTGAAGCGCGGTGCCCCCATCTTGTGTGAGATTGTGGGATGGGGCTTTTCCGGAAACGGCGACCACATCTCCACGCCCAACATATATCATCGCCTAATGTAGAAGGACCGAGCCGCTCTCTGGAGATGGCCATCCGCCGTGCGGGCATAACCAAGGAAGAGATAGGCTATATCAATGCCCATGCGACTTCCACCCATGTGGGTGATACGAACGAGGCCAAGGCCATTTTCAATGTCTTTGGAAATCAGAAGGTCGAGGTGACCAGCACGAAGTCCCAGACCGGACATGAAATGTGGATGGCAGGAGCGAGTGAGGTCATTTACTCCATTCTCATGATGAAGAATGACTTTATTGCCGCCAACTTGAACTTTGAAAACCCTGATGAGGATTCTGCGAAACTTCTGATTCCGGCAGTACGTGTCCAGAAACATTTCGATACCTTCCTGTCGAATTCATTCGGCTTCGGAGGTACCAATTCGACATTGATAATCAGAGATATAAGATAACCCAGGTCTCGCAAGAGCGAAGCACCGCCGGAAACAGGAACAAGATATAATTAAACAAAGAATAAAATGGAAAAGCAGGAATTAATCGAGAAAATCAATGCTGCACTTGCAGATGAGTTTGAGGTGGATGAGTCAGTAATCACACCGGAGGCTCCCATCAAGGAAACACTTGAACTTGACAGTCTCAGCCTCGTGGACCTGGTTGCACTCATCGAGTCAAACTTCGGAATCAAAATCCAGGGAACCGAAGTGTCCCATATCAAGACCTTCGCCGCTCTCTACGATTTCGTCTTTGACCGCTTGAAATAAGTCAATGACAGAACAAGTGCTTGTCAGGGGAGAGGAAATCTTCCGTCTGATACCACAGCGCCCACCGATGGTTATGGTCGATGTGCTCTATTCCGCCAATGAAACGGGCGGCCGGACAGGACTGACAGTATCTTCTGCCAATGTGTTCTGTATCAACGGGTTTCTGACGGAACCCGGGCTGATAGAACATTCCGCCCAAAGTGCCGCGGCATTTGCCGGCTACAGATATTTCCTTGCAGGCGAGGACCCTCATGTGGGTCTGATAGGTGAGATAAAGACATTCAGGATTGCGCGCACCCCGAAAACAGGGGAGACGCTCAAGACCAATGTCAATGTCATCGGCGAGGCTATGGGCATGTCCCTTGTCGAGACTGAGACTTTCAGCGGAGACGAGAAGATAGCCGGCGGGCAGATCAAGATATTCATTGTATAATTATGTGCGAAATCAGCGAAACGATACGTGTGAGGGTGAGGTTCTCGGAAATCGACCCCATAAAGATGGTCTGGCATGGTAACTATGTCAAATACATGGAGGATGCCCGCGAGGCGTTCGGAAGACGCTATGGCCTTGGCTATCAGCTGATTTTCGACAGCGGATACTATGCGCCGGTCTATGACATGCACTTGAGGTACATGGCGCCGGCCACATTGGATGACGAACTTGACGTTAAGATAACATGGCTGGACGAGCCGGGAGCCAAAATATGCTTCACCTACGAAATCCGGAAGGCCGGAAGCGGTGACATGGTCCTCAAGGCTGATACAATCCAGCTGTTCACTACACATGACGGACTCCTGGAGACATCCGAGCCCGGTTTTTACAGACATTGGAAAGAAAGTTTGAAATGACTCTGCTAAGACGCAAGTCATAAATTAGCCAAGGTGAAATGACACGAATTTTCGAATCGTTGTACAAGTATTTCTCTGGACACAAGGGAATTATGTGGGCACTTCTGACAGTGCTCAGTGTCCTGTCAATCTATTTCGGCTCGAAGGTGGAATACGAGGAAGACATAACCAAACTTCTTCCTGCCTCAGCCACAGCAGACAGCGGACTCGCTTTCGGAAATCTGAAAGTGAAGGACAAGATCTTCATACAGATAACATCTGCAACAGACTCTTTGCTAGACACTTATACCTTGTCTTCTTATGCGGACGAGTTCATGGATTCCCTCCTCGTCAGGGATACCGCATCCCACTGCATCGACAATGTCTTCTACCGCATTGACGACGACCTCCCTCTCAATGCGATGGATTTCGCGCTGACCCATGTGCCTTCATTCGTGGACACTTCATGCTACGCGGAATTTGCGAAACGCCTTACCCCTCAAGCAGTTGACAGTCTCATGGCTCTCGACTACGACATCATAATGGAAGATGAGACAGGTATGGGCGTCCAGATGGCGGCCAACGACCCGCTGTCATTGAGAACCGACCTGGCTGCATCAATTCCGATGCTGGGCGGGCTTGCAGGCGGCAAGAAAGACGCCGGCTCGTCGGTAGGATTCACTGTCATTGACTCGCATCTTTTCTGCAGCGACAGCTCGGTGGCATTGGCCTTCGTCTCACCTGCGGTGACGGCGTTCGACACCAAGGCGAGTTCCCGCCTGGTGAGTGAAATCGAGGCTCAGGTCAATGAATTCATGCAGCAACATCCTGATGCCCAGGTACTTTTCCATGGAGCGCCTGTCCGCAGCTACGGCAATACTAAATGCGTCAAGAGCGATCTGGCGGTCACTGTGGGAATCTCCCTGCTCATCATTCTGCTTGTGCTCTGCCTGACATTCAAGAGCTGGTCATTTATCCCGATGAACGTGGTTCCTGCTGCATTCGGTGCCTTCTTCTCATTGGCCTGCATCTTCTTCCTGAAGGGAAGGATGTCACTGATGTCACTCGGAATCGGTTCGATTATCCTGGGCGTGGCCATCAGCTATATCCTGCATATCCTCACGCACTTCAAATATGTGGGCAACTCAGAAAAGGTCCTGAGGGATGAGGCTACACCGGTCTGTCTGGGCTGCATAACCACTATCGGAGCTTTTCTCGGACTTCTCTTTACCGAGAGCGAAATGCTGAAAGACTTCGGCATCTTTGCGTCTATTGCATTGGTGGCCAGCACTTTGTTCGGCCTGGTGTTCCTGCCTCATTTCCTGAAGCAGGGTGATACCAAGAAGTGCGAAAGGGCGTTCCGACTTATCGGAAAAATCAATGACCTTCCGTATGATTCCAACAGATGGCTGATAGGTGCCGTCATCGTCATGATAGTAGTGGGCGTCACCTTTGCCCATAAGGTGGAATTCGATACCAATCTGAAGAATATCGGCTACGTGTCGCCTGAGACCTTGCGCTCTGAGGCCCTCTATGCCGAAAAGAATATGGGAAATGATGTCCAGGTGATTTTCGCGGCTGCAGGTAACTCGCTTGACGAGGCCCTCCAGTGCAACAAGGCTCTTTCCGATGTCTGTGATTCGATGAAAACTGCCGGCATGGTCAAGGGTTATTCTCCGATGTCTTCTGTTCTCTTCGTCTCTGAACCTGAACAGGAGTCGCGCATCGGGGCGTGGAACAAGTTCTGGAATACTCCGGACGCTTCAGGGGCCACCCGCACGGATTCCGTGATGAAACTCATATCGGCATCTGCAAAGAAACATAATCTGGACCCTTCGATGTTCGAATCGTTCAGGGCAATGCTGGAGGACACCTATTCGCCTGAGTCACTGTATGATGCACAGATTCTTCCTGCAGGACTCCAGACCTCTCTCGTGGAGAAGATGGACGACGGAAGATATCTGGTGTTCACACCGGTGAGAGTGTCCAAGGAAGAGCGTGCCGCAGTAAGCAACCACTTGGCGGAATTGCCTCGCATCATCGTCGCTGATCCGTTCTTCTATACAAGCAACATGGTTTCCATCATCCATGATGATTTCAATGTCATCCTGATGATTTCTTCACTTTTCGTGCTTCTCGTCCTCCTGCTTTCATTCAGGAACGTCATGGTGGCATTGATAGCATTCATGCCGATGTTCTTCAGCTGGTATGTCGTGGAGGGAGTGATGGCGATTTGCGGACTACAGTTCAACCTTATCAATATAGTCATTTCCACATTCATCTTCGGTATCGGTGTGGATTACAGTATCTTCGTGATGGAAGGACTTCTGTCTGAAGCGAGAAACGGCACCAGGGACCTCCTGGAATCACACAAGACGGCGATTTTCCTTTCTGCCTTCGTGCTGATGGTAGTGGTGGTCGCCCTGCTCTTCGCCGTGCATCCGTCTATCCACTCAATCGGTGTGAGCACGCTTATCGGCATGACGGCAACGATTCTGATTACCTATACTCTGGAACCGTTCCTTTTCCGTCAGCTGATGAAGTGGCCACGTTTCCGTGACAGCGTTTCCCGCAAGAGGGCTTAGCATATGTCCTCAGAGAAGAGTGTCATAATAATCGGAAGCGGTCTGGGCGGTCTGGAGTGTGGCGTCATACTGGCACGCCACGGCTTCAAAGTGATTGTTCTGGAGCAGGACCGTCAAATCGGAGGATGTCTCCAGACTTTCGTCCGCAAAGGCTCAGACGGAAGGGCACATACCTTCGACACAGGCTTCCATTATGCCGGAGGACTGGATGAGGGGCAGCCCTTGCATGCCCTTTTCAAGTACTTCGGTCTCAGCGACTTGCCGTGGTCCAAGATGGATGAGGACTGCTTCGACGAGGTCTCTTTCATTGACGGGTGTCATGTGGATTCCTATCCTCTTGCATCCGGACACACGAATTTCGTAGAGAAACTTTCCGGATATTTTCCCGGTCATGAGGCTGAACTCGAATCATATGCGTCTGCCCTCAAGCATATCGGGGGCGGACTTTTCGATGCTTTCAGTCCCGATTCCGAAATGTTTAACCGGCTCGGGCAGTCAGCATCTGAATTCATTGACAATACCTTTTCCGATGCCCGACTCCGGGATGTGGTCTGCGGTTCCACGATGAAGATGGAACTGGACCGTGAGACTCTTCCGCTCTACGTCTATGCCCAGGTGAACAATTCCTTCATTGAAAGTTCGTGGCGTCTCGGGCGCGACGAAGAGACAGGCAAAAGCGGAGGGACATTGATAATCAATAAACTGGCTTCGCAACTACGAGCCTTCGGCGGAGAGATTCTGACCGGCATGAAGGTCAATGCCATCCGTGTGTCTGAGGATGGGGCGGTATCCTGCGTTGAGGCCGGAGAGGGAGATTCCTCCCGCCCATTCTCTGCTGACTGGGTCATATCGGACGTGCATCCTGCTGTCACGGTGGGACTTATAGAGGACTGCAGGCAGGTGCGCAAAGTGTTCCGCAACAGGGTGACCTCTCTTAAAAATACCTTCGGCATGTTCACGGCCAATATAATTCTGAAGCCGGGGACCTTGCCTTACATGAACCGCAATCTGTACGTGCACAAGGGCGGAACTGACTTGTGGAGCCGTCCGGAATCAGGAACTTCCAGCGTGATGGTCCATTTCTATCCTCCGGAGAATCCTGACGGGAAATTCGCCGATTGCATTGACCTGCTCTCTCCGATGAATTGGGAGGAAGTGGGCGGTTGGGCCGATGCCAGACCGGGCGCGCGAGGTGAGGATTACGAGGCCGTCAAGCGGCGGAAACTCGAGGAGTGTCTGGATCTGGTCAATGTCAGGATTCCGGGAATCAGGGAGTGTATCGACAAGGTGTGGCTGAGCACTCCACTTACGTGGAACAGTTATGTGTCAGCACCTTACGGCTCTGCTTTCGGTGTGGCGAAGGACTGGCATAATCCGCTTTTGACATTCATGTCACCGCGGACTCCTCTTCGGAATCTTCTGTTCACTGGACAGAGCCTGAACCTGCACGGACTCCTCGGAGTTACCAAGACATCTTTCATGACATGCGGCTGCATTCTCGGAAATGAAACGGCCCTGAGCGGTTTGGCGGAATGAAAAAAACTGGCTAAATTGCAGGCTATTCTAAAAATTGCAGCATGAAAACAGCATTGGTGACAGGCGG
>ENA-OPCZ01001159-OPCZ01001159.1-human-gut-metagenome-genome-assembly--contig:-NODE-1159-length-14360-cov-50.818665_pt1 | contig 14360 bp, 10 predicted proteins | sample MGYA00241566_ERZ501483 | MGnify/ENA primary metagenome ERZ501483 (study PRJEB25962, sample SAMEA1965191) | human gut metagenome | biome: human gut; feature: human-associated habitat; material: faeces... | reverse complement strand
TTGATAGTGAAGATAGATTTAAGAAATATGGGAGTCTGGGTGACTGTGGTGCTCATCGGCGCCATAGCCTTGCCTTCGCTCGCCCGAAAAAAGAAGGTGCAGCCTGCCGGACAGCAACAGCAGGCTGTAAGGGTGGATTCGCTTTCTCCAAACAACCGTAAGCGATATGATTACTTCTTGACCGAGGCGGCTCGCCAGCATGCAGCTGGCAACTATTCTGCCGCCTTCGATCTCTACGAACACGCCCGAAACATCGATCCTAACTCGGCAACGGCAAATTATTATCTGTCTCTCTATTTGACCGAGATGAAGCAGGATTCGCTGGGTCTTCTGCGATTGCAGAAGGCGATAGAGCAGGATCCTGAGAACCTGATTTTTGCAGAGCGACTCGCCCAATACTATATCAGCAAGGGAAAATACGAGGATGCCATCAATGCCTACGAGGCTGTCTATGCCAAGAATCACAGCAATACGGATGTGCTCCGCGTGTTGGCGCAGCTCTATCAGCAGCAGAAGAACTTCAAGATGATGCTTAATACCGTCAGCCGTCTGGAGACCGAAGAAGGTGAGAGCGAGCAGTTTACGCTCACCAAGATGCGTATCCATGAGATGATGGATGACAAGAAGGCTGCCTATAACGAACTGAAGTCGCTCGTAGAACAGCATCCTCTGGATATGCAGTATAAAACCATGCTGGGCAACTGGCTGATGCAGCACGACCGTCAGAAGGAAGCGTTCAAGTACTTCACTGATGTGCTGAAGGAAGAGCCGGATAATTCCTACGCCCAGATGTCGCTCTATGATTATTACAATGCTACCAAGCAGGCGGATCTGGCGAATGGCATGCTCGATAAGATTCTGATGAGTCAGAAGACGGATACCCAGACCAAGATCATGATGTTCCGTTCCTTCATCCAGAACAATGAAACCGAAGGCGGCGACTCTACCAAGGTCATCGCCCTCTTCGATAAGGTGCTCAATGTGCCACAGCCTTCTTCTGAGATAGCCGAGGTGCGTGCCGCCTATATGAGTTTGAAGAAGATGCCGACCGACTCCGTGATTTCAGCCTTCAAAAAGGTGCTTGATATCGCTCCAGACAATGCCAATGCGCGCATCCAGACCATTCAGCTGCTCTGGAATCAGAAGAAATATCATGAGGTGATCGAACAGGCGAAGGCTGCCCACGAATACAATCCGGAAGAGATGATCTTCTATTATTTCGGAGGTATGGCTTACTATCAGAATAAGGACGAAGATGCGGCGCTCAATGAGTTCCGGCTGGGTGTAGCTCAGGTGAATAAACTCTCTGCCAACGACCTGGTTTCTGATCTCTATGCCGTGATGGGCGACATCCTGCATCAGAAGAATCAGAAGGATGCAGCCTTTGCAGCCTATGATTCCTGTCTGCAGTGGAAAGCCGACAACGTAATGGCGCTCAACAACTACGCCTACTATCTGAGCGAGGAAGGCAAGGACCTTCACAAGGCTGAGGCGATGAGCTACAAGACCATCAAACTGGAACCGAACAACGGTACCTATCTTGATACCTACGCCTGGATTCTGTTTATGGAAGAGCGTTATGTAGATGCCAAGACCTACATCGATGCGGCTCTCAAGAACCGTGATTCTACCGAGAATAACAGTACGGTATTGGAACATGCCGGCGATATTTACGCCATGAACGGTATGGTGAATGAGGCTGTCGGCTATTGGAAGCAGGCCTTGGATGACGACCATCAGACCGAGATCCTGAAATGGAAGATAGAAAATAAGCAATATATTTCCGAGGAAGAATTCCAACGAAAGAAAAACCCTGCAGCTGCTGAGCTCAAGAAATCGAAAACGGCAGGCAAGTCTGCGGGTAAAAAGAATAAGAAAGGTAAAAAGAAGTAATGAATATGAAGAAGATGAATATGGCAGTAGCTGCTGCGGCACTCCTGCTGATGGCTTCCTGCGGCACTACCAAGAAGATGGAAGGAGCTGGAAAGGTGAATGCCAATGATAAGAAGACCGAGACAAAGGCGGAGCAGTCGGCTGCGCTCAGGAATCTGGCTTTCGTTCAGAAAGTATCAGATAATCAGGTTTATACCAATAATATTGTGGGCAATATGAATTTCAATCTGCAGGCTGCAGATAAGGACATCACCGTGCCGGGCAAGTTGAGTATGCGCAAGGATGAGGTAATCCGCATCCAGCTCTTCATCCCTATCCTGGGTACAGAAGTGGGAAGACTGGAATTCACCCCTAACTATGTGCTGATCATCGACCGCCTTCACAAGGAATACATCAAGGCAGATTATACTCAGGTGGATTTCCTGAAGAAGCAGGGTGTGAACTTCTATTCTCTCCAGGCACTCTTCTGGAACCAGTTGCTCGTGCCTGGAACCAAGAAGGTGACAGATGCAGACCTGAAGAAGTTCTCTGCCAATCTGGATGCTGTGGGTGAGAATGTACCTGTGGCTCTGCAATATGGCAAACTGAACTATACCTGGACAGCCAACCGTAATTCGGGCAGAATCACCGAGGCCAATGTGGTGTATCAGGACAGAAGCACCAGCGCAGCCAAGCTCAATCTGAAATACAGCAATTTCAAGAGTGTGGGCGTGAAGATGTTCCCGGCTACCCAGAATCTTATGCTCTCTGCTATGGTGAACAACAAGCCTCAGGTAGTGAAGATCAACATCGATATGAAGAGCGTGAAGACCGACAGTAAATGGGAGGCACAGACCGAAGTGTCTGACAAGTACAAGAAGGTGGCTCCAGAGGATGTACTCGGCAAACTGATGAATATGTAGTGCTTGTCGCGAAAGAAAACAATGAAATCATGTATTGAATAATGAAGCGAATTATATTTTTCTTATTGGCAATGATGTTCTCGCTTGCTCCCTATGCACAGAAAACGGTGCATAAAAAGCCGGTGAAGAAAACCGCTGTTGCCAATCGTAAACATCAGGCTCAAAGAAAACCGGTGGCTCGCCGTGCCAAGGCTTCTGTCAGGGTTTCTACCAAGGCGCCAACCAAGGCTGAACGCCGTGCTGCTACCTATAGCAATGCTTCTATCAGAGGATTGCAGGGTCAGCGTGCCGATATCCAGCGAAGAATCAAGGAACAGGAGCAGGCTTTGCGCAGGAATCAGGCTGACGTGAAGAAGCGCCTGGAAGACCTGATGGCGCTGAATGGCGAAATCGACCAGAGCCAGAAGAAGATTGAAGGTATCGAGAAGGATATTCATCATATTGATGGAAACATCGGTATCCTGCAGGCACAGTTGAAGACTCTTCAGCAGCAGTTGCAGGATAGAAAGAACAAGTATATCCGTTCTATGCGATATATGAGCCGACATCATACGGTGCAGGACAAGCTGATGTTTATCTTCAGTGCCAAGAACCTGACCCAGATGTACCGCCGTCTCTCGTTCATCCGTCAGTACTCTTCTTACCAGAAGGTGCAGGGCGAGGCTGTAAAGGCTAAGCAGCAGCAGGTGAACGATAAGCACAAGCAGTTGCAGAACGTAAAGGGGCATAAGAATACCTTATTATATAAGGGCAAGCAGGAGAAAACTGCTCTTGAAGGCAAGCAGACCCAGCAGCAGGAGATGGTACACGGACTGCAGAAGCAGCAGAAGACCATCCAGGCTGTCATCGCTGACCAGCGCCAGAAGGATGCTGCCATCAATGCTCAGATCGACCGCCTGATCCAGCAGGAAGTAGCCAAGGCTCGTGCCCGTGCTGCTGCCGAGGCTAAGAAGAAGGCTGCTGCAGCTGCTGCGGCTAAGAAACGTGCTGAGGAACTGGCACGCAAGAAAGCCGCTGCCGAGGCTGCTGCCAGAGAAAATGCCCGTCGTATTGCTGAGGCGAAGGCTCGTGAAGCTGCTGCTGAGGCTGCAAGAAGAAAGGCTGCTGAGGAGGCTCGTGCTGCTGCCGAGGCTGCAAGAAAGGCGCAGGAAGAAGCTGCTGCCCAGGCTGAGGCGAAGGCTAAAGCAAAGGCGCAGGCTCGTGCCCGTGCTGCTGCCGAAGCTGCCCAGCGTGCTGCCGCAGAACAGGCGGCTCGTGAAGCTGCGGCCGAACAGGCGGCTAAGAAGGCGGAAGCTGACCGCAAGGCTGCTGAGCTGAAAGCCAAGGCTGATGAGGAGCGTCAGGCCCGTGAGATTGCTGCTGCCAAGAAGGAGGCGCAGGAAGCGGCTACCTTGAGTTCGGTAGATAGAATGTTGAGTGGCGGATTCGAGGCAAACCGTGGCAGATTGCCTATGCCTATCAGCGGCGGTTATCGCATTGTGAGCCATTTCGGACAGTATAATGTTCAGGGATTGAAGGGCGTTACCCTCGACAACAAGGGTATCAATATCCAGGGTAAGCCGGGTTGTGTGGCTCGCAGCATCTACGATGGTGAGGTGAGTGCCGTCTTCGGATATGGTGGTATGTGGAATGTCCTGGTTCGCCATGGTGCCTACATCTCGGTATATTGCAACCTGAAATCGGTCAGCGTACATAAGGGTCAGAAGGTTAGTACCCGCCAGGCATTGGGTGCCGTGGGCTCCGACAACATCCTCCAGTTCCAGCTTCGCAAGGAGACGGCAAAACTCAATCCTGAGGCTTGGCTGGGAAGATAAACTACAGGAGATATGAAGGTTAACTGTATAGACAGATAGAGGAAACCCTCTTAGATGGCAGCGCCATCTAAGAGGGTTTCGTATTTAGCAATGGCATCGCGTATTTCGCTGATGCGGATAAACTCGTTGGCAGAATGAGAACGGGAGGATTCGCCCGGACCCAGCTTGAAGGATGGGAAATGCATCAATGCCTGATCGCTGAGGGTAGGACTGCCGAATGGCTTCATTCCCATGGCTACACATTTCCTGATAAGAGGATGCTCCGGGTCGATGCGCGATGACTTCAGGCGGAAACTGTGAGCCTTTACCTCGCTCTTGAGGTGCTGGCGGATAAACTCGTAAACCTCCTCGTTGTCGTAAAACTCGTTGGTTCGGATGTCCACAAGCATCGTGCACTTATCCGGAATCACATTATGCTGGGTTCCGGCATTCACCACAGTGAGCGTCATCTTGGTAGGACCCAGGAATTCGCTTACCTTCTCGAATTTGTAATCACGAATCCAGCGCATGTCATCCAGTGCCTCGTAGATCGCATTCACTCCTTCGTTTCTTGCCGCATGGCCGCTCTTGCCATGAGCAATCACATCCAGCACCATCAGTCCCTTTTCGGCTACGGCAGGATTCATGCCTGTAGGTTCTCCCACAATGGCAAGATCGATGTGTGGAAGCAAGGGTAGGGCACGTGTGATGCCATCCTTTCCGGAAACCTCTTCTTCGGCAGAAGCCAGATAAATCAGGTTGTAGCTCTGCGGCTTCTCCGTCAGCATTCGGAAAATCTGAAGAAGAGAGCACAATCCGCCACCGCAGTCGTTACTACCCAGTCCATAAAGCACGCCATCTTCTACATCTGGAGAAAAAGGATCGCGACTCCACGAAGCCACGGGCTTCACGGTGTCGATATGGGCATTGAGCAGCAAGGTAGGACGGCTCTCATCGTAGTGAGGGTCGATAATCCAGAGGTTGTTTGCCTCGCGCTGCGGTTCGAAACCATAGCTGCGGATGGTCTGCTCCATGATGTCGGCAGCATTTTTTTCGCTGCGGCTTACCGATGGGGTGGCAATCAGCTTTTTAAGCAGTTCCACCGCGTCGCTAACATATTGTTCCTGTGTCATCATAATCTCTCTATTTTTTGATTTTGGGGCAAAGTTACGAAAAAAAGAGCATATAAAGTGGAAAAACCAACATTTTATTTTGTGTTCTTAACAAATTCTATTATCTTTGCACCAATATTATAATACTAAGCTTATGCAAATTAATAGTCATCTTTCGGTTCTGGTTCATGACCTCGCTAAGAAGTGGGGAGATAAGCCTGCGCTTACCTTCAGAAAGTTTGGTAGTGACCAGTGGCAAACGGTTTCATTCAATCAGTTTTCCCTAAGAGTGAAACAAGTGAGCAATGCCCTTCTTAATCTTGGGGCTAAACCACAAGACAAAATAGCTGTCTTCTCGCAGAACTGTGTGCATTATCTGTACACCGATTTCGGTGCATACGGTATCAGGGTTACTGCAGTACCTTTCTATGCCAACAGTAGTGAGCAGCAGATTCAATATATGATCAATGATGCCCAGATTCGCTTCCTCTTCGTAGGCGAACAGGAGCAGTATGACAAGGCACATCGTATCTTTGCCCTCTGCCCTTCCCTGGAGCGCATCATCATCTTCGATTCCAGTGTGCGCATCAGTACACACGACCCAGCTGCGCTCTATTTCAAGGACTTCCTGAAGTTGGGTGAGAATCTTCCTCGTCAGACCGAAGTGGAGGAACTCTACAAGCAGGCAAATATGGATGATTTGGCTGATATCCTTTATACCAGTGGAACTACCGGTGACAGCAAGGGCGTAATGCTGACCTATAGTCAGTATGCAGCTGCATTGAAGGCCAACAATGAGTGTGTGCCTGTTACCGACAAGGATCGAGTCATCGATTTCCTTCCATTCACCCATATCTTTGAGCGTGCCTGGTCTTATCTCTGCTTGAGTGAGGGTGCCCAGCTCATCATCAATACCTATCCACAGGAGATTCAGGAGAGTATGCGCGAGATGCGCCCTACCTGTATGTGCAGTGTGCCTCGTTTCTGGGAGAAGGTTTATATCGCCGTGAAGGCTAAGATGGACGATGCTGGTCCTATCCAGAAGAAACTCTTCTACCATGCTTTGGCTGTGGGAAAAAAGCGCAATATCGAGTATATAGCCAACTGCAAGCGCCCTCCTTTGGCTCTGGAGTTGGAGTATAAGATCATCAACAAGACCATCCTGAGCATTGTGCGCAAGCAGTTGGGCTTGGATAATCCTAATATCTTCCCTACGGCTGGTGCGTATGTTAGTCCGGAGGTGGAGGAATTCGTACATGCCATCGGTATCAATATGGTAGTGGGTTATGGCTTGACAGAGAGTCTTGCTACCGTATCTTGCGATCATCTCGACAAGAAGCGCAGCCTGGGTTCTGTGGGTCGTCCTATCTCCTGCATCCAGGTCAAGATCGGTGAGGATAACGAGGTGCTCCTCAAAGGTCCTACCATCACTCCAGGATATTATCATCGCGATACCACCAATGCCAAGGCATTCGATAAGGATGGATTCTTCCATACCGGTGATGCCGGCTATATGAAGGATGGTGAGCTTTACCTCACCGAGCGTATCAAGGATTTGTTCAAGACTTCGAATGGTAAATATATCGCTCCGCAGCAGGTGGAGTCTTTGCTTCTGGTGGATAAGTTCATCGATCAGGTGGCAGTCATCGCCGACCAGCGCAAGTTCGTTTCAGCCCTCGTTGTACCTGAGTTCCGCCTCGTAGAGGATTGGGCTCGTGAGCATCACATCGCCTTCGCCTGCCGTGAGGACCTGTGTGCCAACGAGAAGGTGCAGAAGATGTTGATGGATCGCATCCAGATTCTTCAGCAGCACCTGGCTTATTATGAGCAAATCAAGCGTATCACCCTCCTGGCTCACCATTTCTCTATGGAGTCGGGAGAGTTGACCAATACATTGAAGATTCGCCGTCCTATCATCAACAAGAACTATAAGGCGGAGATTGACAAAATGTATGAGGAATAATGGTTTTACTTTAAAATTCAAAATTCAAAGTTAATGATTACAGCTGACCAGTTGAAAGATGTGATGGACAGAGCCGATGCTCTCCATCACTATCTCAATATCGACCAGAAGAAAGTAGAATTCGAGGAGGAGCAGCTCCGCACCCAGGCTCCAGACTTTTGGGAAGACCCAAAGTATGCGCAGGAGCAGATGAAGAAGGTGAAGAGCATCCAGAAATGGCTCGATGGCTATAAGACCGTGCGCCTTTATGCCGATGAATTGAAGCTCGCCTTTGATTTCTATAAGGACGAAATGGTGACCGAGGAAGAGGTGGATGCCGATTACAGCAAGGCTATCAAGGCCATTGAAGACCTGGAGTTGAAGAACATGCTTCGCCAAAAGGAAGATCCGATGGACTGCGTGCTCAAGATCAATTCCGGTGCCGGTGGTACGGAAAGTCAGGATTGGGCTCAGATGCTGATGCGTATGTATATGCGCTGGGCTGAGGCTCATGGCTACAAGGTAACCATCACCGATATGCAGGAAGGCGATGAGGCTGGTATCAAGAGCGTGACGATGACCATCGAGGGCGGCGAGTTCGCCTATGGTTATCTGAAGAGCGAGAATGGTGTGCATCGTCTGGTGCGTGTATCTCCTTTCAATGCTCAGGGCAAGCGAATGACCAGTTTTGCCAGTGTCTTTGTTACTCCGCTGGTGGATGATACCATCGAGGTGTATGTAGATCCTGCCAAGCTCTCCTGGGATACTTTCCGCTCGAGTGGTGCCGGTGGTCAGAATGTAAATAAGGTGGAGTCGGGTGTCCGTCTGCGTTATTGGTACACAGATCCTGATACGGGCGAGGAGGAAGAAATCCTCATCGAGAACACCGAGACCCGCGACCAACCGAAGAACCGTGCCAAGGCATTGTTGCTCTTGAAGAGTCAACTCTACGACCGCGCCATGAAGAAGCGCCTCGAAGCCAAGGCGAAGATTGAGGCAGGCAAGAAGAAGATAGAGTGGGGAAGCCAGATTAGAAGCTATGTCTTCGACGACCGTCGTGTGAAAGACCATCGTACCAACTATCAGACCTCTGATGTGGATGGCGTGATGGACGGCAAGATAGATGATTTCATCAAGGCATACCTGATGGAGTTCCCAACTACCGATGACGAACAATAGAATTATAACAACCTAAAAATAAGATAACTATGAGTGGAAATAAAGATTTAAGAAGAGCCAAGCATGAGGCTTATCAGAAGAAGCAGGCAGCCAAGGGCGAAAAAGTAGTAAAGTGGATTTTCATCTCTTTGATAGCACTGGGTGCCCTCTTTGCCATCTATGCAGCTTCGATTGCATAATAGCTTCTATCGCATAATAAGCTTCTATTGCATAAAATGAGTAAGAAATGAGTGGATTGGAAATAGAAAGAAAATTCCTCGTCAAGAAGGGCGACGCTTACAAAAGCGCCGCCTTTTCTAGTAGTCATATCCAGCAGGGATATATTCCGGCTGAAGGGGCTACGGTGCGTGTTCGCACCCGAGACGACAAGGCTTACCTTACCATCAAGGGGAAGTCGGTGAATGGCGGAATGACCCGCTATGAGTTTGAGAAGGAGATTACCATGGACGAGGCGCAGCATCTCCTGCAACTTTGTCAGGGAGGCGTGATTGATAAGCGCCGCTATCTCGTGAAAAGCGGTAATCATATCTTCGAGGTAGATGAGTTTTATGGTGACAACGAAGGCCTGGTGATGGCGGAGGTAGAGTTGGAAAGCGAGACCGAAGCTTACGAGAAACCGGATTTCATCGATCGCGAAGTAACAGGCGACAAACGCTTCTATAATTCGCATCTTTTGACAAATCCATTCTATAAATGGCGTGATTCGCTATAAAATTGCATAATTATTTAGGATTTTGCACAATTTGCTTTCGATTTATACGCTTATTTGGATTATTTTTTATAATTTTGCAGCGTTAAAGAGCTAAAGCGTTAAGAAAGATATAATAGCGCTGTGAGTTTGATGTGAAATAATAAAGAAGAATCTAAGTTTTTTAAAAGAAATAATAAGGATTAAAAAAATAATAAGGAGAAAGTAAACGAAATGGCAGATTCAAATAGAGGTAGTTTTGGTAGTAAGTTGGGAATGATTCTTGCTACCGCTGGTGGTGCCGTAGGTTTGGGTAACGTATGGCGCTTCCCTTATATGGCTGGTCAGGAAGGTGGCGCAGCCTTTATCTTGGTGTACATCGGATGCGTGCTTTTGCTCGGCATCCCTTGTATGATTTCGGAGTTTATCATCGGTCGCCATGGTGCTTCCAATACAGCTCGCGCCTACGCCAAGCTTGCCAATGGCACAGCCTGGAAGTGGGTGGGATTTCTGGGAGTGCTCACGGGTTTCCTGATTACGGGTTACTATGCCGTGGTTTCGGGTTGGTGCCTTCAGTACGTGTATGCCAGCATCATAGGCGAACTGCATGGTGATGCCAATTATGTGACTCAGTATTTCCAGGAGTTTGCTGCCGATCCGTTCCGTCCTGTATTGTGGACGGTGGTTATTTTCCTGATTTGTCATTTCGTGATTATCCATGGTGTTCGTGGCGGTATCGAAAAGGCATCCAAGGTGATGATGCCGCTGCTTTTCATCCTGCTGCTCATCATCGTTGTGGCTTCCTGCCTGTTGCCTGATGCGGGCAAGGGTGTCGAGTTCCTGCTCAAGCCTGATTTTGGAAAGGTAGATCGCAATGTGTTCCTTAATGCCTTGGGACAGTCGTTCTATTCTATGAGTATCGGTATGGGTTGCATCTGTACCTATGCATCTTATTTCAGTCGCCAGACCAATCTCTTTAAGTCGGCATTGCAGATTTCAGTCATCGACTTGATGGTGGCAGTATTGGCGGGTCTGATGATTTTCCCTGCAGCCTTTTCTGTTGGTATTTCGCCGGATAGTGGTCCGTCACTCATCTTCATCACTTTGCCGAATGTCTTCAACAAGGCGTTTGCGGCACTTCCTGTATTGGGATGGATTATCTCCCTGCTGTTCTATGTACTTCTGTCAGTGGCAGCATTGACCTCTCTGATGTCGCTGCACGAGGTGAATACTTCGTTCTTCTACGAGGAGTTGAAGATCGACCGTAAGAAGGGTGCTTGGATTGTAACCATCTCCTGTGCCATCATTGGTGCATTCTGTTCGTTCTCATTGGGAGCTACCGATAAGCTTTCCTGGTTGGGCAAGACGCTTTTCGATTGGTTTGATTTCATCACCGGACAGATTTTCCTTCCAATGGGAGGCTTGCTTACCTGTCTGTTCCTGGGATGGTATGTACCAAAGAAGATTTTAAAGGATGAGTTTACCAACTGGGGAACCTTGAAGGGTCGCCTCTTTGGAATCTATTTCTTCCTGATCAAGTTCGTGTGTCCTATTCTCATCTTGCTGGTGTTCTTAAACCAGTTTGGAGTTTTGGGCTAATCGGAGTTGGGACATAAGGTATATATAATATAGGGTATATATAATATAGGGTATATATAGTACAAGGTATATATAGTATAAGGTATATATAATATAAGGTGTAGTTCTTCGATAAGCATAGATTCCTACACATTTAACATTCATATAATGGAAACAAGAGGAAATTTCGGAAGCAAATTAGGCATTATTCTCGCCACGGCGGGATCTGCCGTTGGATTGGGAAACATTTGGCGTTTCCCATATATGACTGGTCAGAATGGTGGCGCAGCCTTCATCCTGATTTATTTAGTCTGCATCATTCTGCTGGGTTTGCCGGGTATGCTGAGCGAATTTATCATCGGTCGTCATTCTGCATCCAATGCAGCCCGTGCTTATACCAATTTGGGTAAGCATAAGGCGTGGGGTGCCTTGGGATTGATGGGCATCATCACTTCCATGATCATCTTCGGATTTTATTCCGTAGTGGCAGGCTGGTGCTTGCAGTATCTTTATGCCAGCATTATTGGTGGCGTGCATGGTGATCCGGAGTATGTGAAGAGCTATTTCCAGACCTTCGCATCCGATCCGATTCGTCCTGTATTATGGGCTTTAGGCTTTATCCTGCTCACCCACATGGTGGTGGTTCGCGGTGTTCGCAACGGTATTGAAAAGGCATCCAAGATCTTGATGCCGCTGCTTTTCATCCTGTTGGTGGTCATCGTGATTGCTTCCTGCTCATTGCCGGGGGCGATGAAGGGAGTGGAGTTCCTGCTGAAACCGGATTTCAGCAAGGTAGATGAGAATGTGCTGCTCGAGGCTCTGGGACAGGCTTTCTTCTCGCTGAGTATGGGTACGGCATGTCTTTGTACCTACGCTTCTTACTTCAACCGACAGACGAATCTCTTGAAATCAGCCACTCAGATTGTAACCATTGATACGCTCATCGCCGTATTGGCTGGATTGATGATCTTCCCTGCAGCTTTTTCCGTGGGAGTTCAGCCGGATAGTGGTCCGTCGCTTATCTTCATCACCCTGCCTAATGTTTTCCAGCAGGCTTTTGGCAATATGCCGGTGGTTAGTTACATCATCTCTGTATTGTTCTATGGCTTGTTGGTATTGGCTGCTCTTACCTCTACCATCTCGATGCACGAGATTGGTACCGCCTTTATTTATGAAGAGGGCAAGGTAAGTCGTGCGAAGGGAGCCTGGGTTGAGACGATAGTCTGTGGTATTATCGCAGTATTCTGTTCCCTTTCTCAGGGAGCGGTAGAGGGCTTGGGCTTCTTCGGTAAGGATTTCCTCTCCAACTGTGATAATTTGACGGCGCAGCTTCTGATGCCGTTGTCTTCGTTCATCACCTGCCTGTTCCTGGGCTGGTATGTACCAAAGAAGATTGTACGTGATGAATTCACCAACTGGAATACGGTAAGTGGAAAGCTTTTTCCTGTCTTCCTCTTTACCATCCGATTCATCTGTCCAATCTGCATCTTCCTGATCTTCCTGCATCAGTTTGGAATCATCTAGTTCCTCACATATAGTCTTGTAAGGGCAAAAGCACCGTACGCCAATAGGGTACGATGCTTTTGCCCTTACTTTTTATATGCGGGTCTTGCCTGATAGCTAGAAACAGATGTAGGGTTTCAACCTTTCTATTTCGTCTGGTGGAAAATCCTTCAGCAGTTTGAGGTCTTCTATACTATGCAGTGGACCTTTCAACCTGCGATAATCACAGATTTCCTTGGCTTGATAGAAGTTGAGATAGGGGTGTTTCTTGAGCTGGTTGAGCGTTAACTTGTTGAGATTCATCTTGTGGATTTGCTGCTCGTCAATCTTGATATAGGCAATGGAAGATTCGGGCAATCCATCGATTTCTTCCAACTGTTGGGCAGATGCAAATCCTCCCAGCCGTTCTCTGTATCTTACGATGCGGCTGGCATAGTAACTGCCTATACCGGGAATCTTCATCAGCAGCGTCGTATCGGCGCCATTGATTTCGATATGCTCGTTGGCTCTCAGCTTATGTGGATAACTATAAACCTTGGTATCATCGTTTCTTCTATTATTATAATAAGGTGTATAGCGCCTTCCGCTTCTTCCATATCCTTTTTTTCCGTAGAAATCAGCCGCAGGCTTGTAATCGTCGGCTATCTGGATAAACGGCAACAGTACCTCGTAGGTTCTCTTGGTGATGCCATAGACCCGTGCAAAATCGGATGGGCGGGAGAAGATGCCGCCTTTCTCCCGGAAATGGATGATGCTTCTGGCTTGCCAACTTTCTAATCCCAGCCGTTCGAAATCCTCAGCGCTAGCCGTATTGGGATCAAAAGGGAAGAGTTCGTGCACCATACCTTCTTCTTTGCTGTATAAAGGATGAGATTTGGAGGCGTGATGGATTTTGGCAGATGTTGCATCTTTCTCCTGATTGCTGTTTGTGTAGTCTAGTTGGGAAGTTACAGGAGCATCCTCCTGCTTTTCCAGAATCAGGAACGTGAGAGAAACGCACGCAATCATAATGGCAAGCAGGGTGAGGAGAGCTTGTCGGTCTTTCTTTTGAAGGTAAAAAATGTCTTTGAACTTCATAAGCTCCGATTTTATAGGTGAGTCGGGATTACTGGACTCGAACCAGCGACCTCATCGTCCCGAACGACGTGCGCTACCAACTGCGCTAAATCCCGTTTTGTGGTACTTATGAGTACAAAGACGGTGCAAAGGTACACCAAAATCTCCATAATACCAAATAAAAAAGCACTTTTTTATCTTTTTTGAAAAGTTTTTCACTTAAAAATTTGGTGGAACCAAATAATTGTTGTACCTTTGCACCCGCAAATGAGAAATCATCTGTAAGAGTATGGTGCCATAGCTCAGTTGGTAGAGCAAAGGACTGAAAATCCTTGTGTCCCCGGTTCGATTCCTGGTGGTACCACTTAAAAAGCCGAACTTCTTCAAAGAGGTTCGGCTTTTTGGTGTTTATAAGGCTTTTGCTCATTATGGGCGCATTGCAGTCTGGATTCCTGCGTCTTTTTTCTTTCTTTTCCCTTTTTCTTCGATATATTTCGGGTATTTGTCCCTTTTGTTGCTAGATTTGTCTGATATTTAGCGTGAGATTGTGGTATTCTAACCTATTTTTGCAATCGAAATCAAATGAAAAAATCAAAAGAACAATGAAGAATATTTTAGGAAAAGCCATATTGCTGGCTTCAGCACTCTTGTTTTCTATCACGGGCACGAGTTGCAGCAATGATGATAATACCACTCCCGAAAAGGAGAAGACAT
>ENA-OPCZ01001155-OPCZ01001155.1-human-gut-metagenome-genome-assembly--contig:-NODE-1155-length-14404-cov-39.057356_pt1 | contig 14404 bp, 9 predicted proteins | sample MGYA00241566_ERZ501483 | MGnify/ENA primary metagenome ERZ501483 (study PRJEB25962, sample SAMEA1965191) | human gut metagenome | biome: human gut; feature: human-associated habitat; material: faeces... | reverse complement strand
TGGAGTTCAGAATGCTCTCCATGCTCACTATGTTCGCCTTGGCATTAGGCACCTCGATACCGATGGTTCCCTTGCCAGGGATAGGAGCGATGATACGGATACCCAGGGCAGCGAGGCTCAGGGCGATATCATCCTCCAGGTTCTTGATCTTGGAGATGCGCACACCCTCGGCAGGCTGAATCTCGTAGAGGGTGATGGTAGGACCCACGGTGGCACGGATGGTCTTGATCTGTACGCCGAAGTTGCCCAGCACCTCGATGATTCGGTTCTTGTTGGCCTTCTGTTCCTCTTCGTCGATAGACACCTCCTGGTCGTCGTATTTCTTCAGCAGGTTGAGGGTAGGGTACTTGTATCTTGTGAACGGCTCCTTCGGATTGATAGGCGTATTGAGCACCTCGGCATTGCTTACGGTGTTGCTGGTAGCCTTCTCCTCTCCGGTAGCCACAGAGATATCCATTCCGATATGAGCCGAAGCGGCAGCGGCTGCAGCCATCTCCTGGCGCTCTCTTTCTGCGCGTTGGGCTCTGAGCTCACGCTGCTGCTGAATCAGGCTCGGAGCTGCCACGTTCTTGTCGGCATCAGTCTGCTGGCTGTCATCGGCTGCGGCTGCATCGAGGTCGATTGGCGAGGCTGCCTTCTCATCCTCATCTTTCTGCTCCTCAGCCATCTGCTGCAGAGAACTTTCCTCGTTCTGGTCTGCTATCTGGTTTTGGGATGTCTCCTGAGCCTGAGAAGTCTCGGAGTTCTCGTCCGTCTCATCCTCCTCATCTTGCACCGTACCCTGGGCAGCATTCCGGTAAGCTTCATCGATGGCATTATCCTCTTCCTGCTTCTCCCTATGGTTGGTAATCTCGAATTTCACCTTATTAGATATATAGCCGATAGGGTTGAGAGCCTTTCTCACGATGGTGATGGTCTCGGTGGTGATATAGGTGAGGAATGCGATCGCCACGAAGAGGAGGATGGAGGTGAGTCCCGGAGGACCGATGACATTCTCCAAGGTCTGGACCACATACATTCCGTGCTTTCCGCCCGGATTGAAGATGAGATTGCCGAAGATAGGGGTGAGGAACTTGGCGAAGGTGACGGATGACCAGATCATCACCACCATCATGCAGAAGAACCACTTCCAGAGATTCACGCGATAGACATTCATCAGCTGAAAACCCACCATTACCACGAAGCACGGTATCAGGAAGGCAGGGAAACCGAAGTTCACCGCCATCAGCCAATAGGAGAGGATGGCTCCTATGGATCCGCAGTAGTTCTGGAACAGCTGCTGGGTGTTGGTCCATTCTCCGGGCTTCAGATTCTCCAGCAAGCTCTGGTCGGCAGCGCCCGTACTGAGGAATGAAATCATCGCCAGCATCATGACGACAGCAACTACGAGCAAGGCGAGTCCGAGGAAGAAATCGGTAATCGTATTGTTGAAAATATATTGTAAACCAATGGCTTCGCTAAATGATTTAGTTTTGCCTGATGTTCTTTTCTTTGCCATTTTTCTATTTCTTTTTAATATTTAACTGCAAAATTAGCAAAAAAGATTGAGAAACGCTCCTTTTTTTCGGGATTTTTTGCTAATTTTGCAACTTGTAATGAATAAATAGCAGTAATGAAGATAATTTTCACTAGTTTCGAAAAGAAAACTATCAATAGCCTGCCTCGAATTCTCTTTCCTGGCAATATGATAGTGATAGATAAGGCTGAAGATACAGATGCCGCTGTTGAATATCTCCTGGGACAGGATATTCTGGGTGTGGATACGGAGACACGACCAAGTTTCTCCAAGGGTATGCACTTCCAGGTATCGCTGCTTCAGGTGAGTACCCGCGACACCTGCTATCTCTTCCGCCTGCATCTCACGGGTATGACACCAGCCATCATCCGGTTCCTGGAGGATAAGAGGGTGCCTAAAGTGGGATTGTCTTGGCATGATGACCTCCTGCAGCTTCATCGCAGATGCGATTTCAAGCCGGGATATTTCATCGAGTTGCAGGATGTGGCTAAGAAATTCGGCATCAAGGATATGAGCTTGCAGAAAATCTACGCCAACCTCTTCCATCAGAAAATCAGCAAGGCGCAGCGACTCAGCAACTGGGAAGCCCAGGAGCTCAGAGAGGCTCAGTGCAGATATGCCGCTACGGACGCATGGTGCTGCATTCATATCTACGAGGAGTTCAACCGGCTCAGCAAGGCTGACGATTACGAGCTGGTAGAGTTCTAGGTTGATGTATTCGATTTTTCGTAAATGAGAGAATTGATAGAACTTAAAAGACTATATAATATAATAATGTATAAGAACGTATATTTAAAGAAAGGAAAAGAAGAATCTCTCAAGAGATTCCATCCATGGATATTCTCCGGCGCTATCCAGCGCATGGACAATGATATAGAGGAAGGTGAAACCGTAAGGGTGTTTACTTCTGCTGGCGACTTCATCGCCATCGGTCACTATCAGATCGGTTCCATCGCCGTGAGAGTGCTCTCCTTCAGCGATGTGGATATCGACAACGAGTTCTGGTGCGCCCGACTGGAGTCGGCTTACAAGATGCGTCTGGCTGTAGGTATCGCCGGAAATCCAGACAACAATACCTATCGACTGGTGCATGGCGAGGGAGACAACCTGCCGGGTCTCGTTATCGACTGCTATGGTCCTACTGCCGTGATGCAGGCTCACAGTGTGGGTATGCATGTATGCCGTATGGAGATTGCCAAGGCGCTGAAGCAGGTGATGGGCGATGAGCTGCAGAACATCTACTACAAGAGCGAGACCACCCTGCCATACAAGGCAGACCTGCGTCAGGAGAATGGCTTTATTCTGGGTGGCGATGCCGATGACGTGGCTGTGGAGAATGGATTGAAGTTCCATATCGACTGGCTGCGCGGTCAGAAGACCGGTTTCTTCGTAGATCAGCGTGAGAACCGCTCCCTGCTCGAGCATTACGCCAAGGGCAAGAGCGTGCTCAACATGTTCTGCTATACCGGCGGTTTCTCAGTCTATGCCATGCGCGGCAATGCCAAGGCGGTTCACTCCGTGGACAGCAGCGCCAAGGCGATCGAGCTGACCAATGAGAACATCGCTCTCAACTTCCCTGGCGACCCACGCCACGAGGCATTCTGCGAGGATGCGTTCAAGTATCTGGATGAGCACGACCAGCAGTATGATCTCATCATCCTCGATCCTCCAGCCTTTGCCAAGCACCGTGCTGCTCTGCGCAATGCGCTGAAGGGATATACCCGCCTGAATGTAAAGGGCTTGCAGAGAATCAAGAAGGGTGGAATCCTCTTCACCTTCAGCTGCTCTCAGGTGGTTACCAAGGATAATTTCCGCAATGCTGTGTTTACTGCAGCAGCCCAGGCAGGAAGAAAGGTTCGCATCCTGCACCAGTTGCATCAGCCAGCCGATCATCCTATCAACATCTATCATCCTGAAGGCGAATACCTGAAGGGACTCGTGCTTTATGTGGAGTAAGCTCTGACAGCGTAAAAAGAGTAAAATCTCTATGTCAGAGTATATACGATGAAGAATGTAGAGTAAAAATACAATGAAGAAATTTTCAATCATGATATGTTTGGTTTCAGCACTTCTGCTGGGAATGGCCAGTTGCGGCGATTCCGAGCAGAAGCGACTGCGACTGAGCAAACAGGAGAAGGCCCGACTCGACAGCATCGACCGGGCTTCGCTCAAGGTGGGTGTGATGCCTACGCTCGATTGCCTTCCGGTATATCTGGCTTACGAGGACAGCATCTTCCTGAAGCAGGGAGTAACGGTACATCTCTATCGCTACAATGCGCAGATGGACTGCGATACAGCCATCGCCCGAAAGAGGGTAGAGGGTACGGTGACCGACCTGGTGAGAGCTGCCCGCCTGCAGAAGCAGGGCACACAGCTCTTCTATCCTGTCTCTACCAATCTGTACTGGCAGCTCATCACCAACCGCAAGGCGCGTATCTCGGAGCTGAAGCAGCTGTCAGACAAGATGATAGCCATGACCCGTCATTCTGCCACCGATTATCTCTCTACGCTTGTCATCGACAGCGTGAAGACCAAGTATGACGTATATCGCGTGCAGATCAACGACTTGAACATCCGTCTGCGCATGCTCCTCAACAATGAGATGGATGCCGCCTGGATGCCGGAACCATACGCCACACAGGCAAGAATGGCTAAGCATGTGGCACTGGCGGATAGTAGAGACAAGAATCTCCAGTTGGGAGTGATTGCCTTCCGCAGCAAACTGAAGGCGGAACCCCGAAGAAAAAAACAAATCGACAGATTCGTGAAAGCTTACGACATCGCTGTAGATAGCATCAATAAGAATGGCGTACACCACTATGCCGCTTTACTGACTAAGTATTATGGTATTGATGCCCAAACCGTTAGCAACCTGCCAAAATTAAAGTACAGTCACGCTATGGAGCCTCGCCAGCGAGATCTTAAGGTGGCAGATATTAACAATTAAACAACTACAATTATGTCAGAAGAAGTAAATTTGTCAGAAGAGTCTAATAACCCAGAAGAAGTTCTGGCCCAGAAGGAGTTATTGGAGGATGTTGTTGAAATCCGTCAAATGATTCATCAGCAGCGTTTCGCCGAATGCAATCCAATGCTTTTTGCTATCATAAAAAACAGTCCGAACCATCAGCCGTATATACACCGTCTGGTGCAAGGTTTGCTGTCAACCGTTATCGCCAGTTTGAGTCTCTTCCAACGCAAGAAGATATCTACTGAAATGCTTGGCTTTCTCAAGCTGGATGCCAAAGCTATAAAGGAGTTTAAAATCCCGGAAACGACACCTGAGGCTAGAGCGAAATTAGTCTCCGAAGCTATTTCTGAACTCGACCAGTTCCTGGTAGATATCGAGATGGATATCCGTTCAGAACAGGGTATTTTCAAGGATTTGAAAAAGCAGGGTGAGGAGATTGATATCAAAGAGGTGAAGTCAACCCTTGAGAAATTCGTTTCCCGAGAGGCGATGCTTTTCCTGAACCACGACCTCTCGAAGGAGGAGCAGGACCAGGCTTCAGCCCGTCTGTATCAGGAGTGGGAAGAGTATCGCGAAAAGATTTTCGACAGATTTGTCTCTTCTGGATATTGGAACGATGAGGAACGTGCTGCTGTCAAAGATACCATCCTTTCGCCTACAGTTGATTCCTTGACCTCTCAGCTGCTGGTGAGTGCCATCACGCTCTCTGCCGCCACCGTTTTCGATATGGGTAAATTCACTTTGCTCTACGATATCTACCGCCTGGCAGATGACGATGAGGTGAAGGTGCGTGCCCTCCTGGGATGGCTGCTGGTTTCCATGAAATCCAACAGCTACGAACAGCAGCCAGACTTCCGTAGCTTTGCAGAGCAGTTGACCGAGGATTGCAAGAATGATTCAGACTTGCTTGCCGAAATCATAAAAGCCCAAAAGATGCTTGCCGTGACTGTATTCAGCGAGCAGAAGTCTATCGACTATACCAATGACATCATGGCATCGCTGTCAAAACGTTTTCTCGGCGACCTGAAGGATAAGGTAGCCGATTTGCTGGAGGCTGATGAAGATATGCGAAATATCTTCGAAATCGATGAAGACGAGGAAACTTCGGAAGAGAGTCCTATCCGTTCTGTCGATATCAATACCGACGAGGATGGAATCCCTAATCTCGACGTGGATATGGATAGCCCGCTCTCTATGGATGAAATGATGGATAAGGGCATCGATATCCTCTTGCCGCAGTTTAAGATGTTACGAGACCAGACAGAGTTCTTTACTCATCTGTACAATTGGTTTATGCCTTTCTATCTGAAGAATCCTCATATAACCGAGGCTCTCGGATTCGTAGATGAGAAGAGAAAGTTCTGCAAGGCTTTCTGTTCTACTGCAAGGTCATGTCCTGCCGATGCCTATTCCCTGGCAAACCTGATCATCTCTCATCCTAATGAGATACCGGAGAATATTGTTGACTGTTACGATGACCCTGAGGATGAGGGAGATGGCAGCGAGTCTGCAGATGAGGAAGAGATTGTTAATGAATTTTTTAAAGAGCCTGGAGAGCATCGGGCAAAGCGTATTCGTATCAACTACATCCGCAACCTCCTGCGCTTCTCCAAGTTCTATACAGCGAAGGATGAAGTCTTCAATATCCTCGACGAGCTGGATGATGACAAACCAGCCTATGCCGTTTTGGCGGGTCCTCTTTTCCAGGATGAATTCTTCGATAAGTACCGCATGGCTATAGCCCGCTATTCCTTCCGCCGCGAGTTCCCTGACCTGGTTGAAGTGATGCTGGAAGGTGTGCCATGCGACACGTTGGAGATGCACTTCATGAAGGGATGGGTATGTATGCAGAAGGGAGACAATCATAGTCTCTGCATGGCTGTTGATCACTTCAAGAAGATGCTGAAGATAAAGCCTGACATGAAGCAGGTATATCTGCAGCTGGGCATCTGCTATCGTAATCTCATCCAGGTGGATGAGTATCTGGAGAATTTCGACAAGCTGATGGAGTTCAAGGATTCATTCTCAGAAGAGGAACTCTTCGAGTTGAAACTGGATAAACTGAAGTTCATCGTCATGAACAACAGATTTGAAGAGGCGATGCCGCTGGCTTACGAGCTGGATTATACCCATCCGGAGAATCAGATGGCGGGAGCCTTGCTCACACAGCTGCTTATCAAGATAGGTGGCGAACATACGGAAGAGAACTTCCAAAAGGCTCATCAGCGCCTGGATGAATATTTCGCCGAGGTGAACGAGCTTTTCGGTAGTTTCGAGAAGATGAAAAAAGAGGGTAAGGATACGAAGAATATGATGATGCAGGCGATGGATCTCTTTTTCAAGATGATGAAGAATGATAAGCTTGCCGAGGCTTACAATAACTATTCGCTTGGTCTCCTGGCATTGATAGAACATCAGCCGAAAAAGGCTATGGGACCTTTCTTCAGGGCTTATGCCTATTATGTAGAAAAGGATGAGAATGTATTCTTTGAAGCCCTTAAGGAAGACTATAAATGGTTGAAGAACTATGGATGTTCTTACACTGATTTGATGATTATCTATAATCAGGTAGTGGCTGAACACCAGAAATCGCAAGGAGAAATAAAGAAGTATGCCGATAAATCAGAATAGAAATAACAATAACAAGACACAGATAGATACCAACTACGCCCACCTGCAACCGCAGGCGGTGGAGTTGGAGAAGGTGGTTCTGGGTGCATTGATGATTGATACCGATGCTTTTTCGGTGGTATCCGAGATGCTGAAACCCGAAACCTTTTATGATCCGAGACATCAGAAAATCTACGAGGCGATTCAGACCATGAATATGGAGGAGCGCCCCGTGGATATCATGACCGTTACGGATGAACTCACCAAGATGGGCGCTATCGAGAAGGTGGGTGGAGCCGGTTACCTGATGGAGATTTCCTCGCAGGTGGCTTCGGCTGCCCACATCGAGTACCATGCCCGTATCCTGGCGCAGAAATATCTGCAGCGACAGCTCATCCATTATGCCGGCGACATCGAGACCCAGGCGTATGATGAGGGTGTGGATGTAGATGAACTCATGCAGCATGCCGAGGGTGAGCTTTTCCAGCTCTCTCAGGGTAATATGAAGCAGGATTACACCCAGATTGATCCGGTGATCAAGGATGCCGTGGATATCCTGCAGCGTGCTGCCCAGAACAAGGGCGGACTCACGGGTATTCCTACCGGTTACCAGCAGATGGATGATATGACTTCCGGATGGCAGCCTTCCGACCTGGTGATCATCGCCGGACGTCCTGCCATGGGTAAGACTTCCTTCGCGCTGAGTATCGCCAAGAATGTTGCGGTGGATCACGGGGTGCCTATCGGATTCTTCTCGCTTGAAATGAACAACGTTCAGCTGGTCAACCGTCTTATCTCGAATGTCTGCGAGATTTCGGGTAAGAAGATCCTGAACGGTCAGTTGGATCCAAGTGAGTGGGAGCGACTGGACAAGAAGATCCGTTCTCTCACGGGTGCACCTATTTATATAGATGATACTCCAGGCCTCTCCGTCTTTGAGTTGAGAACCAAGGCGCGCCGACTGGTGAGAGAGAAGGGGGTAAAGCTGTTGATGATTGACTACCTCCAGCTGATGAATGCCAACGGAATGAAGTTCGGTAGCCGTCAGGAAGAGGTTTCCACCATCTCCCGTTCCCTCAAGGGACTTGCCAAGGAGTTGAATATCCCGGTACTCGCCCTCTCTCAGCTCTCGCGTAACGTAGAAAACCGCGAGGGTCTCGAAGGAAAGCGACCACAGTTGAGCGACCTCCGTGAATCCGGAGCCATCGAGCAGGATGCCGATATGGTACTCTTCGTTCATCGTCCGGAATACTATCACATCTATCAGGATGAAAAGGGAAACGATCTTCATGGTATGGCGCAGATCATCATCGCCAAGCACCGTAAGGGTGCCACCGGAGATGTACTCCTGAACTTCCGTGGCGAGTTCACCCGCTTCCAGGATCCTACCGATTCCTATACTCCAGTACAGGAGGGTGGTGAAATCATGGGTTCCAAGATGAACGGCGGGGCTGCTGATGGGATGATTGCCAGCGGTGCCATTCCACCTCCGCCGATGACAGGACCTGACGGTCCGTTACCTTTCTAGTTGAAAAGAGAATAATTTCGTACCAGAACGTTCTTTTTTAGAATAATCTGGCATAAAAACGGCACATTTCTCTAGATTTTGGGTAAAAAATAGATGAAAAATGGCAATTTGATAGATTTTCTATTAAAAAAGTTATAAATTGTTTGCGTATATCAGAGAAAATGATTACCTTTGCCAGCGATAAATATATAACGTATAAAAATAGAAAAATATGAGAGCATTAGCGTTGAATATTACAAGCATTATTATTATTCGACTTCGACTGCAGCATGTAGGCGGAAGTGATAAGGTGTGCGTATAGTTCAGCGGTTTGGATATATTGAGCCTTTCTACACTTCCGTATATGGGAGTGAGAAAGGCTTTTTTAATTCCCAGCTCTTTACGCTCTGAAAGTCGTAGGCCTGCTGCTTGAAAGTCGTAGTTTCACTGCTTGAAAGTCGTAGACCAAACGCCCTGAAAGGGCAAAAGCTCCTAGCCCAGGGCAACGCCCTGGGTAAAACAGAGAGAGTAATATCGCCCTGAAAGGGCAAAAGCTTTAATTAATAAGAGAAATAAAAATATTTAAGAGATATGAGTGACAGATTATTTATTTTCGACACAACCCTTCGTGATGGCGAACAGGTTCCAGGATGCCAGTTGAATACCGTAGAGAAGATTCAGGTAGCTAAGGCTCTGGAGCAGTTGGGCGTTGATGTCATTGAGGCTGGATTTCCAATTTCAAGCCCGGGTGACTTCAATTCCGTAGTAGAGATTTCCAAGGCTGTAACATGGCCTACCATCTGTGCGCTGACCCGTGCGGTGGAAAAGGATATCGACTGTGCTGCCGAGGCGTTGCAGTATGCTAAGCATAAGAGAATTCATACGGGTATCGGTACCAGCGATAGCCATATCAAATATAAGTTCAATTCCAACCGCGAGGAGATCATCGAGCGTGCCGTGGCTGCTGTCAAGTATGCCAAGAAGTATGTTGAGGATGTGGAGTTCTACGCTGAGGACGCTGGTCGTACCGACAATGAGTATCTGGCTCGCGTGGTAGAGGCTGTCATCAAGGCAGGTGCTACCGTAGTTAACATTCCTGACACCACCGGCTATTGCTTGCCGGATGAGTATGGTGCCAAGATCAAGTATCTGATGGATCACGTTGACGGCATCGAGAATGCATGCATCTCTACCCACTGTCACAACGATCTCGGTATGGCTACTGCCAATACCCTGCAGGGTGTATTGAATGGCGCCCGCCAGGTGGAGGTGACCATGAATGGTATCGGCGAGCGTGCTGGTAATACTTCGCTCGAGGAAATCGCCATGATTCTGAAGTGCCACAAGCATCTCAACATTGATACCAACATCAATACTACCAAGATTGTTCCGATGTCTCGAATGGTGAGCAGTCTGATGAACATGCCTGTTCAGCCTAACAAGGCGATTGTGGGCCGCAATGCCTTCGCTCATTCTTCTGGTATCCACCAGGATGGCGTGCTGAAGAACGTTCAGACATACGAAATCATCGACCCTAAGGATGTGGGATTGGATGATAACGCCATCGTATTGACTGCCCGCTCTGGTCGTGCAGCCTTGAAGTATCGCCTCCACGTAAACGGCGTGAATGTAGATGACGAGGAGAAGCTCGACAAGATCTACAAGAAGTTCCTCCAGTTGGCTGACAAGAAGAAGGAGGTTACCGATGAGGATGTATTGATGCTCGCTGGTGCTGATTCTGCCGATAAGCATGGCGTACAGCTCGACTGGTTGCAGGTAACTACCGGCAAGGGCGTGAAGAGCGTGGCAAGCATTGGCTTGAACATCGCTGGTCAGAAGTTCGAGGCTGCATCATCGGGTAATGGTCCGGTAGATGCTGCCATCCGCGCCCTCAAGAAGGTCATCACCAAGGAGATGAACCTCAAGGAGTTCACCATCCAGGCTATCGACAAGGGTTCAGACGATGTGGGTAAGGTTCACATGCAGGTGGAGTACGATGGTCATGTATATTATGGCTTCGGTGCAGATACCGATATCGTGACAGCTTCTGTTGAGGCTTACATCGACTGTATCAACAAGTTCAAGGTTAGATAAAATTAATTCAGATAAATATATAACAAACAGGATATTATGAATACATTATTCGACAAGATTTGGGACAAGCACGTTGTCCAGATTGTTCCGGACGGTCCTACACAGCTTTACATCGACCGTCTCTACTGTCACGAAGTAACATCACCTCAGGCATTCGCTGGTATGCGAGCACGCGGACTCAAGATGTTCCGTCCAGACCAGATTTTCTGTATGCCTGACCACAATACACCAACACACAATCAGGATAAGCCAATCGAGGATCCTATCTCAAAGAAGCAGGTAGATACCTTGGCAAAGAACACTGCTGATTTCGGCGTAACTCACTTTGCTATGAACACCAAGGATAATGGTATCATCCACGTAGTAGGTCCTGAGAAGGGTCTTTCTCTTCCTGGTATGACCATCGTCTGCGGCGACTCTCATACATCTACCCATGGTGCTATGGGTGCCGTAGCCTTCGGTATCGGTACTTCTGAGGTCGAGATGGTGATGGCTTCACAATGTATTCTCCAGAGCAAGCCAAAGTCTATGCGCATCAGCATCAACGGCAAGCTCGGCAAGGGTGTTACCGCCAAGGATGTTGCTCTTTATCTGATGAGCCAGCTCACTACTTCGGGTGCCACAGGTTACTTCGTTGAGTACAGTGGCGATGTAGTGAAGGATATGTCTATGGAAGGTCGTCTCACTCTCTGTAACCTCTCTATCGAGATGGGTGCCCGTGGTGGTTTCGTAGCTCCTGATGAGACAACATTCGAGTACATCAAGGGTCGTGAATATGCACCTAAGGGTGAAGAGTGGGACAAGGCTGTGGCTTACTGGAAGACCTTGAAGAGTGGCGATGATGCTGTATTCGACAAGGAGTTGACTTTCGAGGCAAAGGATATCGAACCACGCATCACCTACGGTACCAACCCAGGTATGGGTATCGGCATCACCGAAAGCATCCCAACTCTCGATGAGATTCCAGAGGAAGAGCAGGCTGGTTTCAAGAAGAGCCTGAACTATATGGGCTTCCAGCCAGGCGAGAAACTGGAGGGTCATCCTATCGATTATGTATTCCTGGGCGCATGTACCAACGGTCGTATTGAAGACTTCCGTGCTTTCGCTTCCCTGGTTAAAGGAAAGAAGAAGGCTGAGGGTGTAACTGCTTGGCTTGTGCCAGGTTCTTGGCTGGTTGATAAACAAATACGTGAAGAGGGAATTGATAAGATTGTAGAGGCTGCCGGCTTCGAAATCCGTCAGCCAGGATGCTCTGCCTGCTTGGCAATGAACGATGATAAGATTCCTGCAGGCAAGTACTCTGTAAGTACATCCAACCGTAACTTCGAGGGTCGTCAGGGACCAGGTTCCCGCACCATCCTTGCCAGTCCATACGTAGCAGCTGCAGCCGCTATCACTGGTAAGATTACCGACCCAAGAGAGTTTATGTAATTTTTAATTAATAATGTACAATTAATAGTGTACAATTGATAAGTACAGTTATGAAACAGAAATTCAATGTAATTACATCAAGCTGCATTCCTCTTCCTTTGGAGAATGTAGATACAGACCAGATCATACCAGCCCGTTTCCTCAAGGCTATCGACAAAGAGGGTATGGGCGACAACCTCTTCCGCGACTGGCGCTACAATGCCGACGGAACACCAAAGCCAGACTTCGTGATGAATGACCCTTCCTACAGTGGTGTCATCCTCGTAGCAGGCAAGAACTTCGGTTCTGGTTCTTCCCGTGAGCACGCTGCCTGGGCCATCGCTGGCGCAGGTTTCCGTGTAGTCATCAGCTCTTTCTTCGCTGATATCCACAAGAACAACGAGTTGAATAACCTCGTATTGCCAGTAGTGGTAAGCGAGGAATTCCTGAAGGAACTCTTCGAGAGCATCGACAAGGATCACAAGACAGAGGTGAAGGTAGATCTTCCTAACCAGACTGTTACCAATCTTGCTACCGGCAAGAGCGAGCACTTCGAAATCAATGGCTACAAGAAGCACTGTCTGGAGAATGGTTTGGACGATGTGGACTTCCTCGTTCAGAACCGTGACAAGGTTGAGGCTTGGGAAGCTAAGAACAAGTAATCAAGTAATTATGAACGTTAACGCAAAGAGAGATAATTCTCGTATCAGGGAGATTGAGATCATGGACTGCACGCTGCGCGACGGCGAGCAGACCAATGGTGTCAGTTTTCTCCCTCACGAGAAATTGATGATAGCAAGAATGCTGTTGCATGATATCAATGTAGATCGCATTGAGGTGGCTTCAGCACGTGTGTCGGAAGGCGAAAAGGATGCTGTCGCTCGTATTTGCCGTTATGCCAAGACCATAGGTAAACTGGATTCCGTTGAGGTATTGGGATTCGTGGATAACAACAAGAGTGTGGATTGGATTGCCGAATGCGGCGGTCATGTCATCAACCTCTTGGCGAAGGGTAGCTATAAGCACTGCACCCAGCAGCTCAAGATGTCGCCTGAGGAGCATCTCGCTCATATCAAGCAGACCATCGACTATGCTTTGAGCAAGAATTTCACCGTAAATCTCTATCTGGAGGACTGGTCGAGCGGTATGCGCGACAGCCGTGACTATCTCTTCATGATGATGGACGAGCTGGTGAAACTGCCAATCAAGCGCTTCCTGCTTCCTGATACTTTGGGTATCCTGAACCCATTGCAGTGTGTGGAGTATATGCGTCAGATGGTTCGCCGTTATCCGAACTCTCACTTCGATTTCCATGCCCACAACGACTACGATTTGGCAGTGAGCAATTCGCTGGCAGCCGTATTGAGCGGTGCCAAGGGTCTTCACGTTACCGTGAATGGTTTGGGCGAGCGCTGTGGCAATGCGCCATTGGCGAGCGTACAGGTGATTCTGAAGGATATGTTTGGGGCAAAGACCAATATCAAGGAAGACCGCCTGAACGATATTTCCCGATTGGTTGAAGGATACAGCGGCATCGCCGTGGCTCCGAATACCCCTGTGGTGGGCGATAATGTCTTCACTCAGGTAGCTGGTGTGCATGCCGATGGCGACAACAAGGACAAGCTTTATTGCAACGACTTGGTACCAGAGCGTTTCGGCAGACATCGAGAATATGCTCTGGGCAAGAATTCCGGTAAGGCGAATATCGTACAGAACCTTAACGAGCTGGGCTTGGAGTTGACACCGGAGCAGACCAAGGCTGTGACCAAGCGTATCACCGAACTCGGCGACCGCAAGGAGTTGGTAACCCAGGACGACCTGCCATACATCGTGAGCGATGTGCTGAAGCATAGCACACCTGAGGATAAGGTAAAACTGGTCAGTTACATGGTGTCCACTTCCTATGGTTTGAAGCCTATCGCCAGCGTGAAGGTAGAAATAGAGGGTAAGGAGTATGAAGACCGTAGCTCTGGTGATGGTCAGTATGATGCCTTCGTCAAGGCGCTTCGCAACATCTATAAGGTGAAGCTCGGCAAGACCTTCCCTACGCTCGACAACTATCAGGTAACCATTCCACCTGGTGGCCGTACCGATGCCCTTGTCCAGACTGTCATTACCTGGCGTGAAGGCGACCGTATCTGGCGTACACGAGGCTTGGATGCCGACCAGACAGAGGCAGCTATCAAGGCAACGCTCAAGATGCTCAATATGTATGAGGCAGATAAGAGCGATGAACAGCCAGCATCGCCTCGAAATTTAGATATGGAATAAAAACAATTAAAAAATCAGATAAGAT